>Ga0105240_10002500_pt1 | contig 29543 bp, 29 predicted proteins | sample KBSC54metaG_FD_80426 | JGI IMG/M metagenome (GOLD analysis project Ga0105240, IMG submission 80426) | Corn rhizosphere microbial communities from Kellogg Biological Station, Michigan, USA - KBS C5-4 metaG | ecosystem: Host-associated > Plants > Roots > Rhizosphere > Soil | place: Michigan, USA... | reverse complement strand
GAATATCAATATGCTCGCAAGCAAGGCCTGCCCGGCAGCTACAAGTTCGGCGCGTGGCACCACAGCAAGCGTTTTGCCGACCCGCGCTTCGATGCGCAGGGCTTGTCACAGGCCGACCCGGCCAGCAACGCCGGCATGGCGCAGCACCGCGGGAACTACAGCGTGTATGCGGTGGCCGACCAGATGGTGTGGCGCGCGTCCGGCGACGGGCCCCGCGCGGTGAACCTGTTCGGGCGCGCGATGGCTGCGCCGGGCGACCGCAACCTTGTCAGCTTCAGCGCAAATCTCGGCGTGACAGTCAGCGCGCCGTTCGAACAGCGAGCGCATGACCTGCTGGGCATCGGGCTCGCGTATCTGAAGCTCGGCTCGCGCGCGATCGCGCTGGATCGCGATGTCAATGCGTTCAATGGCACGTCGATGCCGGTGCGCAGCCATGAAGCCCTGCTGGAAACCACTTACCAGTACCAGGTGGCGCCGTGGTGGATGCTCCAGGGCATCTTTCAGTACACGTTCAGGCCCGGCGCCGGCGCGCTGGATCCCGCCGACCCCACCCGCACCCGGCGCATCCCGAACGCGACCGTCCTGGGCGTGCGCACCAGCATCACGTTCTAGCCAGGCGATCCCGGCGACAATCGCGCGAAATCAACCAGGAGAGCTCACGATGTACCAGCATCCCATCACGCGCCGCACCGGATTGACGCTCGCCGGCGCCGCGCTCGTTACTGCCGGCGCGCGAACGTGGGCGCAAGGCGCGGCGTTTCAAGACAAGCCGATCAAGGTCATCGTGCCATCGGCGCCGGGCGGCATCGCCGACATCCTCACGCGGCTGCTCGCGCCGAAGATGGGCGAGCGGCTGGGGCACCCGGTGGTCGCCGACAACCGCGCCGGCGCGGCAGGCACGATCGGGCTGAACGCCACCGCGCGCTCGGCTCCCGACGGGCACACGCTGGTGTTCGTGTCGGAGACGCACGCGGCGGCGGAGTCGCTGTATCCCGAGCGCGGCTACAGCATCCTGAAGGATCTGGTGCCGGTGGCGCCCATCGCCAATTTTCCGCAGGTGCTGGTGGTGAACAAGAACCTGCCGGTGAATTCGCTGAGGGAACTGATTGATTACGCCCGGGCCAACCCCGGCAAGCTCTCCTACGGCTCGGGCGGCGTGGGCAACACCTATCACATGGGCATGGAGCTGATGAACCAGATGGCCGGCATCAAGATGCAGCACGTGCCTTACCGCTCGGCCGCGAATGCGCGCACCGACCTGATCTCCGGACAGATCCAGTTGATGTTCGACGCGGTGGGCAGCATGCAGCCCTTCATCGCGTCGGGGGCCGTGCGCACGATCGCGATGAGTTCGGCCCAGCGCTTTCGCGTGATGCCGAACGTGCCGACGGTCTCCGAGGCCGGTGTGCCCGGTTACGTGTTCGAGTCGTGGGGCGGCTTCATGGGCCCGGCGGGCATGCCTGCCGAACTCATCACGAAGATCAACGAGGCTGTCGCTTATTCCGAGCGCGACCCGGCGATCGCCGCGCAATTCGAAAGCAACGGCGCGATTGCGCGCCAGGCTTCGCCGCAGGAGTTCGGCGGCTGGATCAAGAGCTCGGTCGACAAGCTGGCGCAGGTGATCAAGACCGCGGGCATCAAGGTTGATTGAGCGCCGGGTACTCGAGCTTCGGGTACCAATCGGGCGCCCGCCCGGCCGGCGTGAGGTCCAGGATGTTCCACAGCGGCTCGAGCTCCGGCGCGCCGCGCGGATCCTGGCCGGGGTCGGAGGTCTCGCCCATCTCGCTGCCCCAGAAGTGCCGCACCACGCCATCGCGCTTCACCCAGACGTCGAGCGCAGGCCATTCGCTGCCGTCGGGCGCCAGGCCGCGGTAGTCGCGCGCGAAGTCGTCGCCCACCGTCTGGAAAAATTTCAGGTTGCGCCAGCCGCGCTCGCGGGCAAAGGCCAACTGCCGCTCGACCGGGGAGCGCCCCAGCACGGCCAACGCGACGCGCTGCGTGATGTCGCGTGCCGGAATATCGAGCGAGCCCAGAAACGCGGTGCACATGGGGCAAGGCCGCTCGCGTTGCGGGCCGTACATCCAGAAGTAGGTGACCAGCGTATCGTGCGGTCCGAACATATCCGTCATTGCCACGGTTTTTCCGTGCTCGTCCTTGAAGCGGTAATCCGGCGGCTGTCCACCCATCGGCAGCGCTCGCCGCATTTCGGCCACGCGTTCGACGTGGCGGCGCAGCTCGATCTCTTCGGCAAGTAATCGGGTGCGCGCCTGGCGATACTCGGGGCTGTCGTTCGGATACGGTTTGCTCGCGGCCGCCGCAAGCTCAGCGGCGGGTTTCAGGCTGGTGGTCTGCATGAGGGCTCCTTCGCATCAATGTGCCGTTTCATTGTTATCGGTTGTACGACGAAGGCATGTTTCGAAATCGACATTCAGCGGTTCGCAAAGATAGCCTCATCGGGGAGCGGCCGAACGGTTCAATGCCCACAGCTGAGCATCGGCGAGTTGCCCCTGTAGGCGAGGCCTTGCGTCATCTGCCGACGCTCGCCGATGCCCATGCCGGGCAGTACGCGCCACTCTGGATAGGCACCCGCGCATTTCGAGCGTGGGCTAGGAGTTACTCATGAAAGCTTTGTATGTACTTGCCTCGTTGACTGCTATCGCCCTGTCCGGTTGCGCGTACTATTCGACGCCGCCGGTTGCGTACACCACGCCTTCCGTGGTGACCACGCCATCCGTAGCCGTGGCGCCGGCCTATGTGGCGCCGTCGGGCACGGTGATCGTCCGCTAGTTGTCCAACTCGGCTGTCGGGCCGCTGCCTTCGGGCCGCGGCCCGAATTATTTCAGGGCATCGGGACGTCGCCGGTGTCCACGGGAACCTTGTAGCCGGCCATCACGGCCGGTCTTTGCGCGATCGTTGTGTACCACCGCAGCACATTCGGGTACTCGTGCAGGTCGATCTGGTGCCACTCGAAGCGCGAGACCCACGGCCAGATCGCGATGTCCGCGATGGAGTATTCGTCCGCGACGAACTGCCGATCGGCCAGCCGCTGGTCCAGCACCGAATACAGCCGGTGCGTTTCCTTCATGAAGCGCTCCTCGGCGAAGGGCGCCTTGCCCTTGTTGTTCCTGACGAAGGCATGCACCTGGCCGAAGATGGGTCCGGGTCCGCCCATTTGCCACATGAGCCACTCGAGGGTTCGATAGCGTGCCGGACCCGACGCAGGCAGCAGCTTGCCGGTCTTGTCCGCGAGATAAATCAGGATCGCGCCCGACTCCATCAACGTGAGGCCGTTGTCGCGATCGACGATGGCCGGGATCTTGTTGTTCGGAGCGATCGCCAGGAATTCGGGCGCGAACTGCTCGTCCTTGCCGATGTTCACGGGATGCGCGGTGTACTGCAAACCGAGTTCTTCCAGAGCGATGGAAACCTTGCGTCCGTTCGGCGTGCTCCATGTGTAGAGATCGATCATCTTGGTCCTTGTTGTCGGTCGAGCTTGGCGATGAATGACGGTTGCGGGCAACTGCGTCAAGGCGACGATTAAATCGCGTCGGCAGGGCCTCGCGCTCGGTGATTCAAAGAACCCCTCAAAAGGCGTGGCGCCTGCTAGGGGAAACCCCGGCTCCCGGTCGTACGTAATTCCCCGCATCATCCAGGTCGGGTTCTAGTCAGGTAGCAGTCAGCAAAATCGCTCTCCCGTATTCTGCAAACACATAGTCCGACTCCATGAAAGACCGGAATCTCATCAGAGGCCTGTTCCTCATCACGATCTCACTTGGCTTTGGCCTGGTGGCGCTACGCTATCCACGCGGCGACTTCAGCCGCGCCGGCCCGGGCATGTTTCCGCTGATCGTCAGCTCGCTGCTGCTTTTGATCGGCGTGATCACGGTGGTTCGTTCGCGCTTTGTCGAACACCTGCCCCTCACCTTCAATGTGAAGCACATCGCCCTGATCCTGGGCAGCCTGATCGGCTTCGCGGTGATCTCCGAGCACGTGAACATGATCGCGGGCGTGATCTTCATGGTGTTCTTCGCGTCGCTGGCGGGCAGCGCGAAATATTCGGTGGTGCGCAATCTCAAGATCGCCGCGGGCCTGATCGCCGTGGCCCTCGTGTTCCAGAAACTTCTCGGCTTTAACCTGCCCCTCTACTGATGATGGAAGTCCTACACAATCTCGCGTTCGGATTCGGACACGCACTCACCTGGCAGAACCTGCTGTTCTGCGCCATCGGCTGCACCGTCGGCACATTGGTCGGACTGCTGCCCGGGCTTGGGCCGCTCGCCACCATCAGCATCTTGCTGCCGCTGACGTATTCCATTCCCACCGGCGGTGCGCTCATCATGCTCGCGGGCATCTACTATGGCGCGCAGTACGGCGACAGCGTGAGCGCCATCACGATGAAGATCCCGCACGCCAGCAGCATCGTCGCCTGCATCGACGGCTACCAGATGACGCTTCAGGGCAGGACGGGCCTCGCGCTGTTCACCGCGGGCGTCTCCAGTTTCATCGGCGGCACGGTTGCAATCCTGGTGCTGGCGTTCTTCGCGCCGATGCTGGGCGAAGTGGCCTTCCTGTTCGGGCCCGCCGATTACTGCGCGCTGATGCTGGTGGGCTTCGTGTGCGTGAGCTTCGTCACCACCGGCAGCCTGATCAACGGCATGGCCATGTGCCTGATCGGCGTGCTGCTCGGGCAGATCGGCACCGACATCAACAGCGGCATGGAACGTTTCACCGGCGGCCTGCCGTTCCTGGCGGACGGCGTCGGCCTCGTGAGCATCGCGCTGGGCTGTTTCGGCATCGCGGAGATCACCAAGAACCTGGACAACAAGGACGAACGCACGCCATTCAACGGCAAGATCAAGCTGATGCCGACCTGGCCCGAATTCAAGCGCATCATCCCCAGCGCGCTGCGCGGCAGCGTCATTGGTTCCTTCATGGGCATCCTGCCCGGCGGCGGCCCGGTGATCGCCCAGTTCGCCGCCTACGCGCTGGACAAGAAAGTCAGCAAGTACAAGGACCAGATCGGTAACGGCGCCATCGAAGGCGTCGCCGGACAGGCCGCGGCCGACGAAGCGGCCGCGCGCACCAGCTTCATCCCGCTCATGAGCATCGGCATTCCCGAGAACGCCGTGATGGCGCTGATGATGGCGGCCTTCATCATCAAGGGCATCCAGCCCGGGCCGAACATGATCGCCGGACACCCCGACCTGTTCTGGGGCCTGGTGGCCAGCATGTGGGTGGGCAACGTGTTCCTTATCACGCTGAACGTGCCGCTGGTGCGCTATTGGCTGTCGGTGTTCAAGATCCCCTACAGCGTGCTGTTCCCGTCGATCCTTTTCTTCGTCTGCATCGGCACCTACAGCGTCAACAACAACCTGGACGACGTGTTCATCACCGCCACGTTCGGTTTCATCGGCTATCTGTTCCTGCGCCTGGACCTGGACGCGGCGCCCTTGATGCTGGGCTTCATCCTCGGCCCGATGCTGGAAGAAAACTTCCGTCGCGCGCTGCTGCTGAGCCGCGGCAGCTTCGTCCCCTTCGTCACCCGGCCGATCAGCGGCACCTTGATCGGCCTGATCGCCCTGTTCATCGCGTGGCAGCTGATCGCGTTCATCCTGCAGGTGCGCAAAGGCAAGGCCGCCGAAAAGCCGGCGCTGGCCGAAGCCTAGAGCGGAAAGCGCAGCTTGGCGGCCAAGCCTCGGCCGCCCGGGCCTGCCTCGAGGGTGAACTGCGCATTGAGCAGCTCGGCGTAGCGTCGCACGATGGCCAAGCCCAATCCCGCGCCCTGTCCAAGCTTGCGGCCTTGCGCGCCTTGCATCCAGCGCTGGGTCAGCTGGCCCGCTTGCGCTGATCCGAGCCCGGGTCCGTTGTCGATGACCGAGAGCGTGGCCGCGTCGGCCTCGCGGCGCAGGTCCACCGTCACCCGCGGAGATTCGCCGCTTCCGTATCGCAAGGCGTTGTCCAGGAGATTGTTCACGATGCCTTCGACGAGCGCGATCTCGCCGCGCACTTCGATGGGCTCGTCCAGGCCTTCGGCGCCCAGGTCGACGCGCAGCGCATCGGCCTTGGGCAGGAATCGCAGCACCACGTCGCGCACCAGTTCGTTCAAGGCGAGGGGCTGCAGGGTCAGGCTGGCGCTGGCCTCACCCGCTCGCGCGAGCGCGAGCAGCTGGTCGATCAGCCGGCTCGCGCGCTCCTGCGCGTTGACGATGCCCTGCAGCTCGGCGCGCCACACTGCGGGATCGTCCTGCGCCAGTGCCAGGCTCGCCTGCGCGCGGATACCGGCCAGCGGCGTTCGCAATTCGTGCGCCACGTTGCCCGCGAATTCGCGCTGCGCGTTCAGGCTCTCCTGCAGCCGCGCCACCAGCGAGTTCACCGCATCGCCCAGACGCTGAAGGTCGCTCGTGGTCGCGCCCCGCGTCAGCGCCTCGGGCACCGGCGCCAGGTCGGCCGCGTCGCGCACGTCCAGAGCCTGCTGCAATTGCGTCAGCGGCCGCAGGTCGCGCTCGATGGTGCGGCTCAACCACCATGCCAGCATGACCAGCAGCAATGCTTGCGCCAATCCGGAATACAACAGCAGCTGCTGCAGCAGGCGTGTCCGGCTGGCGGTGGTCTGCGCCATCACCACCGTGAATTGCGCCGGCTCGACGCGGCGCAAGCTCACTCTGCGCACGCGAGTGCCCCGGAATTGCAATTCCGAAAATTCGTACGTCGCGCCCTCGGGGATCCGCGCCGCCGCCAGTTCTTTCTCCCCGGCCAGCAGTTGGCCGCCAGGGCCCAACACCGCGAAGAAGAGCGACTCGCTCTGGTCGAACAGCAAGGTGCTCATCTCCTGCGGCGTCAAGTCCAGCGCGACTGCGTCGCCCTGTTTGTGTACATGCGCGGCCAGCGCGTACGCATCGTCCAGCAGTGAGCGGTCGAAAGCCTGCGCCGCGAAATGGCTGCCGACCGTCAACACGACGATGCTGCCCAGGCCCCAGGTGAGCGCCAGCGGCAGCAGTACGTGACGCGCAAGCCGGGCGCGAAGGCTGGGCTTGGCGCCCGAGCGCTCACTGCGCGCCGGCATCTTCCTCCACCACGTAGCCGAGCCCGCGCAAGGTTCGGATCGCGGCGCCGGTGCCCGCCAGCTTGCGCCGCAAGCGCGAGATGAAGGCTTCCAGTGCGTTGTCGCCCAGGACACCATCGGAGTCGGAAAGCCTGCGCGACAAATCCCGCTTGCTCACCACGCGGCCGGGTGGCGTCATCAGTTGCGAGAGCACCTCGAACTCGCGCGCAGGCAGCGCGAGCGCCTCGCCCGAAAGAAAGAACCGGTGCGCCCGGCGATCGAGCACCAGCTCGCCCACTTCCACCCGGTCGCCGGTGCCGCTCGCGCGCCGCACCAACGCGCGCAATCGCGCCTCCACTTCACCCAGATCGAAGGGCTTGCCCAGGTAGTCATCGGCACCCGCGTCCAGTCCGGCGATGCGTTCCTCGGTGCGGTCGCGCGAAGTCAGTACCAGCACGGGTGTGCGGTCGCCGCGCGCCCGAGCCGCCCGCAGCGCGGTCAATCCGCTGCCCAAACCGCTGCGCTCGTGACTCGACAGCGGCAGGTTCAGGTCGAGCAGGATCGCGTCGAAGGCCTGCACGCGCCACCAGTGGTCGGCCTCTTCGACCGATCGCGCCAGGTCGACGCGGTGACTCGCGCGCTCCAGGCTGCGCGTCATGGCTTGGCTCAGTACCGCGTCGTCTTCGACCAGGAGGATTCGCATGGGTTTTCAGCTCGCAATGCATGAGGATACGACAGTTGCTGCGCAAGGCAACACGACGCCGAGGGCGAGCGCCCGGAGCTATCCGTTCTTCGCCGCCTTGAAGAATTGCGCACATGCCCAGGAATCGTACCCGCAGCGCCGGCTGAGTCACTCCAGTCGCGCAAGCTCAGCCCCAGCGACATGGCCGTGTAGGCGAGGGCTTGCGGCACATGCCGACACCTGCCGATGCTGCTGCCGCGCAGTTCGCCCCATGCTTGGGTCATGCTCGCGCACATGCAGCGTGGATAAGGAGTCATCATGAAAGCGTATTTCCTGCTTGCCCCGTTGGCCGCTGTCGCACTCGCCGGTTGCACGGTGTACCGGCCGGTCGCGTATCAACCTGCCGTCGTCACCACCCCGCCCGTGGCTGTGGCGCCGAACACGGTGATACTGGGCTCCGGGGCTGACCCCAAAACCCTGGACAGCGACGGTGATGGCTACAACAACGCCGTGGACCGTTATCCGTACGACGCACGCTGGCATTGAAGCCGCGCGCCCCGGCCGGCGGCGATATTCCCGCGCGGCTTGACCGCTTGCCGTGGTCGCGCTGGCACTGGCGCGTGGTGCTGGCGCTGGGCGTGGCCTGGGTGCTCGACGGACTGGAAGTCACGATCGTCGGCTCCATCGGCGGCGTGCTCGAACGCGCCGACACGCTCGCGCTCGATGCGAGGCAGATCGGTTGGGCCGGGTCCCTGTACGTGGCTGGCGCGGTGCTCGGCGCTCTGGTGTTTGGCCGGCTCGCCGATCGGCTGGGCCGCAAACGATTGTTCGTTCTCACACTGCTGGTCTACATGGGCGCGACGGTCGCCACCGCGTTCTCGGTCGGGTTCGCCAGCTTCGCGGCGTGCCGCTTCGTCACGGGCATCGGCATCGGCGGTGAATACGCAGCCATCAATTCGGCGATCGATGAATTGATTCCGGCACGCGTGCGCGGCCGCGTGAATCTTTCGATCAACGGCAGTTTCTGGATCGGCGCCGCCCTGGGCGCGGTGCTCAGTCTCGTGCTGCTCGACGAGCGGGTGCTCGGGCCGCAACTCGGCTGGCGCGCCGGATTCCTTTTCGGCGCGGTGTTCGCGGTGGCGATCCTGCTGGTGCGGCGAAATGTGCCCGAGAGTCCCCGCTGGCTGCTCGCGCATGGGCGCGGCGAGGAGGCCGAACGCATCGTCTGCGGCATCGAGGACCAAGTGCGCGCGCAATATCGGCAGCCGCTGGATGAGGTTGCCGCATCGGCATCGACCGCATACGCGCGGCCTCGGCTGCCGACGCTCGCGCAAGTGGCACACGTGCTGCTGCGGCTTTATCCGCGCCGCAGCGCAGTGGTGCTGGCCTTGATGGTGTCGCAGGCGTTCTTCTACAACGCCATCTTCTTCACCTATGCGCTGGTGCTCACGCGCTTCTACAACGTGGATCCGGCGAGTGTGGGTTTCTACATTTTTCCGTTCGCGGCCGGCAATGTGCTGGGGCCCCTGTTGCTCGGCCCGCTGTTCGACCGCCTCGGACGGCGCGTGATGATCAGCGCCACCTACGCGCTGTCGGGAGTGGCGCTCGCGCTCACCGGCGGCGGATTCCTGGTGGGTCTGCTCGACGCCACGACCCAGACCATGGCTTGGTCGGCGGTGTTCTTTCTCGCATCCGCCGCCGCGAGTTCGGCCTATCTCACCGTCAGCGAGGTGTTTCCGCTGGAGATGCGCGCGATCTCGATCTCGATCTTCTACGCCGTTGGCACGGGCATCGGAGGCTTCGCCGCGCCCGCATTGTTCGGCGCGTTGATCGCCACCGGCAGCCGCGCCAACGTGTTCGCCGGCTATGCGATCGGCGCAGCGCTGGTGATCGCGGCCGCCGCGATCGCGTGGCGTTATGCGGTGGATGCGGAGCGCAAGCCGCTGGAGGAGATTGCTCCGCCGCTGGCTACCAATCCCCGCCCAGTGCCTTGACCAACAGCACCGACACCAGCAGCCGCTGACCCACGAGTTGCGCGACCTGGCGCTGCGCGCTCAGCAGCGATTGCTGCGCGGTGATCACTTCCAGGTAAGTGGTGGCGCCGCCCTCATAACGGTCGTTCGCCAGTTGCAGCACGCGCTGCGCGCTGCGCTCCGCGAGCCGCGCCTGCACCAGCGCGCGATCGAGCGCGGCGCTTCCGGTGATGCCGTCTTCCACTTCCTGCATCGCCGTGAGCACCACGCGTTTGTAGTTCGCGACCGTCAGCTGGTAGCCCGCCTGCGCGATTTTCACGTTGGCGTCGGCGCGCCCGGCGTCGAACAGCGGCTGCGCCACCGAAACGCCCAGCGACCACAGCAGGCTCGATGCGCTGAACAGGCTGGACAAGCCCCTGCTTTCCACGCCGGCCGAAGGGCCCAGCGTGATATTGGGGTAATACGCGGCACGCGCGACGCCGATCTGCGCGTTGGCGGCGGCCATTGCGCGTTCCGCCGAAGCGACATCCGGGCGCCGTTGCAGGATGTCCGCGGGCACGCCGATCGGCACGGCCGGGGCGGCGCGCGGGCCGATCTCAGGGGCCAGCGCGAACAGCGGCGCCGGCCGCGCCACCAAGGCGGCAATGGCGTGCTCGAACTGGTCGCGCTGGCGCCGCAGCACGTCGACTTGCGTCAGCGTGGTGTCGAGCAGCGCCTGCTGCTGCGCGACATCGAGGCCGGAAGTCGCACCCAGCTGATGGCGCGTCGTCGTGAGGTCCAGCGCGCGGCGCTGAAGCTCGATCGACTGCGCCAGCACGTCGAGTTCGATGTCGAGCTCGCGCAGGTTGAAGTAGTTCGCGGCGAGGTCCGATTCGAGCACGAGCTTCACGTTCTGCAAGTCGGCGGCGGCTTGTTCGGCGGAAGCTTGCGCAGCGCCCACCGTGCCCCGCACGCGGCCGAAAAGGTCGGCCTCGTAGGCGACGTTGAACGACAGCGCGAAATCGTTCTGCACCGTCGAGAAGTTGGGCGTGCTGTAGTTGGTCAGCGGCCGGTCCGCGGAAATCTTCTGGCGCGCGGCGCGCCCCGCCAATGCGAGTTGCGGGAACAGGCCGGCGGACGCCACATCGACCGAAGCGCGCGCCTGCGCCAGCCGCGCCACCGCGGCCTCGAGCGTGGGACTGGCCGCCAGCGCCTGCTCTTGCAGCGCATCGAGTTGCGCGTCGCCGAAGCGCCGCCACCATGCGCCGCGCACTGCCGCGTCGCTTGGCTTTGCTTCCTGCCACGGCGCGTCGAGCTTCCATGCCGCAGGCATCTCGACATCCGGCCGCACATAAGCGGGCGCTGACGCGCAGCCCACCAGCATTGCGGCGGTCGCGCCCGCCCACCATCCGCGACGCGTCACGGGATGGCCTTGGCCGCCGCAGGCGCGGCCGGGCTCGCATCGGCCACCACCTGCACCTTGTCGCCGTCGGCGAGTGAATCGGACGGATTGAGCACCAGCGATTCATTGCCCGCCAGCCCCGAAGTGACCTCGATCGTCTCGCCGTAGTTGCGGCCGAGGCGCACTGGCTGCAGGTGGACGCTGCCGCTGCCGTCCACCTTCGCCACCAGCGGACCTTGGCTGCGGAACAGCAAGGCATTGGAGGGGACCGTCAGCGCGCCGCTCGGCGCCGCCGCGAGTTCCACGTTGACGAATGCGCCGGGAAGCAACGCGCCGTCGCGATTGCCCAGCGTGATCTCGACTTGCATCGTGCGGGTGCTCGCGTCGATGGAGCCGGCGGTGCGCGCGACCTTTCCGTTGAAGGTGCGGCCGCGCAGCTCCGTCTGCGTCACCACGGCCGTCTGGCCGGGCTTGACCAGTTGCGCATACGCCTGCGGCACGTTGACGTACACGCGCAGCGGATCGGTTTGGGACAGCGTGAACAGCGGCTTGTTGCTGTCAATCAGGTCCCCGATGTCGACATTGCGGCGGGTGATGACGCCCGCGAACGGTGCTGTCACGCGCTTGAAGTTTTCCAGCTCGCGCAGGCGCTCGACGTTCGCGTCGGCGCCGGCAAGATTGGCGCGCGCCTGGGCGTACCCGCTGCGCTTTTCTTCCAGTTCCTGCTGCGACACCGCGTCGCGCTTGCGCAGCGCCTCCCAGCGGTCCAGTGTGCTCTTGGCCAGTTCCAGGCTCGAGGCCGTCTGGTTGCGCGCGGCGATCGCCTGGCTCAATTGCTGGTCGAGTTCGGGCGTTTCGATTTCCGCCAGCAATTCGCCTTGCTTGACACGGCTGCCGATGTCCTTGGTCCAGCGGCGCAGGTAGCCGCCGGCGCGCGCGGACACCGGCGCCTGCACGAAGCCCTGCAAGGAGCCGGGCAGGTTCATGGTTTCGCCGCTGCCGGCCGGCCGCACCAGCGTGGTCTTGACGTAGGTCACCGCGCTTTGCGCAGCGCCCGCTTCCAGCGCGCGCGCGTTGCTCATGCGGCTGACCACGGTGCGTGCCGCGCCCGCGGCGAGCAGCAACAGCACGACGATCGCGGCAATGCGGGTGCGCCGCGCCACCTGGCGCCGTTTCAGCAGCTCGCCTTCGTCGGTGGCGACGGGATGGATGGCGAGTTGGGAGTGACTCTCGTGCGACATGGTCAGGGCCCTAGCCTTCCTGCGGCAGCGGGCCGGCTTGTTTTGCGGAACGGGAAGCGCGGCGCTCGGCGCGGCGCGCGAGCCGTTCGTGCACGCCGGCATACAGCACGGGCACGAACAGCAAGGTGGAAACAGTGGCGAACAAGAGCCCGCCGATCACCGCGCGGCCCAGGGGTGCATTCTGCTCACCGCCCTCGCCCAGACCCAGCGCCATCGGGATCATCCCGATGATCATTGCCAGCGCCGTCATCAGCACCGGCCGGATGCGCGTCGCGCCGGCTTCCAGGGCGGCGGCCAACGGCGTGGCGCCGGCTTCCCGCTGCTGGCGCGCGAATGCGATCACCAGGATGCTGTTGGCGGTGGCGACGCCCATGGTCATGATCGCGCCCGTCAGCGCCGGCACGCTCAGCGTGGTGCCCGTGATGAACAACATCCACGCAATGCCCGCGAGCGCGGCAGGCAGCGCCGCGATGATGATGGCCGCGTCGATCCATGACTGGAAGTTCACCACCACCAGCAGATAGACCAGCACGATCGCCATCGCCAGGCCGATGCTCAGGCCCGCGAAAGACGCCTGCATGGTCTGCACCTGCCCGCGCAATTCGATCTGGTTGCCGCGTTTGAGCTTGGGCCGAACCTGGTGCACGAGGTCCTGGACTTGCGCGGCGACGCCGGCGAGATCGCGGCCCTGCACGCTCACATACACGTCGATCGCCGGCGAGATGTTGTAGCGGCTCACGACAGGCAGGGCCCGCGCCTGCTGCGCTTCCACCAGGTTGCCGAGCAATTGGGGCGTGCCGCTGGCGCCGCTCGAAGCACCCACGGGGATGTTCATCAGCGAATCGACCGAATCCACCTGGTACTGCGGGCTTTGCACCACGATGTTGTATACAACGCCGTTCTGGGGATTGAGCCAGAACGCCGGCGCCGTCTGCGAGCTTCCCGAGAGTGCGATCAACACGTTCTGGCCGACGTTGGTCGCGGACAAACCCAACTGCTGCAATCGCGTGCGGTCCATCTGCAAGCCGATGCTGGGTCCGTCCAGGCGCTGGTGCACGTGCGCATCGACCGCGCCGGGTATCTTGCGGATCGCCTTGGTGAGATCGGCCGCCAAGGCGGCGTTGCCTTCGAGGTCGGCGCCGCTGAATTGCACGTCGATCGCCGCGGGCAAGCCGAAGTTCAGGATCTGCGTGACGATGTCGGCCGGCTGGAAGAAGAATTCGACGCCGGGAAAGCGCCTGGGCAGCTCGGCGCGCAGCACGGAGACCCAGTGTTCGGTGGGCCGATGGCCATGCCGCAGCGACAGCAGGATTTCGCCGTCCAGGGAACCAATGGTACCGGCGTTGCTGTATGAGAGATTGATGCCGCTGTTCGGGATGCCCAGGTTGTCCAGCACGGTTTCGAGTTCGTCCGATGGCACCAGCGAGCGGATCGCGGACTCCACCTGGTCGGCGATACGCGCGGTCTCCTCGATGCGCGTGCCGGTGGGCGCGCGCATGTGCAGGCGGATCTGGCCGGCATCGACCGTGGGGAAGAAGTCGCGGCCCAGCACCGGCACCAGCAGGCACGACAGCACGCAAAAGCCGAGGAACAGGATGCCGAAGCGCCGGCGCTTGACGAGCAGCGTGGACAAGGACAAGGCGTAGGCGCGGCGCAAATGCTCGAATTGCGAATCGAAGGCAAGATAGACGCGCTTGAACGCGCCGGCCTTGCCCTGCGGCGCGTCGTGCGAGCCGCGCATCAGCAGCATCACCAGGGTCGGCACCAATGTGCGCGAAAGAAAATACGACGCGATCATCGCGAACACCACGGCTTCGGCCAGCGGCACGAACAGGAAGCGCGCCACGCCGGTGAGGAAGAACATCGGCACGAACACGATGCAGATGCACAGCGTCGAAACGAACGCCGGCACGCCGATCTCGCCGGCTCCCACTTCGATCGCTTCCAGCAGCGGCTTGCCCAGGTGCAGGTGGCGCTCGATGTTCTCGATGGTGACGATGGCCTGGTCCACCAATATGCCGACCGACAAGGCCAGCCCCCCGAGCGTCATGATGTTGAGCGTCTCGCCCAGCGCGAACAGCGCCAGGATGGAAGCGAGGATGGACAAGGGAATGGTCAGGCCGATGATCAGCGTGCTGCGCCAGTTGCCCAGGAACAAGAGCACCATCAGCGCGGTGAGCGCCGCGGCGATCAGCGCCTCGGCAACGACGCCCTCGATGGCGGCGGTGACGAAGATCGACTGGTCGAACAGGGACGCGATCTTGATGTCGGGTGGCAACTGCTGCGAGGCGATCGGCAGCATCGCGCGCAGGTCGCGCACGATGTCCAGGGTGGAGGCGCCGCCGTTCTTCAGGATCGAGAGCAGCACGCCGCGCTGGCCGTCCTGCCGCACCACGTTGGTCTGGGGCTGGAATCCGTCGCGCACCTGCGCCACATCCCGCAAGTAAGTGGTCGTGCCCCCGCTGGTGCGCACCGGCAGGTCGTTCAGGCCGGCGATCGCCTCGGGCGAGCCGTTCATTCGCACGGTGTATTCCGTGCTGCCCACCTTCGCGGTGCCCGAGGGCAGCACCAGGTTCTGCGTGTTGACCGCGTTCACCACGTCCGCCGGCGACAGCCCGCGCGCCTGCAGCGCCTGCGTGTCCAGGTCGACCGAGATCACCTTGATCTTGCCGCCGTAGGGAAACGGGATGGCCACGCCCGGGATCGTCACCAAACGCGGGCGCAACGTGTTCACCGCGGCGTCGAAAACCGACTGCTCGGGCAGGGTGGCGCTGGACAGCGCGAGCTGCACCACCGGAATGCTCGACGCCGAATACTTGATCACCAGCGGCGGCGTGATGCCGGGCGGCAATTGGCGCACCTGCACCTGCACGCCGGCCACCACCTGCGCGATGGCGGTCTGGATGTTGGCGTTGGGCTGGAAGAACACCTTGATCACACTGATGCCGGGCAGCGAGGTGGACTCGATGTGCTCGATGTCGCTGACCAGCGTTGTCAGGCTGCGCTCGCTGGACGCCGCGATCCGCTGGCCCATTTCCTGCGCCGGCAGGCCGTTGTAGTTCCAGATGATGCTGATCACCGGAATGTTGATTTCCGGGAAGATGTCCGTGGCCATGTTGCGCAGCACCAAAGGCGTGGCCAGGACGATCAGCATCGCCATCACGATGAACGTGTAAGGGCGCCGCAGCGCCAGCGAAACCATGGACATCGGGGACGGCTCGGCAGCGAAAGAGCGAATAATACGGGAGCCCGGGATTTCGCGGCCGTTACACGGGATTTGTGATCCGGAGCACTGAAACTCGGCCGGCCGCCGATTAATCTTGCAATCAGCCGGTGTATCTTTTGCAAGTTTCTTCAGCCGGCGATTTCCAACCCCTGCGGCAGGCAAGCCGCAGGGGTTTTCTTGCGCGGGGCATCGCCCTAGCGCGGCAGCTCGATCACCCGGAACGGCGGCTGGTCAGGCCGCGTGCGCTGCAGCAGCGGCTTCGCCACGTTGTACACCGGCATGCCATTGATGGTTTTCGCCTCAAGCGCGCCGCGATGCGCATGACCATGGAACACCGCATCCACGGGGTAGCGCAGCAAGGGCTCTTCCAGCCTGCTGCTGCCGAGAAACGGGTAGATTTCCACGGGCTCGCCTTCCACGGTACCGGCAATGGGCGAGTAATGCAGGATGGCGATGCGGCGCGGCGTGCGCAGCTTGGCCAATGCGGACTCCAGCTTCATCGCCTCGTGCAAGGCCTCCTGCACGAACAGCTTGATGGCGCTTTCCCCCCATGCCCCGAGTGACCCGCGCCCGAAGCCGCCCGCGAATCCCTTGACGCCCGCGATGCCCACCCCATCGATCTCGCAGGCCTCGCCATCGAGCACGCGCACGCCGGCGTGGGTGAGGATGTCGCGCACGGCCTGCTGCGCGCCCGATTCGTAATCGTGATTGCCCAGGACCGCAACCACCGGGATGGTGGCGGCGCCCAGTTCGTCGGCCAGCACATGAGCTTCCTCCGCGGTGCCGTAGTCGGTCAGGTCACCGCATAGCAGCAGCACGTCAGCCGCCTCGTTGGCCTGCTGGAACAAGCCGCGCAGGCTGCCGGCGGAATCCTTGGTCACGTGCAGGTCGCCCACGGCGGCAAAGCGCATGCGGGCGTCGGATTTGGGCATGAGACATCCTGCCCCATGGCGCGGCCGCAGGGCATCGTCCATGCACCGCGGCCTTTGTAGTCCGCCGCTGACGCCAGATGAGGTAAGTCGTCGTCGGGCTGGCCGGGTGCGGCGCCATTAGGCTGGCGCCATCGCATTTCAAACCCACGAGATGTCCAGCCGCCCGCCCCTCGAGCCCTCGATCGAGGCCGATGTGCCGCCCCAGACGGCCGAGTTCTACCGGCGCGCATTGCGCACGCTGGTCGATGGCGGTGTTCCCTTCCTGGTGGGCGGCGCCTTCGCGCACGCCTGCTTCACCGGCATTCGCCGCGCGACCAAGGACCTGGACCTCTTCATCTTGCGCCGCGACTACGAGCGCGTCGCCTCACTGATGCAGGCACAAGGCTGGCGCACCGAGCTCACCTCCGCGCACTGGCTGGCGAAGGTGTTCGCGGGCGAAGACTTCATCGACCTGATCTTCAATTCCGGCAACGGCTTGACGCCCGTGGACCAGCGCTGGTTCCGCAACAACGCGCAAACCGAAGTGCTGGGCGTGCCGGTGCTCATCGCCAATATGGAGGACGCGCTCTTGTCCAAGTGCTTCATCATGGAGCGCGAGCGTTTCGACGGCGCCGACATCGCCCACGTGTTGCAGGCTTGCGCCGAAAAGCTGGATTGGGTCGCGCTGCTGGAACGCTTCGGTGCGCACTGGCGCGTTCTGCTCGCGCATCTCACGCTGTTCGGCTTCATCTACCCCGGCGAGCGGCACCGCGTGCCGCGCTGGGTGATGGAAACGCTGCTGGGCCGCCTCACGGCCGAAACGCGCCAACCGCCCGCCGAGGATCCGCACATCTGCGCCGGCACCCTGCTGTCGCGCGCGCAGTATCTGCACGACGTGGAGCAACTCGGTTATGTGGACGGCCGCCTCACGCCCGTGAGCACCATGACACCCAAGGACGTTGCCGAATGGACCGAAGCAGCGGAGCGCCAGGAGGAGTCGGGCGCGCAGGGCTGAAGGCAAGTCCGCGATTCAGCGGCCGCGAGCACTCTTGCGTTTGCCGCGCGCTTTGTGCTTCGCTGTAGCCTTGCGGCGAGCCTTGCCTTCATCCGCCAGCGCATGTTGCATGTCCAGCGTGCTGTCCCGCCGGCGCTGCGAGGAGTAAGCCAGACTTCCGACGTTGCGCCCGGTTGCAGGGTTCTCGCCCCAGCCCGAAGGACGCAAGCTGGTGCGCACGGCCTCCAGCGGGTTGTCGCGCCCGCCGACCGTGCGGGCCAGCCCGACGCCGGCGGGCACCGAAGCGACGGCGCCCAATGCGGACATCCATCGCACCCAGGTCTCGGTGCTCAACTCGAACATGCGGCGATGGAAGTCCCCTAGGTGGCCCAGGATGGCGGGCACCCGGGACGCCGGCGCATCCCGCGCGACGGACCTGGCGATGCGAGTCTCATCGGCTTCGACGCTTGCCCCCGCGCGCGTGATGCGGTCGACGGCGTCGTTCATGTTCTGCGACGAGGCCACGGTCATTTCGGCGGCGCGCATTCCCAGATCGACCCACGCGAACAGCGGGCTGAACAGGTTGGCAGTGCTGCGATCGTTGGTCATGGAGTTCTCCTTTCAGGCCATGGCTGCACTCTAAGCCGCGCGGCGGCGAAACGGCGGGTGAGCAATAGCACGTTACCCATCCTTGCAGCGGTAGGATCGGCGTTGCCAATGTTTCAGGAGCCGTCATGCCGCGCCGCTTTGTGGACCTTTCGATCTTCCTGGAGAACGACGTCGTGTCCGACCCGCCCGCGTTCGCGCCGAAGATCCAGTACTTCACGCACGAGAACACTTTCGAACAGATCGCACCTTTCTTTCCCGGCCTGCGCAAGCAGGACCTGCCCGATGGCGAAGGCTGGGCGGTGGAGACCGTGCAGCTGTCCACGCACAACGGCACGCACCTGGACGCGCCGTATCACTTTCATTCGACGATGAATGCGAAGGTGGGGCAAAAGGAGCGAGCCATCGCGATCCACGAAGTGCCGCTCGAATGGTGCTTTCAACCCGGGGTGAAGCTGGACTTCCGGCATTTCGCGGATGGCTATGTGGTGACCGCCGCCGATGTCCAAGCCGAACTCACGCGCATCGGACACACGATCTCGCCGTTGGAGATCGTCGTGGTGAACACGCGCGCGGGTTCGCGTTACGGCAATCCGGACTACGTCTCTAGCGGCTGCGGGATGGGTTACGAGGCGACGATGTATTTGCTGGAGCGCGGCGTGCGACTGACCGGCACCGACGCGTGGAGCTGGGACGCGCCTTTCGTGCACACCGCGAAGAAGTTCGGCGAAAGCCGCGATGCCTCGCTGATCTGGGAAGGCCACAAGGCCGGCCGCGACATCGGTTACTGCCATCTCGAGAAACTGCACAACCTGGAAGCGCTGCCGCCCACCGGCTTTTACATCAGCTGCTTTCCGCACAAGATCCGCGGCGCATCGGCGGGCTGGACACGCGCCGTGGCAATTTTCGATGAAGCATTGATGGCCTCTTCGCGTCAAGATCAGCGCTGACGCGCCGCCGCTCGCTAGTCGAGGATGCTGAACTTGCCGCCGCGCTCGAGTGCGCGCTGGTAAGCGGGCCGTTCATGGATGCGGTGCAGGAAGTCCATCAGGCGCGGCCGGCTCTCGTTCAAGCCGCCACGCGCACGCGCCGCCTCGATCGGAAAGCTCAGCTGGATGTCGGCCACGGTGAACTCCTCGCCGGTGAACCAGGGCCGCGCGCTCAGTTCGCTTTCCAGGTAGTCGAAATGCGTCTTGATGTTCGGCAGCACGAACCCATCGAGCGCGCTTTGCGCAACCTTGCGCGCGATCGGTCTGGCGAAAAAAGGCATCTTCGCTTTCTTGATCCGGTCGAAGATGAGTTTCATGAGCAAGGGCGGCATGGCCGAGCCTTCCGCGTAATGCATGAAGTACAGATAGCGGATCGAGTCGGGCGAGCCGGGCACCGGCCGCAGCCGGCCCTCGCCGTAGCGCTGCACCAGGTATTCGAGGATTGCGCCGGATTCGGCCAGCGTGAGCCCCGCGTCCGCGTCGGTGATCACCGGCGACTTGCCCAGCGCATGCACCTTCTTCAGCTCGGGCGGCGCCAACATGGTGGCGGGGTTGCGCTCGTAGAAGCGGATCTCGTACGGCAAACCCAATTCCTCGAGCAGCCACAGCACGCGCTGCGAGCGGGACTGGTTCAGGTGATGCAGGACGATCACAAGCTGCTCCTCAATTGGAGGTGGTGTTCAGCCATTCTGCCCTACCGTAGCCGCGCCGAAGATGTTGCCATCCGTTGCCGCGATTCAGTGCTTGACCGCGAGCAGTTCGATCTCGAATTGCAGCGTCGCATTCGGCGGGATCACGCCGCCCGCACCGCTGGGGCCATACGCGATCGAGGGCGGGCAGGTCAGCCGCGCCTTGCCGCCCGGCTTCATCATCTGCACGCCTTCCGTCCAGCAGGGAATGACGTGATTGAGCGGGAATTCGGCGGGCTCGCCCCGCTTGTAGGAGCTGTCGAACTCCTTGCCGTCGGACAGCGTGCCGCGGTAGTTGACTTTGACGATGTCGCTTGCAGTCGGCGAGGCGCCCGAACCTTCCTTGATCGATTGGTAGACCAGCCCGCTCTTGGTTTTGACAGCCGGCGCCTCGGCCAATACGGAAGAGCCGGCAAGCGACAGCGCGACAGCGCAAATGAAGGTACGCACAGAAACACTCCTTGGGTTGAAGCGGGTTAGTGTGACATGAGCGGCGTGACCAGCCTCGCATCGGCCAACCGGTGCGGGCATGGCCAGCACGCCGTGTCTTTCAACCCACCAAGGAGTCTTGAAAATGAACGCAACCAGGAAAAAATTGACGGCACTGGTTACCGCCTCGGCACTGGCAGGCGCCGCTGGGCTGGCCCTGGCGCAAACGTCGTCCGGGTCGATGGCCACGCCTTGCACCAATCCTTCGAGCGTCGCAACGGCGCCAGGCACCGGCACTTCGGGCGCACCGGGCTTGAACGGCACGACACCGGGCAGCAGCACCACCTTGGGCTCGGCCGGCACGACCAGCGGCAGCAGCACCCTCAGCGGCACGACCGCGGGCAGCAGCACGCTCGGCTCTTCGGGCACGACGAGCGGCAGCACGATGGGCAGCACGCCAGGAACCACGAGCGCCATGGGCGCCGCCGGCACGACGGGCGGCAGCATGTCAGGTACGACGGGCACGGGCACGCCGCTGGGCGCCTCGTCGTCGACCGGCAGCGGCGCGCTCGATCGCGCCGGCACCACCGCCGCGATACCGAACCCCGGCTCCGGCATTGGAACCACGGGCGCCTCGGAGACGCATTCGGCCACCGCCTGCTGAGTCATGGCCGCGCGGGCGCGCTCGCACGGCGAGACGCGCTCGCGCAGCACCTCGTGAATTGGAGTACCGTCGCTGCCTGACCTCATCATGGAGCAGCGAATGAAGCAATTCCTCATCAGGTACAAGCGTGGCAACGGCGCCGAGGCGCAATGGCACGAGGACATCCAACGCTTCATTGCCGCGGTCGTGCAGGTCTCGCCGCTGGAGATCGTCGCGCAGACCCGAGCCGCTTGACAGTGAGTTGCGCCGGCAACTGGCCGTTCGCGCGCGAGGCCGCCTTCTGTTGCGAAGGGTGGACGGCTGACATGGCCGCACCCGCATGAAATCGCACGGCCGCTTCGACTACTCCGCGATCCACCAGCGGCCCGACTACAGCTGGCCGCAGGGCAAGCGGCTGGCCGTGTATATCGGGCTGAACCTGGAACACTTTGCGTTCGGCGAAGGCCTGGGCGCCTGCCTGGCGCCCGCGCAGCCGCAGCCCGACGTGCTCAATTACGCCTGGCGCGAGTACGGCAATCGCGTGGGCGCATGGCGGATGCTGGAGCTGTTCGACGAGCTGCGCCTGCCTTGCGCAGCCCTGGTCAATACCTCGCTGCTGGATCACGCGCCCGGCCTGGTGGCAGCCTGCGCGCAACGCGGCTACGAGATCGTTGCTCACGGCCACAGCAATGCCGAGCGGCAAGGCGGCATGGACGAAGCGCGGGAGCTGGCCCTGCTGAAATCCTGCCGGGCGCGTTGTGAGCAAGCGGGCCATGGCGCGCCGGCAGGCTGGTTGTCGCCATGGATTTCGGAATCGGTCATCACGCCCGACTTGCTGGCGGAGGCGGGCTATCGCTACACACTCAACTGGTGCCACGACGACCAGCCGACACAGATGCGCACGCGCAGCGGTGCGAGTTTGTGGTCGGTGCCGTATCCGCAGGAGCTGAACGACATCCCCACGATCATCGGCCGCTTGATGGGTGCGCAGGACTTCGCCGACATGATCGTGCACCAGTACGAGGAGATGCTGCGCCAGTGCGCGAGCCAGCCGCTGGTGATGGGCATCGCGCTGCACCCTTACATCGTGGGGCAACCGCATCGATTGCACCATCTTCGCAAGGCGCTCGCGCATCTGGGCGACCCAAGCGTGGCCAAGGGCGCGGCCTGGTGGACAACACCGGGACAGATCGTCGATTGCGCCGACCGTGCGCTTCATGGCGGAAATGCACAACAGGTATAAATAGGCGTTCGCCCGCACTTTCCACGCAACAGGAATCCTCATGTCAGTCCATTCGCTTCATACCGCCACCACGGCCGATGCCATCGCCGCGGCGAAAGTCCACCTTGCCGCCGCGCATCGCCTGGCGGCGCTGCACGACCTCGAAGAAGGGATCGATAACCACTTCACCATGACCGTGCCGGGACGCGAGGACCAGTACCTGATCCTGCCGTTCGGCTTTCACTGGTCCGAAGCCCGCGCCAGCGACATGATGGTCTTCAACGAAGCGGGCCAGACGCTCGAAGGCAAAGGCGTCGTCGAGCTGTCGGCGAAGTGCATCCATGCGCCCATTCACCGGCTCACCGGCACGAAAGTGGTGCTGCACACGCATCAAACCTGGGCCACGGCGTTGAACATGCTCAAGGACAATCGCCTGCTGCCGGCGAGCCAGACGGCGGCTTTCTTCCACGACCGCATCGCGTACGACGACCACTACTCGGGGCTGGCCGATTCGCTGGCCGAGGGCGAACGGCTGGCCGGCCTGATGCAAGGCAAGAACGTCCTGTTCATGAGGAACCACGGCGTGCTCGTCATCGGCGACACGATGGCACAAGCGTATCGCTACCTGTACAAGCTCGAACGGGTGTGCCGCAACCAGATCCTGGCGCTGGGCACCGGCCGCCCGCTGGAAGTGCTGTCGGCGGAAGTGGTCGCGCGCGTGCAGATGCCCAATCCCGACGACAGCCATTCGCGCCAGGAGCGCGAACGGCTGTTCTTCGAGGCGATGATGCGGGTGCTCGATCGCGAGCTGCCGGGATTTCGCGAGTAGCGGCACTGCATGCCGCATCACGTTCCTTCCGCCGCGGGGCTTTCCACCCACGACACGACACGCATCGACGACATCCGCATCCGCGCGGTGCGTCCGCTGATCACGCCCGCGCTGCTGGACGAGTGGCTGCCGGCCGACGATGCCGCCACCCAACTGGTCGAGCGCAGCCGCGCGGAGATTTCGCGCGTGTTGCACGGGCGCGATGACCGCCTGGTCGTGGTCGTCGGCCCCTGCTCGATCCACGATCACGACGAGGCGATGGAATACGCGCGCCAGTTGCAGGCCGCGGTCTCGGGACTGCAGCGCGAGTTGCTGGTGGTGATGCGCGTGTATTTCGAAAAGCCCAGGACAACCGTGGGCTGGAAGGGCTACATCAACGACCCCCACATGAATGGCAGCTTCGCGATCAACGAGGGGCTGGAGCTGGCGCGCAAGCTGCTGCTCGACCTGGTGGCGCTGGGCCTGCCGGTGGGAACCGAGTTCCTGGACCTGCTCAGCCCGCAATTCATCAGCGACCTCGTCAGCTGGGGCGCGATCGGCGCGCGCACGACGGAGAGCCAGAGCCATCGGCAGCTGGCCAGCGGACTGTCATGCCCGGTGGGATTCAAGAACGGCACCGATGGCGGCGTGCAGGTGGCGGCCGACGCGATTCTCGCCGCGCGGGCGCAGCACTCTTTCATGGGGATCACGAAGATGGGCCAGGCGGCCATCTTCGAAACCCGCGGCAACGACGATTGCCATGTGATCCTGCGTGGCGGCAAGCAGCCGAATTACAGCGCCGGTGCCGTGCAAGCGGCCTGCGAGCTACTCAAGACTGCGGGGCTGCGCGAGCAGGTGATGATCGACGTGTCGCACGCCAACAGCGCGAAGCAGTACCAGAGGCAGGTGGAAGTGGCCGCCGACGTGGCGGCCCAGATTGCCGCCGGCGACCGGCGCATCGTGGGCATCATGATCGAGAGCCATCTGCTCGAAGGACGCCAGGACATCGTGCCCGGCCAGCCGCTCAAACGCGGAGTCTCGGTGACGGACGCGTGTATCGGGATGGATCAGACGTCGCCGTTGCTCAAGCGCTTGGCGCAAAGCGTGCAAGCAAGGCGGAAAGCAGCGTGATCGGGCGGCGCACGGCCGATCGGCGCGCAGCTCAATGCCGCGGGTTGTCCCGCTCGGACTTCTTTTCCTTCTGGGACTCGTCGTCCCCGCGCTTGGGCAGCAGCCGCGACTGCTCCAGGAATTCCTGCAGGTGCGGCATGATGCTGTCCGCGCCCTCGCGCCCGCGCTTGAAGAAGGGCCACGCATTGTTGCGCAGCCACTCCTTGTAGTCTCGGCCGGGTTTGTCGTTCATGATGGTTGTGACCCCCAGCACGGCTGAGGGTTCCAGCAATCTAGGCTGCTTCAAGCTCAGCCGTGGTAGGCGAACGCGAATTGCTGAGGTAGGCTGGGTCCTACAAAAGCTGGCGGGGTCGCTCGGGCTTGCGTAAGGTCGCCAGCTACCATACGGCAGAGGCGCAGCCTTGTCCTTGCCGCGATGCCGATTTTCAACTCACGCCCACTCCATGCCGGCTCAGCCGCCGAGCCCACCAGGCGCCGCGATGCGGCTGAGCGGCGCGATGCGAAGTCCTTTGTCTTCGAGCATCGTGCCGAAATCCTTGTTTGCGAGCACCTGGCATTCGTTGAGCCGCGCCGCCAGCAGCGGATCGGCGTGAGTCGTGGACTCGGCCGCATGACACATCAGCAAATCGCCCTCGCGCGCGGCTGCCAGCCAGCGCGCCAGCCGCAGCTCATATTGCGCAGCCGTCCCCTGGAAGTCGTAAACACCGAGCAGGTGGCGGTTCTGCACGATGCCGTGCGAGCGCGCGAGCCGCGCCGTTGCGGCGCAGCCCAGCGTTTCGATCAGCATCGCTTTCGCTCCGTTGCCCGCGCCGGGCGCTCGCTTGGTGGAGCGCAACCAGGGCAACTGCTTCGGGTATCGCAGCAGCAGGGAATCGATCAGCAGTTCGCGCACCACCGGGAATTGATGCACGTGCTCATGGCCGTCGACATGGCTTGGCGGGCGGCCCATCGCGTCCTCGAAGCGATCAAGCTGAAGTTCGATCTCTTTTCGCAGATCATCGCGGCTCACCCGGCCCAGCCAGGCGGCTGCGATCCAGCCCGACACGGGCAGCCGCAAGCGGACGTCGCAGGGGTGTTCGGTGAGATCGAGGTGCAGCCCCACGTCGAGCGCCTGCAAATCGACCGCGCGCAGCGCGGGGGCGCCGGCGGCCCAGGATGGGCCGTTGACAAGACAGCTGGTGGCGCTGATCCTGCCCTGAGCGGCCAGCCGCTGCACGCCGGCGTTGACGCCCGGATGCAAGCCGAAGTCGTCCACGCAAATGGCGAGCGAGCGCGTCGACTTCAAAGTGGCTTGCACGTCAGCCCATCTTCCGAGGTACGCGAGTCATGACCGCCGCATCGTTGCGGATGGGATTTTTCATCGCTGTGGGTTGCACCGCGGCGGCCGTCCACCTGCTGGTCGTGATCCTCCTGGTCTCGCAGCTTGCGCTGCCGCCTTTGGTGGCCAATGTCGGGGGCTGGCTCGTCGCCTTCGTGGTGTCCTTCAGCGGGCATCGCCTCCTGACGTTTCGCTCCAACGAGGCGCCGGTATGGCGAGCCATGCGCCGATTCTTCGGCGTGTCGCTGGCGGGTTTCGTCGCCAACGAGTTGACGTACGCCGCGTTCCTGCATCTCAGCGGGTTGCGGTATGACGTCCTGCTGGCCATCGTGCTGGTGCTGGTGGCCGTCATGACTTATCTATTGAGTTCGCGCTGGGCGTTCCTGGGCAACCCGGGACGCTGACCGCACCGGCAGGAACCGGCGGTACGCGCCACAGCACCAGATTGCCGCTGGTCGCGACCTGCTCGGCCCGCGCGAGCAAGGAATACTCGTGTGATGCGCCCCGCCCGCCGACCACCCAGCTGGGCACGGAGGCACACAATCTCGCGCCGAGCGCCTTCGGTGCAATCAAGGATGTCGAGTTTGCGGCGAACTTGCTGGCGTCCAGCAGTTCCTTGCGCCAGTTGTCGCGCCGGGCTTCGGCCGATTCCCAGTTCGCAACCACGACAACGGGCGATCGCAAGTGCGCATAGAACTCCAGTGCGAAGTAATAGTCACCGAGGTAGACCACCTGGTCACCCGGCGCCAAACGGGCGCGCAGCACGCGGCCGAGATCCCGCTGGGGATGTGCGACCAGCATCGCGGCACCCACGGCAGCGGCGATGCATGCGGCCCCTGCGAGCCCACCACTGAACCGCCAGAGCCTGCGATAAACCGGGCGCCGTTCGATCAAGGCTTCCGCGGCATCGGCTGCCAGCCACGCCAGCGCGGGCAGCACGGGAAAGATGTACCCCACCAGCTTGGACTGAGGCAGCGTGAAGAAAGCCGTGATGGTTGCGAGCCAAACCCACATCAGGCTGCGGATCGCGCCGCGCTGCGGGTGCGACCAATACGCGGCGCGCCCCGACCCCAGCAACCAGGCCGTCCATGGCAGGGCGAGCAGCGCAAGGGCTGCCGGGAAAAACCAGAAGGGTTGCACGTTGTTGAAGCCGCCTTCCGCGAAACGCTGGAAGTGCTGCACCACGAAAAAGTAGTGCGAGAAATCGGGAAAGCGCGCTTGCATCGCGACGAACCACGGCGCAGCGACGCAAAAAAACAGGACGATTCCCGGCAACCATATCAACTGCAGCAAGCTTCGCACACGCCGCTGCAGCAGCAGCCACACTGCAATGACCAGTGCCGGCAACACGGCTCCGATCAGGCCCTTCGCCAGCACGCCCAGCGCCGCGAACAGATAGGCGATGGCCAGGCTCGCCCTGCGTTCGCGAAGCCCGGCTGACAGGGCGCAGTCGGCCAGCGCCAGGATGGTGACGGCGATGCAGCCCGCGACCAGCATGTCCAGGTTGGCGAACTGTGCGCCGATGAAGAACAGGGGTTGCGTGACCAGCGCCAAGAGCGCGCCGCGCGCGGTGCCGGCGCCCAGCCGGCGGCGCGCGAAAAGATAAAGCGCGATAGCAGCGAAGGAAGCGCCGATCAGCGACGCCATGCGCCCGGCAAACTCCGATGGGCCCAACACGTGGAGCGACGCGGCGGTGATCCAGTAGAACAGCGGCGGCTTGTGAAAATAGGGAAGGCCGTCCAGCGTGGGCGTCAACCAATCACCCGAACGCAGCATCTCCCACGCGACGCCGATGTAGCGGCCCTCATCGGGCACCGCCAACGGCCGGATCCAGGCGGTAGCCGCCAGCCACACGATGGCGGCGAGCAATGCCAACAGTGTCGCGCCGCGAGCTTCCTGCGCCTGCTTCACTGGCCGCGCTTGCGCAGGCCGCGGCCAAGTTTGCGCTTGACGATGTAGACCGGCCGCTGCTTGACCTCTTCGAAGATGCGGCCGACGTACTCGCCGATGACTCCCAGGAACAGCATCTGCATGCCGAAGAAACACATCAGCGTCACCACGATCGTGGTCCAGCCCGACACGTCGTTGCCGTCGATCAAGTAAGACAGCACCAGGTATGCGCCGTAGCCGAAGCCGATCAATGCCATGATCGCGCCGACCACGCTCACCATGCGCAGCGGCCAGGTGGTGAAGGACGTGAGGCCGTCCAGCGAAAGGTTCACCAGCCGGCGAAGGTTGAAGTGGCTGCGGCCGTGCACGCGAGCCGGAGGCGCGTAAGGCAGCGCGACCGATTCGAATCCGATCCACGCATACAGCCCTTTCATGAAACGGTTGCGCTCGGGCAGCGAAAGCACCGCGTCCACCACGGCCCGGTCCATCAGCCGGAAATCTCCGGCGCCTTCGGGCACTTTCACGCGATCGAACGAGTTCATCATCGAATAGAACAGGCGGGTGCCCATGCGTTTGAGCAGGCCCTCGTCGCTGCGCTCGGTGCGCACCGCATAGACCACATCGACGCCCTTGCGCCATTGCTCCACCATCTCGGCGATCAGCGAAGGCGGATGCTGAAGATCGGCGTCCAGCATCACCACTACCTCGCCGGCCGCAGCCTCGAGCCCAGCGGTGAGCGCCGCCTCCTTGCCGAAATTGCGTGACAGCTCGATCACTCGAAAGCCGGGCACTTCGGCCCAGTCGGCAAGCAGCGCCCCGGTGTCGTCGGTGCTGCCGTCGTCGACCAGCACGATTTCCCAGCTGCCCGCCAATCCGGGCAGCAGCTCGCAAAGCTGCGGCAGCAGGATGTCGAGGTTGCTGGCTTCATTGCGGCAGGGGATCACGCAGGACAGGCTGGTCAGCTGGGCACGTGGCGCTGCGGCCCCTGCCAGCTCGGAGCCGTCGCCGTGCGCCGCTGCGCGCCGGGCGAGCGGCGTGCGCTGCGGCTGGCGCGTGAGCGGGATAGCGTCTGCCATGGATTCCTTTCCGTGCGCGGGAGCTTGGCGTCTTGCGGTGCGCCGCACCGATTGTCCGCCGCTCCGGCAGTCCCCTATTGTCGCCGAAGCTTATCGCGCGCACCAGCTGACGCCGGGCTGACGGGACTGCGCGACCTGAGCAGCTGCGTGGGCCTTCTCGCCTCGCCAGCCTCAGCTATAGTCGCCCAGAATGGGGACCTGCCGTGGCGCTTGAAGGAGACCAGCTGCGCGCCAAGCGTCAGCGGTTGTCGCGGCATGTCAGCGTGATGCAGTGGCGCGCGGCGCGCTTGGATCCCACCTTGCGCGGGCTGCTCTGGTCGGCTGCGGCCGGCATCACGTTCGTGCTGCTCAACACCGTGATGCGCCGGTTGACGCTCGACCTGCATCCGTTCCAGACGCAGTTCCTGCGTTATCTGCTCGGGCTCGTGGTGATGCTGCCCTTCATCGCGCGCGCCGGCATCGCGTCATACCGGCCTCACCACCTGGGCGGGCAGTTCCTGCGCGGCGGCGTGCATAGCATCGGCCTGGCCTTGTGGTTCGCGGCGATCCCGCACATCACGATCGCCGACACCACGGCCATCGGCTTCACCGCGCCGATCTTCATCATGCTGGGGGCAGTCTGGGCATTCGGTGAAAAGATGCGATGGGAGCGCTGGCTGGCGGCGCTGATCGGATTGGCGGGCGTGCTGATCGTGGTCGCACCCAAGCTCGCCGGCACCGGCGGCATCTACACGCTGGTGATGCTCGCGTCGTCGCCCGTGTTCGCCGCATCGTTCCTGCTCACCAAGGGCCTCACGCGCTACGATCGCGCGACAGTGATCGTGGTGTGGCAATCGATCGCGGTGTCCATCTTCAGCCTGCCTTTGGCATGGACTGTGTGGCAGGCACCCAGCGCCGGACAGTGGCTCAATTTCGTCCTGTGCGGAATCCTCGGCAGCCTGGGTCACTATTGCCTCACACGCTCGTTCGCCGTGGCGGATATCTCGGCGACGCAATCCGTGAAGTTCCTGGACCTGGTGTGGGCCACGCTCATGGGCTGGCTGGTGTTCGCCGACCAACCCAGCCGCTCCACGCTGATCGGCGGCGTGGTGATCTGCGCCTCCACGCTGTGGATCGCGCGCCGCGAAACTCGCGGGCCCGCGGTTCGCGTCGGCTAGGCTTCCTTCAGCTGGTAAGCCGCGGCTGAGCCATCGGGCGACGCGCTCAATTGCCAGCGCCGCTGGTGAAACCGCTCCAGCGCGGGCCGGTGCGCGATCGAGATCATCGCGCCGCCACGGCGCTTGACCATCGCG
>Ga0105240_10002499_pt1 | contig 29553 bp, 20 predicted proteins | sample KBSC54metaG_FD_80426 | JGI IMG/M metagenome (GOLD analysis project Ga0105240, IMG submission 80426) | Corn rhizosphere microbial communities from Kellogg Biological Station, Michigan, USA - KBS C5-4 metaG | ecosystem: Host-associated > Plants > Roots > Rhizosphere > Soil | place: Michigan, USA... | reverse complement strand
GTAGATGCCGAGCGTGGGGTCGTCGAGCAGGATGCTCGAGCGGCTGACGCCGTCATCGACGGCGACGCTGACGCTGCCCGCGACGCAGACGAGGAACTGGTGACAGGCGCGGTGGGCGTGCTCGCCGCGCACCTCGCGACTGGGCACGTCGTAGACCGTGAACCAGCGCCTGACCGCGAACGGGATGTCCTCGCCGGGCAGCTCGCCCGCCGTGAGCGTGCCGCGCATGTCCGCGAAGCGTCCGAAGCGCTGCAGGTAGGCGCCGGCCACCGGCAGTGACGTCCTGCCCGGCTCGCGACCCAGCGGCGCTGCCGCGTCGGCGACGGGCTCGCCCGTCTGGACGTATCCGCCGATGCGGGCCGGGTTGCCGAGGACGATCGCATGCGGCGGCACCGAGTGGGTAACCACCGCGCCGGCGCCCACCATCGCGCCGCGCCCGATCTCCAGGCCCGGCAGGATCGTCGCGCCCGCGCCGATCGAGGCGCCGGCGCGCACGGTCGTGGTCGGGTGGGCCGGCAGCCGCCTGCCGCTGCGCGGGAACCTGTCGTTGGTGAAGGTCGCGTTCGGACCCACGAACACGTCGTCCTCGAGCTGCACGCCGCTCCACAGCTGCACGCCGCACTTGACGGTCACCCGGTCGCCGACCACGGCGCCCCCCTCGACGAACACCCCGTCGCAGATGTTGCAGTCGGCGCCGACGCGCGCGCCGGGCAGGATGTGCGCGAACGCCCACACGCGCGTGCCGGCTCCCACCTGCTCGCTCTCGCACAGCGCCCGCGGGTGCACGAACGGATCAGACATAGCTGCGCTCGCCGGGGGCGACCTCGACCGCCTCGTCGCCGGGCACGCCCGTGACCTCGACGACGTCGCGCACGATCGCGCCCGGGCGGCGCTTGACGCCCTCGTAGGCGCGCCACACGTAGGAGCCGATGATGCCCAGGCCGAGCGAGTTCAGGCCGAGGAAGAACAGCAGGATCAGCGCGATCCCGGCATAGCCGGGGACGGCGATCGCGCCGAGCAGGCGCGCGGTCAGCACGATCGCGCCGGCGATCAGGCTGATAGCGATTCCGAGCACCCCCACGGCCCACAGGATCCGCACCGGCAGGTCGGTGAAGGCGAACACGCTGTCGGCGAGATAACGAAAGCGCGCGCGCAGCGTCCAGCCGCTGCGGCCCTCGCGCGGCCGGCGCTCGTAGGGGATCAACTCGCGCCGGAAACCCACCCAGAACAGCTGCGCCACGAGCGAGGTGTGGACGTCCTCGAGCGAGCAGACGACATCGCGAACCGCCTCGGTGCAACCGAACACGTCCACCCCGCCGAGCGGAATCTCGCCGACGACGAAGCGCCGGTACAGGCGCCAGTAGAGCTTGGAGGCGCCGTCGCCGCGGTCGTCGCGGCTGGCGCGCCGGCCGGCGACCACGTCGACCTCGCCCGAGGCCAGGCGCGCGAAGAAGCGCACGATCAGCTCGGGCGGCTCCTGCAGGTCGGCGCTCATCACGGCCAGGTGACGACCCTGGGCAAGGCGCATGCCGGTCCTGATCGCCGCGAACGCGCCGAAGTTGCGCGAGTGCTCCACCACCCGCACGCAGACGCGCTTGCTCGGGGCCCTGCTCTCGAGCGCGTCCAGCAGCACCGTGCGCGAGTCGTCGGACCCGCCGTCGAGCACGAAGATCGTCTCGAGTTCCCCCTCGCAGCGCTCGGCGATGTGCTCCACCGCGCGCACTGTGCCCGCCAGCGAGCCGGCGTTGTTGTACACCGGCACTATCAGCGAGTTGGCTACCTCCATCGGCGTCGACCCATTCACATGGCGGCTCGCGCGCACGCCTCGATCACCTGTTCGACCTGCTCGTCGCTCAGGTAGGGATGGATCGGCAGCGAGATCTCACGCTCGCACAGCCGCCTGGCGTTGGACAGCGAGCCCACGACGATGCCGGCGCCGGCCGCGGCGGGCTGGTCGGGCGCGAGGAACGGGTAGTGCCGCGCGACGGGGACGCCGAGGTCGAGCAGCCGCTGGGCCGTGCCCGCCGGATCGGCGCCGATCAGCTCGACCGGGTAGAGATGGTGCGAGGAGCGACCGGCGGCGGCTAGCAGCGGGCGCAGCTCGCTGCCCACCAGCGCCTGCGTGTAGCGCTCGGCTATCTCTCGCCGGCGCTCGAGCCATCGCTCAATGCGCGGCAGCATCGCCGAGCGCAGGATCGCCGCGTGCAGCTCGTCCAGACGGCTGTTGAGTCCCGGCTCGCAGTGCTCGTAGCGAGCGCTCTGGCCGTAGTCTCGCATGCGCCTGGCCCGCTCGGTCACGCCCGCGTCAGCGGTGAGCAGAACGCCACCGTCCCCAAGCGCGCCGAGGTTCTTGGCCGGGTAGAGGCTGACGGCGCCGACGACGCCGGCAAGGCCTGTCGGCCTGCCCTCGCGCTCGGCGCCGGCAGCCTGCGCGCAGTCCTCGATCACGCTCACGCCGTAGTTCTCCTGCAGGGCCTCGAGCCGGCACGGATCGAGCGGATGGCCGTACAGGTGCACGGGCACCACCGCCGCGATCGAGCTATCGGCGCGCAGCGCCCGCGCGGCGCGGTCGAGGTCGAGGCCGCCGCGCTCGTCGACGTCGCACCATACGGGCTGGGCGCCGGCGCGCAGGATCGCGAGCGTGGTCGCGAACGCGCTCAACGGCGTGGTGAGAACGCGCGTGCCGCGGCCGACGCCGCAGCAGCGCAGGGCGATCTCCAGCGCGTCGGTGCCGCTGGCGACGCCGACGGCGTGCGGCACCCCCCACCAGGCCGCCAGCTCGCGCTCGAACGACTCCACCTCTTTGCCCAAAATGAGCCAGCCGCTGTTTCCGACTCGCTCCACCGCCGCCAGCGCGTCCTCGCGTATCTCACGCCATTGATCGGCGAAATCGTTGGCCCTGATCGAGCGTGGAACGGTTTCGGCAGTAGCCTGAGACATCGCATTTTCCAGCCCCGCTAAAGGACTTGATCTAAGTTAGTCGATGGCTCGATGACCGGCAAACGCCGCACTGTCGGAATCCCCGACACCCACCGCCCTGCGCAGCGTGTCCAGGAAGACGCGGCGATCCTCGCCGCGCAGACCGACGAGCACGAACACGAGCAGCGATACGGCCACCGAGACGGCGATCAGGACCAGCGCCACGATCAGCGAACTGGTGTCCCCGGCCACCTCGTACAGCGCCAGCGAGACGAGGACCTGCACGGACAGGCCCGGCAGGTTCGGCGCCACCAGGCGGCGCAGCCACGTCCGCAGCGAGCAGTCGAACGCTCGCAGGTAGTAGCGCAGCAAGGGCGGCCAGGCCAGGCCGTTGGCGATCAGCGTGCCGACGATCACGCCCTCGAACCCGAGCGGGTGCACAAGCGCGATCGACAGGCCCAGGTTGAGCGCGGTCGCAATGCCACCGACGATCAGCGGCACGCGGATGCGGCCGAGGCCGTAGACCATCGTCGAGCCGACGTTGTTGAGCATCTGCAGGGCCTCGTAGGCGGCGAACAGCCGCACCGCCCCGACGGCGGGCAGCGCGCTCGGGCCGATCCAGCCAAGCAGCAACGGTCTGGCGAAGACGAACACCGCGACGGCAAACGGCAACGCCGCGGCGGTCGCGTAGCACGAGCCGCGCACGAACATGTCGCGCACCACGGCTGCCTCGCGTCGCAGCGATGCGGCGGCGGGCACGAGCGCCGACACGGACACCGAGCTGACCGTCGCCGCGCCGAGGTTCACCTTGTTTGCGATTTCGTAGAGCCCCACCGGGCGCGGGCCGAGCGCGATGCCGACGATCAGCTTGTCCATCTGGTTGTAGATCGTGCTGAGCACGCGCAGGCCGAGCACGCCGCCGCCGAAGCGCACGAGCCGCGAGAACTCCGGCCGGCTCGCTCGCAACGGGCTCACGCGCAGGCCGGCGATCGCGCGATGGGCGAGCAGCCAGACGCCGAGCAGGGTGAGCGCCGAGCTTGCAGCGAGCGCCGCCGCCAGGCCGACGATGCCCCAGCCCTGCAGCAGCACGAGCACGTACAGCGCTACCTGAAGAAGCGTCCGGACCACTTCCAGGGCCTGGAAGGAGACGAACCGCTGCGTGCCCACGATCGCCGCGACAAGCGCTCGGGCCGGCAGCTCGAAGACGAGCTGGCCGCCGGCGATCGCAAAGCACGCGATGGCCGCGTCGCGCAGGTGAGCGGGCACGCCGAACAGGTCGGCGAGCGGGGCGGCGAGCGCGATCACGACAGCGGCGAGGCCGATCGCGATCGCCCACAGCACCGCCAGGCTGGTGCTGACCGTGCGATTGACCGCCGCGAGGTCGCCGTCGGCGCTCGCTTCGGCGACGTAGCGGATCGTCGCGCCCTCGATGCCAAGCTCCGACAGCGACGCATAGCCGCCGGCGAAGGTCAGCGTCAGCGCGAGCGCCCATACGCCGTAGGCCTCAAGGCCCAGCCGGTCGATCAGAAACGGCGTCAGCGCCAGGCCGGCGAGTATCCCCGCCACGTTGCCGACGCCGTTGGCAAGCGTGTTGCGAACCAGCTTGACCGCCGGGGCCGAGACGCCCATCAGCTCACGATACGACAATTCCCTGAGTGCGGACCATCGCGAAATCCAGAACCGCTATGCGACGCCTGCCAGGCCCCGCGTCATTCTGTCACGCCTACGGCGAGCAAGCGATCTACTGGAGCGTTGCAGCACAGCGCACAGGCTGGCCTGCGCGCCACCCCCTCTGCCTCCACGCTGCGATTGTGGCGCTGCCGATGCATCGGGGTGCGGACATTCGAGCTTGGTCGCTTTCGTGCCAACGAGCGCTCAGCGAAGGAACGAAAGGTCACCTACTACAAGGCTCAGTTCGGCGGCAATCTTGTGCGAGTCGCTACGTTCTTCTCGACGCCCAGCCCAACCACTCGGGTGCGCGCAGCGTACGCGGATGTGTTCGCCGAGGGAAGTGACGCCTCGTGGTGCGGATCGCAAGAGATCGACAGTAGGACATCTCCGGTGAAGAGCTGATTGGCGATGCCAGATGTTTCTGACTTCCGGGGGCGGCAAACCCATCCCACTCGGCATGCACATGCGGTCGCACACCGAACGGACCCCTGCTGATAAGTAGACCCCATTAAATTAGATATTGTATCCATAGGTCTCAATTTCTTTGACTATACGGCATCAACCACACCCTCCGGAGGGCTCCCATGCTTAGAATCCAAACGTTCGCCCTGATCGCGATGATAGGCCTACCTGTCATCTCCGGCTGCGGCTCATCTAAAACAGAGTCGGCGAGCAACTCGGCGTCGACCGCGGCCAAGGTCCCAGCGACGGCAAATGTGCCGATTGCTACCGGCAAGCCGCTGACGCGCGCGCAGTTGATAGCTCAAGGCGACGCCATCTGCGCTAGCGCGAAAGCTAAGGTCAAAACATTGGGCGGCAACTCGAATGCCGAAGTCATAAATCTGCTGCCACAGGCGGCAATCTACTACAACGCTGAGGCAGAAAACCTCAGCAAGCTCGTACCGCCAGCTTCCCTGTCACGAGATTGGAAAAAGATCGTCGACGACATGGAGTCAGTCAGTCAGTATACGAACGGAACCGCTCGGTACGCCAAGGAAAAGCAGGAGAAGACAGCAGCTAGATTGTATAACCAAGGTCTCAAAGTTAGAGAACATGCATTGGCCATCGCTGCCCGCGACGGCTTCAAGGACTGCTCAAAGGCTAGATAAACCCAAATCATGCCTGCTACAGAGTCGCAAGCCGGAACGGTAGCTGGGGCAGGTCTTGACCTTGCGATGTTCGCGTGAGAACCACGATCCCCGGGCTCTTTCCGCTGAAGGGGCGGCGCCCGGACGAACGGCAACCGAACTTCCGGGCGACACACGCCTATCGTCAAGTACTGTAAAGCGAACTCTATACTTCTGTTCCTTCGGATGATACTGATAGTTCGCCTCCGGTTTCGTGCCTGATCGTGGCCTCCGCGTCGCTGAGTACTAAACCAGTGCCGGCCCCACCCCGACTGCATTCCATCCCTGGATCTCCTACTAATTCACGGAACGCCTCATTGAATTCCGCCCCTAGCGTAGTCGTAGTTGGTAATAAGAGCTGAGCAGCCCTTTCTGTTGTTAAACATTCATCCGTCAGATTACCAGCGCCCATGCACTCGATCTCCCAGCCGAGTAAAGTGGCACCAGGATGCGGTAAGAGTAAGAGAGCGAAGAACGTTCCGGCATCTTCCACTAACTCCACTTCCGTCACCCACGGCAGTTCCTCTGGCCAAACTAACGGTTCGGGGCATCCTGACACGTTCGTGCATGCCAGCCCCGGCTCAACTAATAGAGTCGTGCTAATTAAGGTAAGCGTTACTAATTCTAATACGTCGCTGATTTCGTCTAATGATTCTGGACCTACCCAGCCAGTCAGGATACCGCTACATAAAACATCCGTAGCTTCACCGAAAAGGCCGCCTTTGACATCTTCCAGTAATAGTTCCCCTTCAGATAGCACATTTAAGTTTTCGACCACATTACCGCCGTTCCATAACCACAGTGCTAATAAGAACGTCACCGCAGAGGCCGATGCGGCTGTCAGTGCCCCGAACGCGAACACCGCGCTCAAAGCGACGAGCACCAGTCGAGTTCTACTCATCTCTTCTCACCTTTCCCCTTGGCGAGGCCCGGATTGAGCCTCCGCCGAGACTTGACTCGGCCGGTCAGCGCACCCGCATATGGTCAGAGAGCGCCAGGTCCGACCCCGTTGTGCACTATCGCCCCCATACCCAGACCGAAAGCGATTGGAACACCGCACCACAACAAACCCATCATCACATCTTCTGGTGAGGCTTCTTGCGTTCATGACGCACTGCCTTCGGGCATCCCGTGACGGCGATCGCAGTGTTCTGCCGCATCACGGCGCCGTTCTGAGCGGTGAACGCGGTCGGCATGTACAGCTTTGTGGGGACGGTCTTGCGCACGCGATGCACGACGAAGCGGGTGCGACCATTGTTATGGACCTTGACACGGCGCTTGACATAGGCGGTGCGCGTGAGCCGGCACAGGTTGCCGTTGGCCGCGAGCGCCGAGTTTGGGCCCTTGGGCAGCGTCAGTTCGAAGCTCGTCAGCGGCTGGTCGGGCACGGTCCGGTAGGTGGAGCTCGTAATGTTGGTCTTTTTGTTGATGAACGTTTCGCCATGCAGGTCGATCGTGACGCCGTAGCCTTGCAGGACGATGATCAGTTCGGGGAACTTCGCGCCGCCGTGCGAGACAAAGTAGGCGGGGCCCTGCAGCGGGACGGGAAGGATCGGCGTGATCGCCTTCGCGAAGCCGACCCTCGACGCCGCCGGGCAGATCGCCGGGTTCTGTTCGAAGGCCTTGGCGGTACACGCCTTCTGCAGCGTCGAGAGCCTGGACGGCAGCTGCCTGGGAAGGTTGACCTTGACCGAGCGGATGTTCGCCTGCGTCCCCCACTGTGCCTTCGGGTAGGTCAGCGTGACGTGCAGGCTCGCCCCTCGCGCACGGCTCGTGCGGCCGGACGTAGAGACCTTGAACTTTGGTTTGAATGCTAGGCTCGCACAGTTGGTGACCTGGAACGGGACTTCGACGTGGCGCGATTCGCCTTCGTCGCTTTCGGCGCTGCCGGAGATCGCCAACTTTTCGCAGTTGGTCGGGTTGAACTGGAAGCCGCTGCGGGTCGTCGCGAAGTTGATCTTCTTGATCTCCACAGGGATCCCGTCGATCAGGTGCGGGATCGCGAAACCTTCGAATTCCGCGTTGCTCGTGATCGTAATCGCCGTAGTGAGCGGGTCAATTTCGAGCTTCGCGCGCACCACTATGCAGTCGCAAGCGGGATTCTGATTGGGGTTGCTGGTGTCGTGCTCCAGATCGAACGGGCCGGCCTTCACCGGGTTCACGACCGACAGGCCGAACGGCGCTCCCTTATAGGGGCCGGTCAAATACACCTTGCCGCCCCCGACCGTGATCGGGTCAGACCCGACCCCCGCCGCAACCGTCGTTTCGCCGATCAAGGATTCCGAACCGCAGGTGCCCGCGTTGGCGTCCGCTTCATCACACAGCTTCACGCCTGTGAGCACACCCGAGAGGCCCGGCGGCAGCGTGAAGTGCAGGCGCGCAATCTGCTGTTCGCCGTCCTCGCGGCTGAACGTGCCGGTCAGCGGCGTGAACGACCCCGCCTGCAGGTTCGTCGAGCCGCCCGTGAACGTCGGATTGAACGGCAGCTTGGCGCCGGGACACGGGCCCCCACCGAGGCCGTGTTCGATTGGGAACGACGATTCCGATGTGACGGGCGGGTTGCCGTCCCAGGGCGTGAATACGGCCTTCGTGGTGTAGGTGCCGCAGCGCGACGGAGTCGTCAGCGGCGCGCGTTCGCCGCCGAAGAAGTGGATTTCCAGATCTTCGAAGGGCTGGGCGGGCGTGTTTTCGAACGTGGCCACGATCTGGCCCGTCGGGCTCAAGCTGACCTTGCCCGCGAGCTTGACCACCGTCCCGGAGTACGGGTCTTCCGCCACCAGGTACATAGCGATGAGGCTCCCGAACGGGTTCTGGTTCTGCGCTGCCAGGTACATTGCGCCTTCCAGTTCGTGTTCGAGCAGCGGCGTCTTGATTTTGACCGTTGCGATCTTCGCGCCGTCTGGGCAGAAGTTCGATCCCGGCTGCAGGGGATTGGGCAGTTCCGAGGTAAATGTCGCCCACGGCACGTCCGGTTCAGACTTGTTGATCTTTTGCCAGCCTTTGAAGCCGATCTGATCGCCGGGGGTGCCGAGCACGCCTTGCGCTTCCTGAGCCGGCGAGAGCGCGCCTTCGTCAGAGGTGCACGGTTCGAGCTTGTCGCCGCCCGAGGGATTGATCGCAACCCCTTCCGGCAGCGTCACGGTCGTGTCCCTAAGCGCCGACTCCGCCAGACCTTCGGGGTTGAACAATGCCGTCTGCGGCACCTTCACGTGCACCGTCAACCCGGACGGCGTGCTGGCATTCGTTGTATCGGGAGTCACGCTGATTTCCGGCGGGAATTTCAGCTTCGAGCAACCCGTCAGCGACACAGGCTGGCCGGCGGAGTCGCTCGAGACGGATTCAGCAGTGACGAAATGGCCTGGTTCCTGATAGGAGTCCATCCTGATGGTCGAGCGCAGCGGTCCATCGCACTGGGTCGGCAGCGTCCAGAACGCCTTCGGGGTAAATATCGGCAACGGAACACGCACGCCGAGTTCTTTTTCGAGTTCTTCCTCGCGCCGTTCGGCGCCGGCTTCGGCCGGGTCGCCGTACACGGTCACCGCGCTCGTGAGCACCGGCGCGCTCGTCGGCGGGTTGAGGACAAGCGCCTGGGCCGGATAGTCGCCGCCTGCGACCACACCACCATTGATGAATAGGAGGGGCCGATCATAGTTCACGCCCAACTGCAGCGCCACGCCCTGCGGAGGCACCATGTTGTACATCGGCCGATCGAAGGTGCTAGCGTATGTACCGTTAACGACGTGTTCGTTAGATCGAACGTGCCAATCGCCGAGGACCGTTTCCAACTTGCAAATACCTTCGTTGCCGTTTACATCAACCTCCCGCAGTTCCTTCTGCGTGCACTTCTTTTCGGTCGCGTTGGGATCGCCGACCACCCCCGGCGGGAAGTCCAGCTCGAGGTCCTTGACCGTGCCCTCGGGCAGGAGCACGTACGGAGAGTCGGCGTTCGATTCGATGCGCAAATAGTGCGAGTTGAATTCAATCGTGTTCAGCATCTTGTAGGGGTGCGAACCGGCCTGCGTATCCGGTGTACCATCCCTGTTCAAGAACGAGACTTCAAAACGCTTTATGCCGAAACCTTCACCGGCGGTCGCGACCAGACCGCCGCTTTCCCCACGCAAACCGTTGGCGTTCACGACGACAAGACGAAAACGGTAGAGCACACCGGGCTGCAATCCCGCGATCGCTGCGGACACCGGCACAGCGCTCGTGCCAGCACCGATGGCGGCAGGCGCCTGCGCACAGGAGGATTCATGTTCGTATTTGGCGCGCCCCCATTCGTCGGCGACACCGTATTCGAACTTGCACGCACTGATCGGCACTCCGCGCGGATCGACGGTGCCGTTGAGCGTCGCCGCCTGTTTCCCAACACCACTCGAAGGCTCCGCGCTCACCGCGGACTCGTCGCTTGCGAACACATCGACCTTGCCGGTGCCCGGGTTCGATACGTAGATCCTTCCATTCGCACCGTTGACGGCTATCCCGCCCTGGGGAGCTGATGAGCCGGCTGAGAGCGAGCCGAAGGGTACTCCCACGAGCACGCCCGTGCTCACGGGACCTTCGAATTCGCCTCTCGCATCGAATTCTGGATACGTGGTGCCATTCATCGCGCCCGTGTCCCACTCGGAGACCGTCGCCTGATTGTCGACGAACATATGGCCGGTAGCGGGATCGGCGGCCACAGCGACATCCCCCGAAGGAGTCGGGTCGACCCGGCCGAGCCCGGCAAGCCGCGATCCGCGCTTGGACACGCACGAACAGGATGACGACGCATACAACAGGTAGTCATCGCCGGCCGGCCCGACCGCAAAGCCATCGGCCCCTTGCCTTCCGAGTTGTCCGTTCCCGAGGTGACCACCAGCGGCTTCCTTGTCCATCTGCCTGGCGATCAGGTTGTTCGCGGTAGAAGCATCGAACACATCGACCGCGATTTCTTGTGGTCCGAAAGCGCCGGTGTTGTCGACCCGCACGTCGCCGCTCGCGTCCACGGCGACACCCAACAGTTCATTTGGTTCGGAGGAGCCAGTATACGACGCGAAACCCTTGATCTGGCTGAGGTATTCACCGCTGGGGCTGAACTTGTCGATCACTCCATGACCGGCGTCCATCACGTACAGGTCACCCGCGGAGGGGTCGGATGGTGATTTCGAGTTGTCGACAGCGATCGCTGCAGGAGTGCCGTACGCGCTCGCGGGGAACGAGAACCGACCCGCCGGCGGGTTGATCGACGCGCCAGCGCCGGTGAGAGCGTTCGAGCCCAACGCGAGGAAATTGACGGGTTTGCCTTCTTCATCGAACTTGTACACAGTGTTCGAGGCAATATCCGAGACATACACGTCGCCTGTCGATTCTTCGACCGCGATCCCGTTAGGGTTCGTGAACGACCCGAATTCACGCACACCCACAGGAGGATGAGGTTTGCCAGCGGCAAACGCCGACGCCGCGCCGCCGAGCATCATCAAAAAGAGCGTCGCGGCGGCGACGCAGAGCTTAGTTGTCATCTCCATGGTCAGCGCCTCCCCCTGATGGCTGTGCTCTTCCTGGCCTTCTTACGCGCCCCGCGCTTCACGCACCTGTGCTTGCGCTTCACGAAGCCCCGCTTGCACCCGGACTTCCGCTTCGGTTTGGCCTTACTCTTGAGCGTCGTCTTTGCTGGCGGTTCGAGGTTCCCCACGCCCGAGAACGTCTGGCTCGCCGGCGCGCCATACAATGAAGACTGCGGCGAGACCGCCCCACGACACCCTTCAGGCGTAGTGCACGCCGGCGGGGAGACCGCGAACGGGAAACCACCCCCGACGCGCGCATCATAGGCGACGTGCACACCTTCCCGAGCGTCCTGCGGCACGAGCGCCTGCGTGGACTCGAAGACCACGTCGCGCCCACTTTCGCTCACCCCATCGAGCTTCGATTCCTGGGGACTCGTGCCGCTCGAGATCAACAGCGACTGGTCATGCTCATACTCATACACGTCGACCTGGCCGTTTGAGTCCAACGGCACGAGAGCCTGGGGCGTCTGGAAGAACACCTGACCAGCATCCGAGACGGGACCACGGTCCGCGGACGGGAGTTCCGTGGGCACGAGGCCCGCGATCGGGGCTTCACCGCTCGGGTTGCACGACGCGCACACCAGTTCACGCGACACGGCGCTATAGAGGAAGACCTCCGGTAGCGCGCCTTCCCCGGTCCTGTTGTCATAGCCGGTGAGGCTCTTAAGAGTCGTAAACGCAAACCACCTACCATCCGGCGAGGCCGCTTGGCCGCCAAATTTGCTTTCGGGGATGAACGTCGCGACGAACGTAACCTTGCCACCCTCATCGACGTAGAGGTTTTCCTGACCATGCCCGGCTTCTTCGACCACCTTGTGCCTATTGCCTTCAACATCTGTGTATTCGTATTCGCGCTTGTTGGACGCCAGCACCCCAGTGGCGGTGAAGTACACGTGCGAGCTGTCCTGGCTGCCGAGCGCGACCTGCTTAACGTCAGCGTGTTCACCGGCTTTGGCGACGGTCAGATCGCTCAGATCGCATTCGCTTGCGCCTTCGGGCAGCGTGCACTCGTAGAGGTCCGGTTCGCCCGTTTCCGCGGTCGAGTTCGGCGTGAGGTTGCTCCCGTCGAGAAAGAACACATGCGAGCCGTCGGGGCTCGCCTCGACGAAGACACCGCCGCCACTCGAACCGGCGCCCCTGTCGACCTGGACGGTGCGCTGACCATCGATGCGATCATAGAGGCCGCCACCCGAGGTGAAAAGCACGTGCGAGCCGTTCGCGGAGATCGGATGCGCGCCGTCCGCCAGCGATCCGGCGATCGGAAGTCCGCTTTCAGAGACGGTGAGCAGGCGCAGCGTACCTTCATCCCATTCGAACAGGTTCTCCACACCATAGGACGCGCCGGACACACCGAGCGTGCTTTCCTCGGTGAAGAAGACATGACTCAGATCCGGCGAGGCGCCCTTGAAATGCGCGCTGGCCGGAGTCACACCCGGCGGTGGCGCATTGATAAGCCGATACCGATTGCCAACGTTTTCGCCGTTATCGCGCATGAGCAGGTTCTCAAAGCCGATGGGTTCGCCCAGCACGACTTCGCGACCTTCGGAATTGCACGATTCGTTTACGAAGCCTTCCACTTGAGTCGCGGCACTCGTCTTCGCTCCCAGCCCCACGACCGACCTGGAAAGTTTTTCGGACATCGCTTCGGAGGTCGCGTACACGCTGCTGTTTTCGAGGGGACTGTTGCACAGGACGCCCGTGGAGGATTCCACCGGGAGGAGGTCTTCCGCACGCCAATCGCGGGCTTCGCGCGTGACGAGATACTGGGATCCGCCGCTGGGCGCACCCGGCAACGGTTCCCCCACCGTCTCGAAGCTGACCGCATCCCCACCGGGGAGCACCCCTAGTGTTGCGTCTTCTCTGGGCTGGGAGGAGTTCTTCGCGGGAGGGATCACCAACTCGTACGCGCGACAGTCAGGGAGCTTCGCCGCGAAGCCACCCCGCAACGCTTCGTTCGGACAGGCCACTTCGGCCGCCGTGGGGGTGGTGAACGTCTCGTCTGGCCCTGTGACCGCGCCGAGCGCGTTGGTCGCGACGACCCGATAGTGGTAGGTCGTGCCGGGGGCCAGATCCCCGATCCCAGCCCACACCGTGCGCGGCATGACGCCCGCACCGACGCTGCCTTCCGCTGTCGAACCGCCATACGCGCCGGTTGTGCCGTATTCGAAACGGTAGCTCGTGGGCAGGGCGCCGGGGCTCACGAGCGCGCCGAGCTTCGCTTCGCTCGTGCCGACTTCCGCCACGAGCTCTTTACCGACGACCGGCGCGGCAGGAGGACCGAAGATCCAAACCAGTTCTTTGACCGGATCGGTCACATACACGCGCCCGCTCGCCTGGTCGACCGCGACCGCGCCCACCGCAGATCCAATCTTTTGCCCGAACGAGCCGGCGCCAACATCCGCGATTGTCGCACCGGTGGATCCGTACTCGATCAGATGGGGACAGGGAGGTTCGATCGAGCCGCACCCTTCACGGTTCTGCGTGATCGCGAACACGTCGCCACGACCATCGAGCGCGACCGATTCGATGCCTTCGCTTGCAATTTCCACGCGCTTGTTGTTGACTTCGATCGGAGCCCCACTGGAATCGAGCTCCTCGATCCGGTTGTTGCCGGCGTCCGCCACCCACAGGTCGCGGGAGCGGTCGAGCACCACCGCGTTCGGCGCCTTCAGCGCACCGGCGCCGGTTCCGCCGGTGAACGTGTTCAGCACCGTGCCGGTCGGGCTGTACTCGATCACCTCGTTGCCCGGCACGACAGGCACATAGACATCGCCGGCCGCATCGACCGCGATCTGAACCCGGGTCCCAAACCCACGAAAATTGTTGGACGGCGCCACTTTGTTGAAGCGGCTCACCGGTTCTCCGTCGGGTTCGTATATGACGATTTCCGTTTCGAAGGTACCGAAGTTGGGGCCTTCGAGCACGTATACATCCCCGTTGGCGGGATTCACCGCCACGCTCGTGTCAAGCCCTCCTCCAAACGACTGCGGCGAGAGGGGCTCCCCGAAGGCGCCGAACTTGTAGACACGGCCGAATTCGAAATTGTGGTTGATCGAGGTCCCCACGTAAACGGTGCCGGCCGAGGAGTCGAACGCAGCGCATTCTTCGCCGCTCAGCGGCGGGGAGTGCAGCAAGCAGGAGTCATCGACCGCGACGGCCGCGGACCCCCACGGCGCCCCTTTGCTCGATTCCAGGTGGAAGGTGCCATAGGAGACGAGCGCCGAGGGTTCGGCCTGGGCCACGCCGGCGGAAACGGCGAACAGGGCGGCGGCGCCTACCGCGACCACACATACCGCCCGTAGCAATGAACGCCTTCGTGCCAACGCCATCTCCATGCTCCTCCCTCCGATCATCATCACCCCCGCTATTGCAAAGCACGCCCATCAAACCCGTTCCGCAGACTTCGCCAAAGAGAGCTTTATCGACCGCCGCTATAATCGTCAAGGAGTGTTTCTGTCTCCGCTTGAGAACGATCGCCCAACAGACCGTTCCCGGACTATGTTCCGGCTGAAGCCGGCGCGGCGCCCGGATGAGCGGCGAACCGTCCATCCGGGCGACACACGCTATTACATATTTACTGTAAGACGCACTCTATGCTTCTGATGTTTCTGACGATGCTGATAGTTCGCCTCCCGTTTCGTGCCTGAGTGTAGCCTCCGCATCGCTGACCACTTTACCAGCGCCAATTCCGCCCCGACTGCAGTCTGCGTTTGGAGCTCCTACTAATTCACGGAACGCTTCAGAGAATTCCGCACCTAGCGTGGTCGGAGTTGGTAATAAGAGCTGAGCAACTCCTTCTGCCGCTAAACATTCATCCGTCGCATTACCAAGGCCCATGCACTCGACCTCCCAGCCAAGTAATTCGGCACCCGGATGCGGTAAGAGTAAGATGGCAAAGAACACTCCGGCATCTTCCACTAACTCCACTTCCGTCTGCCACGGCAGTTCCTCTGCCCAAACTAACGGTTCGGGGCATCCCGACACGTTCGTGCATACCAGTCCCGGCTCAACTAATACAACCGTACTAATTAAGGTAAGCGTCGCTAATTCTAATATCTCGCTGATTTCATCTAATGATTCTGGACCTACCCAACCGTCCAGAATACCACTACATAAAACATCCGTCGCTTCGCCGAAGAGTCCGCCTTTGGTGTCTTCCAGTAACAGTTCTCCTTCGGATTCCACATTTAAGTTCACGCTCACAGCGGTGCCGTTCCATAACCACAGCGCTAATAAGAACGTCACCGCAGAAGCCGATACGGCAGTCAGCGCCCCGAACGCGAACACCGCGCTCAAAGCGACGAGCACCAGTCGAGTTCTACTCATCTATTCTCACCTTTCCCCTTGCCGAGGCCCGGTTTGGGCCTCCGCCGAGGCTTGACTCGGCCGGCCAGCGCACCCGCATACGGTCAGAGAGCGCCAGGTCCGACCCCATTGCGACCCACGCCTGTTCCAGATGGTGGATCAGGGCGCATCCTTGCACGCCTGCGCGATGCTGTCAAGCAAAAAGTCAGCTATTGTTTCTAGCATGCCGAAGCTGCCGTCCCAGGCCGTCGCCGTACCGCTCGGTCTGTTCGCGGCCATGCTCGTGGGCCTGGGCGTCACCGCCTGCGGTGGCACGAGCGGCAAAGCGACCTCGCTGGCGCGCAACAGCTCGAGACCGGTAGGAGCAATCTCCTCGACGGCCGCGCACAGGACCGACTTCGACAACGACGCCGACCACAACGACGACGACGGCAAAGTCCTGGCCTACGGCCGCGCCGCGGGGACCGCGGAACGGGGGATCGCCACGGCGCTGGTCAAGCGCTACTACGCCGCGGCAGCAGCCGACGACGGCGCCCGGGCCTGCCGGCTGCTCGGGCCGCTGCTCGCCGAAATCGCCGCGGAAGCAAACGAGCACGTGCCGGCGACGCAGCGGACCTGCCCCATCGCGCTAGCGAGGCTGTTCAGGGTCCACCACTCGCTGCTCGTCCACAAGAGCACATCGCTCGAGGTGTTCGCGATACGGCTCAAGGGCGAACGGATGTTAGTCGTGATGCAATTCCCGCCACTGCCCGAAGCACGCCAGATCGAGGAGCGCAAGGTGGGAGGCGTGTGGAAGATCTTCTCGATACTCGACGGCATAATCGAATGAGAAAAGTCAGGGAGTGCGAACGCTCGCTATTATTCGGCACCATGCTGGCAGGCACTTCGACAAACGAACGGGCTGAGATTGGGCCGTTGCGCGCAGCGACCACACTCACCCTGCTCGTGCTGATCGCCTCAGGACTTGCGTCGTGCGGAGGATCGAACACCGGTGGATCCTCACACGCAGTTTCCGCCGCCCCCGCCAGCGCGGCCGCCAGGCGGGTCACCAACGCCGAGGCGAGCAGCAGTGTACCGCTCGACACCACGGTCGACGCCGACAAAGACAACGACGTCACTGCCGGCAGCCTCGACGACACCAACAACCACTCGGCGATGACCTTCGGTCGCGAGGCTAGCCACTCCGAGCGACGAGCGATCGTCGCTTTGATCAAGCGGTACTACGCGACGGCGCTCGCCGAGGACGGCGCCCGCGGCTGCTCGATGGTCTACTCCACGCTCGCCGAAGCGGCGGTCGAAGACGACGCGCAAGCACCCGGCCCCCAATACGAGCGTGGCGCCAAGACCTGCGCGGAGGTCCTGCGGCGGATGTATGTGCACGAACACGCACAGATAGCCGCCCAGGTGCCCAAGCTCGAGGTGACCCACATACGCCTGGTGGAGCACCACGGAGTCGCCTTCCTGCGTTTTGGCGCACTGCCCGAACGCGAGATCTCCATCGCTCGAGAAGGACACATCTGGAAGATGGACACGATCTACGACCAGGAACTGCCGTAGGCCCCGACTGTTTCCACAAGGGGAAGGACAGGTGAGATGAGACTGCTATCGCCGCTGCTGGCAGCCGCCATCTCGGTAGCTGCGCTCGCAGGGTGTGGCGGACAGACAAAAGCAACCCCGACAGGCGCGATCGCGGCCACGGCGCGATCGACCGAGCAGGTTTCCCCGCCCGCCAACTCCCCAATCGCGGCACGCGATGGCTACGTGACCGAAGACGGGGACAAAGACGGCGACGACGGGCCCAACGCCAGCAAGGCAGGGCAGGACGACACAACCCTGTTCGCCTCCTACCACGGTCAGCCGAGCCGGACCGAGGCCCGCGCGATCGCCACGCTCGTCAAACGCTACTACATCGCCTCCGCAGCGGAGGAGGGGGCAAGCGCTTGCGCGCTCTTGTCCGTCGAAATCTCCAAAGGACTGGAGTCAAACCGGTCTCAGGCTGGGCACATCTCATGTGCCGTGGCGATCTCACCGCTGCTCGCCCAGCAACACCAGCTGCTGACCCTCGAGAACCCCGCGACGATGGCCGTCGCTGGCATTCACCTACGCGGCAACCTCGCGTTGGTGGCACTGCGCTTCAAGCGATCCTTCGAAAGCACGATCCTCACCGTACGCGAAGCCGGGACATGGAAGATCGACGCGCTGCTCGGCAGCGACATGACCTAACGAGATCTGCACCACTCGGTCAATGCGTCTTTATCGAATCAGAACCCAGATTGGAACGTTGTCGGCGATCGTGCTCCTCCTGGGAGTCGCCGCCTGCGGCGACTCGCGCTCGACCGGTACACATCGGACCGTCGCCGCTGCTCATAGCGCCGCGGCAGAAGCACCGCCTCGCGTATCGGGACATGCCACCGACCGTGACAACGACGCCGACCACAACGACGACGACGCACCGGCCCTCCACTTCGGCCGCGCCGCCAGCCCAGCCGATCGACGCCACGTGGTCGCACTCATCACCCGCTACTTTGCCGCGGCGACCGCTGGGAACGCCGCAGCCGGCTGTCACCTGCTGGCCCCCGTCATCGCAGAATCGTTTGCCGAAGAAAAGCACCTATCGCCACAGTTGACTGCAAGGAAATGCGCAGTCGAGCTGTCGAAGCTGTTCCGGACGAATCACGCACTGCTGGTCGAGAAGCGAAGGACGCTGCGCGTAATCGGCGTACGCGTGCAGGGCGACCACGCGTTAGCGATCCTCGACTTCCCCACCATCCCCGAAGTAAGGCTGATCGACGCGCGCAACACCGCGGGCTCCTGGGGGCTGCTGGAGCTACTCGACGGCGGGCTCCTATAGACCTCAAATGGTCTAGAGGGCGGTCGTCCTTGAACCCGTTCCCGCGCGTTGACGCCATAGAAGGCTTTGTAGCGCCAGCTCGGCGCGTGCTGGCAATGGTCGCATCCCCCACCACCAGCGGTAGGCGAACCGCCCAGCGACACCGAGGTCGGAGTCGGCCGCCAGCCGGCGCCTTCCGGCGCGCACGTAGAGCGCGGCATGCTTGCGCCGCAGCTGGCAGAAGATGGCGCGATAATTTGCTCGGGCGCCATGGAACATGGTCTGTCCATGGCGCCGGTACAGATGGGTGACCGCATCGACGCGCTTGCCCCGCCACCCACAGGCCAGCGCATGCAGCCAGAACTCCCAGTCCTCGAAGCCCCTGAACGCCCGGTCATAACCTCCCACATCCTCGAACAGCTCGCGGCGCATCAACGCGGTCGGCCCGACGATGTGCCTGAACAAGAGGCGATAGGGATCGTAGGCCGGCATCCGAATAATCCCCTCCCACTCTCCAAAGAAGCGGATCGCGCCGTAGCTGTAGCCGACCCCCGTCTCCTGCAGCAGCACCTTGCGCATCGCCGCCAGCGCGCCGTCGGCGAGCTTGTCGTCGGCGTCGAGCGCCAGCAGGAACGGCGTCTGCGCGCGTGAAAGCCCGGCGTTGCGCGCGGCTGAGAGCCCGGCGTTGGCTTGGCGTACCAGCTCGACCCGCGGCGGCAGCCACTCGAGCTCGGCGAGCGTGCGCTCGTCGGTCGAGCCGTCGTCGACGACGATCACGCGCGGCTCGCCGCCATCTTGGGAGAGCACGCTCTGCACGCTCTCGGCCAGGAACGCGCCGTAGTTGAAGCAGGTGATGACGACCGTGACGTCGTCGTTCACGGCAGGATGCTCCCCAGCCGCTCGGTCCGTCCCGGTCCGCTGCGCGCTCATGGCCCGGCTCCCAGCCCGCGGCGTCCTTGGCGCGCCCGCTGCGCAGCAATGCGATCCACCCGGGCCAGCTGCGCGGGGTTGCTCTTCTGTATTCCAAATACACGCCACCGCGGCTCCTGGCGGCTGCGTGACCTGCTCGACGGCATCCTCGAATAGCCCTCGCCGTCCATCTGACGGATGGCGGCCGCCGCCGCGTGAATCGTTCATATCATTCCGGAATCAAAGAGAGAGTCGACCTTCCAGTCTCCGCTTTCGTGAGTGACGGCGATATCGCGTTCTTCGCCGGAGGGCAGACGCACGATCGCCAACCCTTTCGACCCCCTCACGCGCGCATCCACGACTCGAACCCTCGCCACGGAGGTGTCGACAAGGTTGGCGGCTTGCTTGAACTGCCTGGACAGCATCACGGCGCACGCCGGGCGAGAGAAACGGGCTCCGGTCGCGGACTTCCTTATCGACAGCCCTTCCATGAGGTTCACGCTGATCAACGCGCAGGCGCTCGCCCCATCACCGGCTGCGGACGCCATGTAATAGCGCTCGACCAGGACAGCGATCATGCGCGTATACGTACCGCCTGCCTCGTGACCATACTTGCGGACGTCGTTGTCGTCGCTGTTGTTGTCCGTGTCGCGGTCTCCGTCTAATTTACGGCTAGGCGAGCGTGCCGCAGGACCCTTCGAGACCGCGACGCTTTCGGAACTGGACAGGTGACCGACGTGCGTTTTTCCGCACCCAATGATCAGGCCGCCGGAAAGACCGAGCACCGTCAGTAGGAGTAGCGATCTCATCGATTTTGCTCTCTCGCTTGTTGGGTGCCGATCGTTTCCATCCGGCATCCCGGGAGCTTCGCGCGACCGGCGTTCATGGCTCGGCTCCAAGTTCGGCGGCGTCCTTGGCGCGCCCGCTGCGCAGCAGCGCGACCCACTCCAACCAGCGGCGTGGGTTGCTGAGCGCCACCCACGCGAGCAGCCCCAGCAAGCGCAGCCTGGGCAGGTGTGAGCGCTCCCGCGCCCCGCCGAAGCGCACACGCGCGATCTCCTCCATCGCGCGGTTGTAGCGGATCGCCCGCCTTGCGATCCGCCGCTGCGCCGGCGTCAGCCGCCCGCGGGCAAGCGCCAGCTCGTAGGCGCGGCGGTTGTTCAATCCTTGGCCGGCGAGGTTCGAGGAGACGGCGCCGGGGGTGCGACGGTATACGGCAAGCACCTCCTCGTTGAGCACCGCGCGGTAACCGGCCTCCAGGAGCTTGATCCACAGCCCGAAATCCTCCGTGCCGAACAGCTGCGGATCGAACCAACCGACGGTCTCGCCCGCGGCTACGGGCACCAAGCAGGCAACGTGGATCGGGTTGCGTCGCAGCACCCGCTCCAGCGTGATCGGCACGTCACGTTCGTCGACCAACTGCAGGTGTGTGTAGGGGGCGTACTCGCGTCCGATCAGGATGCGCGCATCGCAGGTCACCAGGCCGACACGGCCGTTGGCGCCGCCGGCCGCGTCATAGCGGGCGATCTGGCTCTCCAGATAGCGCGGCAGCAGCATGTCGTCGGCGTCCAGAAACGCCACCAGCTCGCCTCGCGCGTGCTCGAGCGCCAGGTTGCGGGCAGCGGCCGGGCCGCCGGGCCGCTCCCTACGCAGCGCGCGCACGCCGGGACCGGCGCTCCGCAGCAGCTCCCAGGTGCCGTCGCTCGAGCCGTCGTCGACCGCCACGATCTCCCAGTCCGCATAGGTCTGGCGGCGCACCGACTCGATCGCCTCGGCCAGAAACGACTCGGCGTCATGCGCCGGCACGATCACGCTCACGCGCGGCGACTGACAGGGTGTCCCCATATCCTTGGGCTCAATTCCCACCAAATCATGGTACAGAATGCTCTGCACTGGCGCGACACACCCGAGCAGGCATTGGGGTCCGCTCGGGTGTGCGCTTTACAGGATCACGCCGATTTCACAGCGGCATGCAGCATCATTCTGAAACGGTGATAGAGACGCCTGGCACCGAAACCGTGCCTAAACCCGTTAACGTCGCCGATTCGGTGCCGCCCAAAGTACAGGAGCCTAATTTGAGGCCTGCTAACACTGTGAACGCGTCGTCGGTTTCAGCGTCAATTACACCACCCACGTTGTTTGTCAACTTGACTACCGAGGTACCTGCTTCGCATAAATCTTCCGTTATGAAGGAGCCGCACCCGGATCGTGGTATGCGCCAGACGCTCAAACAGCTACGGCAGTGGCGTGGCCAGCAGGCCATCGACCTTCCAGGCGTGGCCTTCGCGGTGCAGCTTGACGTAGCCGGCCCCAAGCGTCCTGAAGCCCACTAGTGCGTCGGCATGGTTGCCTTGGACGCGCGTCGCCGTAACGACCACCGGCGCGCTCAGCTTGCGGCGATAGTGCGCGAACACGCGCGCCAGCACGGCGCGGCAGCTATGGGCGCCCTGCAGCCAGTGTGGGCCGGGCGGCTGTCCGTACGTTTCGGGGAGCGTTTCCACGTCGATGTAGTAGGTAAGCGCACACGCCCGCGCGCCGTCACCGGCGGCCGCGGCCGCGTAGTAGCGCTCGACCGCCGATACGATCGTCTTGGCGTCCGCAGCGCCGGCGGCCTTTCCATACGAGCGGATTTCCCCGTCGTCGCCGTCGTAGTAACGGTCGCCGGCGGCCGCGTCGCGGTCTTGGTCGAGCATCAGGCCAACGGTCTTTGGTGTAGACGATGCGGCGCCTGAGGCCTGAGCGGCCGGCCGCGAGTCGCCGCATGCGCCCCCCGTGAGAGCTATCAGCATCGAGATCAGCGACGCCGTGAGCGCTCTGGTCAATTGACTTCGATCCGCTGTTCGCTTGGCAGCACTTTGCCCACCTTCCAGGCGCCCCGCTCACTCACCAAGAGCATGTACTGGCTTTTCCTGCTGCCGCGGACGGCGATTCGCACACTCGCCTCCCTCTGCATGGTGCGCACCTCGACGACCCGCAGCGCCGCGTCGGCCCGGCGCAGTCGCTCGTGTTCGTGCCTGAATATGCCTGCGCTCACCTGCGCGCAAGTCTCTCTGCCCGACCCGACCGTTTCTGTCTTTGAGCCATAGGCTTCGACGACCGATTCGGCAAGCCCCGAGGACATGAGCGCGCATGCACGCGCACCATCGCCGGCAGCCGCCGCAGCGTAGTAGCTACGCACCAGGCGCGAGGCGGCGCCGGCCACCCTTGGGCCGGCCACATGCGGAAAGGGTACGTTGTCGACATCGGGTTCATGTGGGTTCACGTCCGAATCCAAGTCGTAGTCGATCGACAGTTCGGGCTGTGGCAGCGCGGCTCCCCCCGCATGGACGACAGGGCCCGCCGTATGCAAGTGAGGCAAAGCTGACCCGCCCGCTCCCCCGCAAGCGCTGACGCAAGCGCCTGCAAACCCAAACGCGGCCATCACGACCAGCGTCCTGATCACTAGCACTCCCGTGTCCATTTTCCGCTGAAGGCACATTATCGAGCTGCACATCTTTGCCGAATAGTCAGTACGATATCGCACCAGGCAAATAAACCATCCTCGGGAGGATTCTGATGTTACAAACCCCGTTTGCTGCTCTGGCACTCGCGGCGGCCGTCTCGGCGATGTCCGGCTGTGGCGGATCGTCCAAAACCGTATCCTCGACCGCACCAACCACCCATTCGGGCGCGGCAAGCACCCCGGCTTTGCCGCCCGCCACGCCGGTCGCGGTGGCGACGGGGACGCCGCTGACACGGGCGCAACTACTCGCGAGCGCAGACGCGATCTGCGCTCGCAGAAACGCGAGACTGGAGTCGGTCGCCATCAAGTCCACCGCCGATTTCATACGTATGATGCCGCAGATCGCGATCTATAACACAACCCAGGCTAATGAATTGAGCAAGTTGGTCCCGCCTGCCTCGATGCGATCCGTCTGGACTGTGATCTTGACCGACTTCCACCGCTATGGCGAATACATGAACAGATTGGCCGCATACGCCCCCCAGCGTAACCCCGCGGTACTCGGGGCCACGCTCAAGTCCTCCGAACGTCTACGCGCGCGACTGGACGCGCTCGCCAAGCGAGAAGGCTTCAAGCAGTGCTCCAAGCGCAGGGCGTAGCGGACGGTCTGAGTTAGTGTCAACTTCCGGGCGGACTTACCACGTCCGTCCGGAAGTCACGCGACGGCTAGGTGTAAGACCCGAGCAGGTTGTTCAGGCGGGTGATGGGTGTCTGTCGCCCGATGGCTTGGTGTCGTCTTCGATGGTTGTAGGTCCAGAGCCAGCCGTCAAGGGTGGCGGTGCGCTCGACGCTTGAGGCATAGATCGCGCCGTAGGCCCATCCCCCGAGCATCGTGCGAATGAACCTCTCCGCCTTGCCATTGGTCTGAGGTCTGCGTGGTCGCGTGCGTATGTGGCGGATTCCGAGCGCGCGGCAGGCGATGGTATGCACTGCCGAGCGATAGGCCGATCCATTGTCCGTGAGGAGCTCCTGGACCTGCATGCCGTGGCGCTTGAAGAACGCAATTGCTCGCCGCAGGAACGCGATCGCCGTGGTCGCCTTCTCGTCTGAAAGAACCTCGGCGTAGGCCAGGCGTGTGGCGTCATCGATAGCGATGTGCACGTACTCCCAGCCAGTCACCCTGCGTTCGACGCCATCGCGGTCGGTGCGCGACTGCGTCGGGTTGCGCTTGTGACCTGTGATGCGCTTGCCCGAGCCACCATGTATGCGTCCAAGCTTCTTCACGTCGATGTGGATCAGCTCACCCGCGACTGTCCGTTCATAGCGCTCAGCGGGCTCGAGACCGAGCCGGCCCAGGCGTCCCATCCCGATCCTGGTCAGGATCCCCGAGATGGTCGAGGGCGGCCGACCGAGGACCTCTGAGATCTCAGGGCCCGTGAACCGCAAACGCCGAAGGGCAGCGATCGCCTCGACTGTCTGCTCCTCGCTGCGATTCGCAACGACGGCCGGCGCCGAGGAGCGATCCAACAGCCCGCCAGCTCCCTCAACGCGATACCGAGCAACCCACTTGCCGGCAGTGCGCTCGCTGACCTCAGCCGCCTGAGCGGCCCCTCTCACAGACCAACCCTCATCGACAACACGACGGACCATCCGCTCGCGCTGCCTAAATGACAACGCAGCATTAGCGTGCAGCTTCATCCGGCTCCTCCTTGGGACTGGGGCTTTGACACCACCAGCCTCCAAGGAGGACCGGATGAACAACGTGCTCAGGTTCTACAGCTAGCCTCGGCTTGAGCCCTTGCGCGCCCGCGCCTTTTTTCTGCGTGCGTCCCTCTTCTTCTTGCGCTTCTGCCGTACGCACTTGCCGTGCTTGTCGCGCCTGAAGCCCTTCTTGCATTTGGGAGGGGGTGGGCCTGGGAACCGGATCGACGGCACCGGCAGCTGCGCCAGCAGCGGGGGCGGTGCGATCGCCGCCGGCAAGCCCGGTGTGGTGAACATTACGGTGGCGCCCTGCGCGCTGCCCGCGCCAGGAAGGTAACCGCTCGCTATACTCAGCCTGTAGGCATATGTCGTGCCCGGCTGCAGTCCGCTGAGCGTCAGGCCGACTGTGACCGGAGCCGTTCCGGAGCCCGCGCTGCCGGAGGCGACGACCCCGTACTGCGTTGCGGCGCCCTCATAGACCCCGAGTTCGAACGCGTAGCTGGTGGGGGCGCCGTTCGGGCTGACGACGCCGCCGATCGCGGCGCTGGTAGCCCCAAGCACGGTGTTGGCGCCGGTCTGCACGCTCGGCATCGGCGCCGGCGCGGTCGTGAACGTGCCTTCGGGGCCGATCGCGGTTTCATGCTTGGTTTCCCCTGCTTCTTTGATTTTCCCTTCTTCTTCGTCGAATTCGTTGACGGCGACGAGGCGGTAGCTGTAGGTGGTAGACGGCACAAGTCCGCTCACTTCCGCGCTTGCGCCGATCTGACCGAATAGGGCAGAGCTTTCTTCCGGTGTGCTCTGGATGCTCGCGCAGCTTGACAGGACGGGACACGGACCGTATTCGAAGTGGTAGTGCGTCAACGTGTGCTCGGGGTTCAGGTTCGCGTTGAGGTCCGCCGACTGCGCGGCGACGAACGTCGCGCTCGGCGCGCCGAGGATCACAGGCGCAGTGACGGGCGTTTCGAAAGATCTAGGTCCGAGACCGAGCGTCTGGCCGAACTTGTTTTCCGCGACGATCCGGTAGGCGACAAACCGGGTGTTTGGCGGAAGGCCGGTCAGTTCTTGGCTGACGTGCTTGTCTTCGCTTGCCGATCCACCGTCCTGTAGCGGCGTGCGCGATCCGGGCGCTCCATGAAACCAAAATGCCAGGAGCCTTTCGATTTCGGAGAGTTTGGGGGATACGCTATTAGACCCGATACCAATGTATTCGAAACGGTAGTGGGTGTCATAGCCGTTCGGTTCGAAGGAGCCTTCGACCATTGCGGTGTGGGCTGTGACCGCCGTAAAGCCTTCGGTGTGCACATTTTCAACCGCCGGAGCCGTAGTAAATTGTGCGTCGGCGCCCGGATGTCTGCCGTTGGCGTTACCGGCCACCAGGCGATAGTGATAGATGCTTCCTGCCGTGAGTTCCGTCGCTTCGGCGCTCACCGCCACCGGACTCGTCCCCGAGCCAGGCGGCGCCGTGCACGCCACGGTGTTGCCGTACGCTTCGGTCGGCCCGTATTCGAACTCGCACGAGGTGACTTCCTGCCCGTCGGGGTTGACTTCGCCTTCGAGCTTGGCGGTCGTGCGCGTGACTTCGCTTGCACTACCGGTGGTCACGTCGGGGAGTAGAGCGAAGTTGAAGACCGCGACCGAGTTCGCCGCGAGCTGCGAGGCGTAGATCACATGGGTGGCGGAGTTGACCGCGACGCCATCGGAGCCCGAGACGCCTGTAAAGGTTTCGGCGGGCGATTCTTTTACGTTGTGAAGATATCGAGAGATCGATTTGCCTTCGTCAAAGAACAGGTCATTCGAAGCGGCGTCTATCGCGAGCGCGGTCCCACAACCGCAAACGGTCGCCTGTTCTTCAAACGTGCCCGCTTTGTTGAACTTCGCTACGTTCTGAGGTTCCTGGGACAGATACAGGTTGCCTTCGGAGTCCAGCGCGATACCGGGGCTGCGCAGCCCGATCGGGGTGAGTTCGCTCACGTGTTTGTTTTCGACGGCGTTGTCGAACTCCTGGACGGGCCCTTCTCCGAATTCACCGCCCGCTCTACCTTCTTCGGCGACCCAGACGTTGCCGGAGCTGTCGACGGCGACGCCGAACACCGGGAGTTTAAAACCGGTCAGCTGGAAGAGGTAGGCGCCGGTGGCGGTGAACTTGTCGATCACGTTGTGTCCGGGGTCGACGACGTAAACATCGCCTTTGGAAGGGCTGGCGGCGGCATTGTCGACCGCCAGGTTGAACAAGGTGCCGTGGGCCGCGTCTTCGGAAATGCTCGCGGGTGGGGCGAACTGCCCGGTCGGGGCGGCGCTGCCTTCGCCCGCCAGCAGGCCGCTGCCGTCGAACTGCCCTTCGAATTTGGCGCCGGTCGAGTCGAAGCGCTCGACTCGCAAATTGCCGGAGTCATAGACGTAGACTTCGTGGGTGGCGTCGTTGACCGCGACGCCGGCGGGTCTGAAGAATTGACCGTCTCCCGACCCCGCGCTGCCGAAGAACGTCGGCAGGCCGTAGCCTTCGAACGCGGCGGCCGGACCGGTGCTCAGCGCCAGCTGAGACGCTGCCATAGCGAGCGCCGTGAGTCCGAGCCGGCAGGCCCACTTGATCGTCGCTGGCGTTCTCATCGGCCTGCCCTCCCGTTGCCATGGTTGACAGCTCGCGCGAGGCTTCCGCGAGCCTTACTCGCCTGCTTTGCCTTCGGACAGCCCCTCACGCCGATCTTCGTGCTCTGCTTGAACAGGGCGCCGTTCTGTGCCGTGAATTCCGTCGGCATGCGCAGCCCGCCCTTGACCTTGCACAGGTTCGTGTTAGCGCCCAGCGCCGAGAACCTGCCCTCGGGCAAATACAGCTCGAACGTTCCCACCGGCACGTCGGGCACGGTCTTGAACGTCGTGCTCGTGACGTTCTGTTTGTTGATGAACGTCGTTCCCGTCAGGTCGACGCGCACACCGTCGCCCTGCAGGACGATCACCAGATCGGGAAACTGTTCGCCGCCGTGCGAGACGAAGTAGACGGGACCCGCCAGCCCGACCGGCAGCAGCGGCGTGCGTGCGCGCACGACCCCGACGACCGACGCCTGCGGACATTGCACAGGGTCGCGTGCGAACACCGCCGCCGGGCACGCCTTCTGCAGCGTCGGCAGCCGCGAGGGCAACTGCCTGGGCAGCGACACCTTCACGCGCGCGATGTTCGCCTCGCTTCCGACCGCCCCGGCCGGATAGGAGAGCTTGGTGTCGAGGCTCGCCCCACGCGAACGGCTTGTATGCCCGCTCGTGGACACGCTGAACTTCGGCTTGAACGCCAGGCTCTTGCAGCCCCCCACCGCGAACGGGCTCGAAACGCTCGCCGTCGCGTTCTGGTTGCCCGAGATCTTCGCGGCGATCTGCAGCGCGTCGCAGTTCGTCGGGTTGAGCATGAAGCCGGGTCTGGTGATGTCGACCGTGATCCGCTGCAGGCGCAACGGCACGCCGAAGAGGATCTGCGGCAGCGCGTAGGGCCCGGTTTCGTCGGTCGTGATCGTCGCCGTCGAGTCGTGCGGGTCGATGTCGATGCGCGCGCGCACCACTACCAGGCCGAGGTCGAACGGGCCGGCGACGGCGTGTGTGACGACGCTCAAGCCGAACGGCGCGCCGTCGTGCGGACCCGTCAGGTACACGCTGCCTTCGATTTCGAAGGGGTGCGATCCGGCCCCCGAGGCCACGCGCGTCGTGCCGATCTTCGAAGCCGTGCACTGCCCGTAGCGGCTCGGTTCGTTGGCCTGCGTTTCGGGGCAGAGCGGGACGCTCGAGAGCAGCGCCAGCAGTCCCGGCGGCGTGTGCACCTGCACGCCCTTGACGAACTGTTCGCGGTCGGCCCGGGAGACGTTCATCGTGAACGAGCTGAACTGGCCCGCCTGCGGCGTGACCGTGCCCGCCACAAAGCCGGGGTTCAAGGGCGTCGGGCTTGGGCAACCGGTGACCTCGAAGGACGACGACGGCGTCGCGTCCGGCGTGCCCGCCATGAACAGGCCTTCCGGTGTCGTCCCCGGCGCGCTCCACGGCGTGAAATCGGCCGCCGTCAGCGCCGGACCGCACACGGCCGGGTTGTCGATCGGCGCGCGCGGACCGCCGTTGAGGTGGACCTTCAGTTCGCTGAACGGCAGCTGCGGATTGTCCAAGAACTTGGTCGTCAGCTGACCGGTGGCCAGGTTGGCCGACACCTCCCCCGGCGCCTTGATGTTGATGCCGGTGCTGGCGAACTGCCCCACGCCGCCAAGTTCGAGATAGAGCTTGTACAGGTTGCCGTCGATCGCATCCTGTTCGGTGCACGGCGCCTGGCCGAGCTGCACATTGCCGCAACCGGGTCGCGCGAGGTACACGTGTCCCTTGACCGGTTCGGGCAGCAACGGCGTGATCGCTTCCGCGGTACCGACGATCGAGGCGTCGGGACAATGCCCTGGCGCCAGCTGAAGTTCATGGGTCAGGGGATTTTCTTCTTCGGCTTCACTGGATTCAGAAGACGCGATATTGATGCCTTCCGGACCCGTCGCGTTGCACGCCTGGATCCCGTCGACCACGCCCGGGGAGATCGACATGCCCTCCGGCAGCGTCACGACCGCGTCGCGCAGGTGCGGCGTCGCGTTGATACCAGGCTGCTCGGGCTGCGGCACCGTGATGTTGACGCCCAGGCCGACCGGCTCGTCGGCCAGCAGTGTGTCCGGCTGCGTTTCGATCCCCGGTTCGAATTTCAACAGGTTGCAGCCCGTGACGCCCGGCATCGTGGCCGTCGCTTCGGCATACCCTTCGTAGTGGCCGTCGACGACGCTGCCCGGTTCAAGCCACGAATCGGCGCGCAACGTCGAGACCTGAGGGCCGGCCGAGCACGCCGTCGGCAGCGACAGGAACGGCACCTGCGCCAGGCCGCTGGCTGTAAAACCTCCTTCGCACGTCGGCGCTTGGAAAGGTTCCGCGCCTACGCAAAGCCGCCCGCGCAGCGGGTCGTGGCTGGGGTCGGCTGGCACACCCCAGAATGTCAGTTCGACGCTGATCAGACCCACCCGGGGGACGCCTTTGGTCACGAGCGCAAGGTCGTAGCGTTCACGCATCTGACCTTCGCTGCCGGGTTCACGGGTGCGCACGAGG
>Ga0105240_10002498_pt1 | contig 29559 bp, 29 predicted proteins | sample KBSC54metaG_FD_80426 | JGI IMG/M metagenome (GOLD analysis project Ga0105240, IMG submission 80426) | Corn rhizosphere microbial communities from Kellogg Biological Station, Michigan, USA - KBS C5-4 metaG | ecosystem: Host-associated > Plants > Roots > Rhizosphere > Soil | place: Michigan, USA... | reverse complement strand
GTGGGACAACGCCGCGTACCTGAATCCTCTCCTAGTAGGAGAACTACGCACGCAAACTTCAGTCGAGGACTTCGACAATGGGACTGATTACACCGAATGACTTTGATAGCCTTCGGGAACTCTATACGGCTCAACTGCGTTATCTGCTCTCTACGGAGAACCAGATTGTGAAGGGCCTGCCCGACATGATCAAGCACGCCGACGATCAGCAGCTGAAGGAGGCTTTCCAGTCTCACCTTCAGGAGACTGAGGTGCACGTGGATCGCCTGGAACAGTTGCTGGGAGATCTGACCGAGGACGTCGACGATAAGAAGGACCCGATCCTGACGGCGATCGTCGGCTCAGCCGAAAACATCACCAAGGAGTCCGAACCGGGACCTGTGCGCGATGCGGGCCTGATTGCGACGGCGCAGAAGGTGGAACACTACGAGATCGCCTCCTACGGCACCGCCCGCTCCTGGGCCACTCAACTCGGGCTGACCGAACACGCTGAAATGCTGCAGAAGACGCTGGATGAGGAGAAGCACGCGGACAAGCTGCTGAGCACCATTTCGGATAGAACCAACCCGGAAGCCGCATCGGCACGCGCAGCGGCCTGATTCCAAGACAATTCTACACAAGAGGGGGAGCGGTTTCAGCCGCTCCCTTTTTGCGCGAGCTCCGGTCCAGTGCTACTGCAGGATGTTTGCCGTCGAAGAAGTACTGAGCGTGATGGCATTGTGCGGGACCAGCGCAAGCGTGATCGGAAAGGTGTAGATGATGGACACCGTCACCTGGCTGCCCGGTGTCGCATTGCCGCTGGGGAAGGTGGTGTTCACCGTCATGGCGCCGCCGGCCAGATTCGGGTATCCCAGATGAGTGACGTAGCTGTTCACGCTGGAGGCGTTTGCCGTGCAGGATGCCGATGAGGCGGTGAGGCAGGTCGAGCCATGCACCGACGCATATCGGGTCCCCTCGCGCGCCAGCTCCGAAATCAAGCCATAGCTGTAGAACGCTAGACACACCTCGATGAAGACGAACACGAAGGTCATGAGGATACTGAGCGAGACGGCAGTCTCCACCAGCGACTGCCCGGCTACGTCGCGGCCCAGCCTCCGCACGCGTCGAAGGAACCCTGCCCCCAGGGGATCAGCCACCATTCTCATTCCTGCACTTCCATCACCGATACACCGGAGAGGGTGATCGTTCGCTGGGTGCCTGGGATGCGCGCGAACGGAGTGGCCACATAGGTGGTCGTGACTTTGACGAATTCCAGCGCATGGCCGCCCGCTGTTGTACACGCCGAGGTCGCAGCGTCCTGCGAGCTGTATTGAGTGCCGTCCAGCGCAGTCGAGCAAGCGTAGTACGTGGTCGGCGTGACCGTCATGCGCGTGCCCATCTCCGGAGCTTCCGCCTGCGTCGCCGAAGTGATGCCGGCCGTGTCGGAGGCGTAGGTACTGCTCTGCATGCCGTACATGGCGCCGGCGTGAGATGCATTGGAGACCTCGATGCTGTAGAAGAGCAGCACGCCGGTGTAGATGGTGCCGAGCAGGAGCGGCAGCCCGATCAGCGAAATGGACAACGCAAGCTCCACCAACGCACTGCCGGATTCCTCCCCCCGTGCGCGAGAGAGCAGACGCCGCATACACGCCCGCAAACGAGATGAGTGGCAGTGAATCATTTCATTCTGTGATCTTTGCAACCGAATAATTCATCGTGCCCAGGTTGGAGATTGGGGTACTGGTGAGGCTGCTGCCCTCGTCCAGCGAAAGGCTGCTGGCCACAATCGGGCCATTCATCGTGCTGCCGCTGCCGCTCGCAATGGAGATTGCCGCCGAGGGCGCGTAGATGCCTCCATTGAAGGTGGTACTGGATCCCTCGGAGATGGACAGCGTGTTGGTATCGGCCGAGTCCTGCTGGACCACGATTCCGCTGTAGGTGCCGCTGCTGGGGGGCGTCAGGTTCACGTTCGCTCCGCGGTCAATGGTCAGGCTGGCTCCGTTCGTCAGGTAGAAGTACACGCCGTTGCCGCCATAGTTCGAGTAGCCGCTGTTGCTGCTCCAGAAGTGCAGCGACCCTCCATTGATCACGTAAATACCGGGAGTCAGGGTGACGGTGCTGTTGTTCTTGCCCAGGTCCAGCGACGAGTAGCACACCGTGCTTCCGTTCTGGGTCGTGCTGTCTGCGGTGCCCGGACCCACGCTGTACACGGAGCCAGAAGCGCTGTGGTGCCCCTGCGGATCCGCCGTACAGAGCGATGAATCGTAAGACGGAGCAGACGGCATGGTCGGGTGGCAGGCCGTCGAGATCCCCTGCACGATCCGTGTCGAGGACGTGATCGTCGCATTACCACCGATATTGCTGGAGTTGTACCAATTCGTAGAAACGGTGCCCAGGGTCTGTGCCGAAAGCGTCGCGGCGGTCACAAGAGTGACGGCGTTGCTGCTGCTGGAATTTGCGGTGATTCCGCAACTGCTGGCCGAAAGCACCGAGTTGTTGGCAAGAGACAGGTCAGTCCCGGTGCCACCCTCCAGGCACACGCAGGTCGGGCTCGTCAGACCGCTCGCGGCCACGGCTCGCGCGCCCACCATCACCGTTGCCTTTCGGTTCACTACTCCCATGAAAAACGTCCGGACCGGCATCTTCACAATGGCTTCCACGTAGCCGGACGAGGAGCTGTAGCTCCCCTGCGTCGGTGGCGAATTCAGCGTTACGGTTGCCGCGTTCGAGGCCGCATTGGTATCGAATCCATTCAGCCGGGCCGCCGCCTGGGCCGCTGTCAGCCCGGACGCGGTAGCGCCGCCCTCTTCCGCGGCCGCCAGCGCCGCACTATCCGCCGCGGACTGGGCCATGCGCTTGGCGCGGAAAAGGTATTGCACATCGATCCCAAGTGCCACAAACGCAAACAGAAACGTCCCCAGGAACAAGGCCATCAGCACCGTTGTCTGCCCGTGTTCTCCATTGCGCCGCATACTCGCGAAGACTCCTTGGCGCAGGATGTGCGCTCGTCTGACTTATCGGCGATGGGGCGAGTGTTCTTCAAGCCTCCGTTCTGCCACGAAAGGGGGAGCGGCCCCGGCGCACTGCATCATCCTTGGGGCAGTAAGCCGCAGGCAACCGCTTTGCCATGATCGTGCTCTAAAGTGGTGTCGATCTTTCCCACTGGAGAGTTATGCGAATACAGTCTTCCGGAACGCGGCACGACTTTGCCCTCACCCCGCTCGAGTACGACGTGCTCTGCGCGGTAGTGACCAAGTTCGCCTCTGATCTCGTCCTGTTCCGGCTGGCCAAGCCGATGGGCCGCTCCGAAGCTGCCGCGCTCGAAGAGGTTTCCACCTCCACGGCCATTATGCTCAATGAGTGCCGGCCGGCGACGCAGATCGAAAGCCTTGCGCTTCAGGCCATCGTGGAAAGTGTCAGCGCGGGATCCGAGCCGGAGTTCTTCGAGGCGCTCTGTGGCGAGGACGCGCTCCCGTTCACCCCGGATCAGTTGCGCCAGCTGTTGAGCGTGATCCACACCAAGATTAGCGATACCGGCTTCCGGGCCGCCGCTTAATCCAGGCACCGGGCCGGTTCGGCGCGCTGGATCCGCACTCCCTCCACAGCATCGGCTACTAAACCCACTCTCTTACGCGTACATACCGCGCTGCCGAGTCGTGTAGGCCACGCGATCAATCGCCAGCATGTACGCCGCGATGCGATTGTTCACTGCATGCGTCTGCGCATACGCGATCACGTCGTGGAAGCTGTCCGTCATAATCCGGTCCAACCGCTCATTCACCTCGGCCTCGGTCCAGAAGTAACCCATCCGGTCCTGCACCCATTCGAAGTAGCTCGCAGTCACCCCGCCCGCATTCGCAAGGATGTCGGGCAGTACCAGCACGCCCTTGTTCGCCAGAATCTCGTCTGCCGGAATCGTCGTGGGCCCATTGGCTCCTTCGCACAAAATTTTGCACTTCAGATTCGCGGCGTTCGCACTGGTAATCACGTTCTCCGTGGCTGCGGGCACCAGAATGTCGCACTCGCGCGTGATCACGTCGGGCGACTCGGCCGCCTCGGCTCCGGCAAAACCGGTGATGGTGCCTTGGTCAGCTTGATGCCGCAGCAACGCCGGAATATCGATGCCCTGATCGTTCCACAGGCCGCCGTCGTACTCGGCAATTCCGGTAATCGTGTATCCCTTCTCGAACAGCAGCCGCGCCGCATTTGAGCCCACGTTGCCGAACCCCTGAATCACCACGCAGCAGCAGCCTTTCGCCGGCATGCCCAGGAATTCCAGTGCACAATCGCAGACAACGGAGATGCCACGCCCGGTCGCCTGCAGCCTTCCCCGTGAGCCGCCAATGTTCAGCGGTTTGCCGGTGACCACGCTGGTCACGGTCTGTCGCTGGTGCATGGAGTAGGTGTCCATCATCCACGCCATGGTCTGCTCATTGGTGCCCATGTCGGGTGCGGGCACGTCCTTTTCCGGTCCGATGAACTCCATCAGCTCCGCCGTGTACCTGCGCGTCATGCGCTCCAGCTCGCCCTGCGACATGGAGTGGGGATCGCAGATCACTCCACCCTTCGCCCCGCCGAACGGGATGTTTACCACGGCGCACTTCCAGGTCATCCAACTCGCCAGCGCCCGCACCTCATCGAGGCTCACGTTTTTCGCATACCGCACACCTCCCTTGGCCGGGCCCCGCGCCATGGAGTGCTGCACCCGATATCCGGTGAACACTTCGATCTTCCCGTTATCCATCTGCACCGGGATATGCACGATGATTTCGCGCGTCGGCTCGCGCAGCACCTTCCACATGCCGTCATCTAGATTGAGCTTCTTCGCCGCAAAATCGAAGCGCGACTCCTGCGTGATCCACGGATTCAGTTCCTCTTCGCTCGGTCCGCCCGTCTGCTGCTCCGTCCGGGAGACCGCACCTGGCTTGCCATCCACTGTTCCCGCCCGTTCTGTCGGCGTCATCAAAGACTCCTGCGCCATGATTCTTCTCCGTGCCGCCACTCGCGGCCCAAACTCCGGGGAGTATAGGCCTCTGCCGCCGGCCTTAACAACCTACTCCCAGTTAGAGGTGCATCCTGTTGCCGGGTTGCTGATGGTTCCAGCCAGCCGTACTCCTCCTCTGACTCGTGCGACGCCAAAACGGCAGCAGCTTCAGCGGGATAGCACTTTCATGGAATAGCTCGCGTCCTACCGCCTCCCTACACTTGCAATATCCGGGCGCAAGAGAAATCTTCCGCACCGGAATCCGATACGAAGAGATCACATGCAGTTAAGCCGCTTGTTGAAGTCCTTCTCTCTGGTCGCTGTACTCGCGGCACCCTCCGCGCTGGCTCACGCATCCTCCATCAGCTATAACCTGGTGGACGTGAACAGCGCGGCGGGTCCTTTATCCGGCACCGTCAGCATCGACACTCTCAGCGGACTTGTCACTTCTGCCGCCATCAGCCTGGACGATCCGTCCGGCGGATTTCCCATCTTCAACACTGTCGCAAGCTCCGCAGTCGATAACGGGATCGACTACAGCTTGATCTCTGGTCCCAGCACCAGTCCACACAACTTCGGCGCGCAGTTCGCTCTGTTTTTCGATACTTCGAATCTGGGTAGCGGCGATCTGACCATCTGCATTGCCGGCGGCGCGTGCGGCCTCTCCGACAGCTCCTACACCCAGATCTACCTCACCAGCCGACACGATGGCCCGTTCTATCTCACCTCCGGTGAGCTGGATCCGGCCGTACCGGCTGCCACCAGTGAGCCCTCCACCCTGCTACTGCTCGGTACCGGCATTGTGGGCGGGGCGGCGCTGATGGCGCGCATGGCCGGCGGGCGTAATGCGCAGGACCTCGCCTGAGGACTTTTCCGCCCTGGCGGAATCGGCATTCAACATCTTCACTGTGCGGCAGATATGATGAGACAGACATCTCATGCCTGCCGCCTCTTCCAAACGCACTTCAGGTGCCAAGCGCAGTCGCTCTGCCCAGCCGGGTGCGCGCGCGAAAGCAACCGCAGCCGCGATCCCTTCCGCGCGTGAGTTTGCCGCGCTGGCCCGGCGGCACACGTTGGTTCCTATCTACCGCACGGTTACCGCAGACCTGGAAACGCCGGTCTCTGCCTTCTTGCGCATCGCGCAGGATCAACCGGAGGCCTTCCTGCTGGAATCGGTCGAGGGCGGCGAGCACGTGGGCCGCTACACCTTCATCGGTATCCAGCCGTATCGGAAGATCGTGGCGCGCGGCAGGTCCATCACCGTGGAAGAGGGCCGCACCCGGCGCAGCTTCGAGGGCGACATCTTCGCCGAGCTGAAGCAGGCACTCTCCGGCCATAATCCTGCCCGCCTACCCGGACTCCCTCCCTTCACCGCGGGCGCGGTCGGGTTCTTCAGCTATGACGTGGTGCGCCAGATCGAGAAACTGCCGTCCCTGGCTGCCGACGAGCTGCGCGTCCCGGACGCATGCCTGATGTTCTTCGACCAGGTGCTCGCCTTCGACCACGTGAAGAAAGAGATCCACATCATCGTCAGCGCGGATCTGACGCGCACCAAGAGCCCCGCCGACGCATACACTCGAGCGGTTACGCGACTGAAGGCGCTGGAGAAGCTGCTGGCGCGCGCGCTGCCCCGGCCCCCCAAGAAGCGCGAACTCGGCAAGCTGAAGCTGCTGCCGCGCACGCCGCGGCCATCCTTCCTCAAGGCTGTCGCGCAGATCAAGGAGTACATCGCCGCCGGAGACATCTTCCAATGCGTGCTCTCGCAGCGGTTCGACTGCGCGCCCGGAGTCGATGCCTTCCAGATCTATCGAGCGCTCCGCATCGTGAACCCTTCGCCTTACATGTACTTTCTCCGCTTTGGGCTGGAGAGCGGTGCCTCGGGCTCGCGAAAGAGTTCCACGAAGAAAGCGAGATCCACCCATCACATCGTCGGCTCCTCGCCTGAGCTGCTGGTGCGCGTGCATGGCCGCGAGATCGAGTACCGCCCGATTGCGGGAACCAGGCCGCGCTCCCCCATCGAGGCCGAAGACCGCAAGCTCGAGGCCGACCTGCGCGCCGACGAGAAGGAGCTCGCCGAGCACGTGATGCTGGTGGACCTGGGGCGGAACGATGTGGGCCGCGTCTCCGAGTACGGCAGCGTGCGGGTGAAGGACCTGATGTTCGTCGAGCGCTACTCGCATGTCATGCACCTGGTCAGCTCGCTCGAAGGCAGGCTGCGCAGCGAGCTTGAACCCATCGATGCCTTCCGCGCCTGCTTCCCCGCAGGCACGCTCTCCGGCGCACCCAAGATTCGCGCGATGGAGATCATTGAAGAGCTGGAGCCTGCGCGCCGCGGCGTCTACGGCGGCAGCATCTTCTATGCGGACTTCAATGGAAACCTGGACTCCTGCATCGCTATCCGCACGCTGTACATGAACGGCGAGCAGGGACACATCCAGGCCGGCGCCGGCATCGTCGCCGACTCGGTCCCGGAGAACGAGTTCGTCGAGTGCGAGAACAAGGCACAGGCAGTGGTTCGCGCCATCGAGCGGGCGCGTTCCGCGTCGTAAGTCGGGTTATCTGAGAGGTTCTTCAGTGTGCGGTGGGCGACGGTAGTTTCTATCAAAATTGCCTGAACGCCGGGTAGAATACTTTCTCCCCGCATTGTGCACGCATCCAACTGAGATGTACCGGAGCGGTTAATAACCTTCCCCGAGTTCTGGAGTCTTTCCTGAGTTGGGAACGGATAATCTCTTTAGGGAGTGTTCTATGAGCCATCAGGAGATGAACGAAGTCACCGATGAGCTGACCACCGCTGTGCAGTCCGTCGTGGAGTCGTTTGAGCCGTATCGTGCGGAACATCGCCCGGACCTCGCCGAAACCGAGCGCTGGCTGATCTGGAACAATAAGACCTGCGAGCGGCTGGGCGTTATCCAGCTGGTAGAGAAGGAGCAGTCCCTCTCGATGCTGGAGAAGAAAGTGCTGCTGCGGTCGCGCGCCATGGACCTGCTTCGTAATGTCGCCTGAGCTACGCAACGCAGGCGAGCGCCCGGCGCATCTTTCCTAGAGCAGCTTCGTTCGCGTAAACTTTTTGCGGAAGCAGAAGCGCCAGAAAAGGGACCTCTACGTGAAATCACATTCGACTCGCATCGTTCTGCTGTGCCTGGCCGCCGGCATCAGCCTTACTGCAGCTGCGCAGGACAACTCCGGCGCCGACACCTTCAAGGGTAAGTGCGAGCTGTGCCACGGCGCGGATGGCCAGAGCCAGACGCCGGCAGGCAAGGCATTCAAGGCCGCGTCGCTGAAGGATCCGGCAGTGGTGAAGATGTCGGACGCCGATTTGCATGCGGTGGTCAAGAACGGCAAGAACCAGATGCCGGCATTCAAGGCGCAGCTGACGGACGATCAGATCGACGCGGTGATCAAGTACGTTCGCAGTCTGCAGGGCTCAGGCGCGACCGCCGCGCAGTAAACAGGGTACCCCAATATCCTAAGTCGCTCCAATTGAAACTTGCGACTAAATATAAGAGTTCAGGCAGGTTGCGGCAAAAATAACAAAGCAAGGACTTAGCCCGACATGAGAGAAGCCGCCCAGTCGGGCGGCTTCTTTTTTTGCTCTCTATCTTTATTATAGCTTTCGGCACATAACTCGTGTCACATCTGGGGCGAAATATATGTTGCTGACCGGGAGGCGGTTACAAGATTTTCTGGCGTGCAGGGCTTGACACTCGGATTTAGGCGGAAACTGATGTGTGTGAGGCAGGTCGAAGGATTCCGGGAGCGCAGGTCTTGAGACCAACAAATTTCTCGCCGTGCAAGCTGGCCGGCCGCACCCGGGCGCTCCCCGGGGTACTCGGAACTGCGGTCGCTCTGCTGCTCACCTTTCCCGCGCCGGCGCAGACCGGGCGTGGTGCAGCGCCCGCTACCGCGTCCGCAGGCGCGCTCGGGCTGAGCTTCGATACTGCGACGGTGAAGCCAAGCGACCCGGCGAAGCAGCACCTAGCGCTGTACTGGCGGCAGCCGGACGGGCTGAAGTGGGACGGCGTGACCCTAACCGGAATGATCGCCAACGCGTACGGGGTAAGCAGCCGCGTCAAGGGACAGATTGCGGGTGGACCCGAGTGGATGAGCTCGCGGGCATTCGACATCAACGCGAAGGTGGATGACCAGACCGCCGCGCGCTGGAGCAAGATGACGCAGCAACAGACCGATGAGGAGAGGCACAGCATGACGCGGTCGCTGCTGGCGGATCGTTTCCACCTGAAGTTCCATCATGAGACGCGTGAGATGCCGTCGCTGGTCCTGCGCGTGGCGAAGAGCGGCTCAAAGCTGCAGCCGCCGCGCGCCGAGCCCGACTTGCCGGCAGGGGTTCCGCTCAGCCGCATCAATTTTCCCGGTCGCGGCCGGATGGACGGTCACTCCGCGCTGATGAGCAACCTGGCAAGGTCGCTCGCGGCGGAACCCGAGATCGCCGGACGCCCGGTGGTCGACAAAACGGGCCTCACGGGCGGGTACGACTTCACCCTGCGCTGGACGCCCGACGATCCGAATCCCGGCGCGGCTCCGCCCGATCCCAACCCGCAAGGGCCATCCCTGTTCACGGCGCTGGAGGAGCAACTGGGGCTGAAGCTTGTGCCGGAGAAGCAGCCCATCGACATCATCGTCGTCGATTCGGCTGACATGCCGAGTGAGAACTAGCGTCCGCCATCCAACATGCACCCGGTAGGTCCGGGCTATCTATCTCACTAATTCATTGCATCGCGAAGGCTTGGTAGAGCAGAAACGTTTCACGTTTTAACGCAGCGGCGTCCATTGCCCGCAGCCTGCGAGCGTGGGATGTTGGCTTTCTCAGAGAACCATCGATTTGCCCGCCGGCAGACGGCTCGGAGGAGGCTTCGCCATGAGGTCACGATTTCTGCGCAGTCCCTGCCAGCCATCGATGGGAATCGCTCTTTGCCTGGCCTTGGCTTTGTTGACCGCCTGCGGGGACGTTTCGACGAAGCTGCCGTCTTCGTTGTCCAGCTCGGCATCGTCGGCCAACTCGAGCCAATCCTCGCCCTCGCTATCTCTCTCCATTTCTCCGTTGAACGCGATGGTGACGCAGGGCGACTCGCTCTCTTTCTACGCGACTCTTACGGGATTGGCGAATACCACGGTCTATTGGTCGATTCAGGAGGGCGCAGCAGGGGGGTCGATCACGAATTCAGGGGTATACACTGCCCCGGCTGCATCCATTGGAAAGTTCCATGTAGTAGCTACGAGCGTCGCGGATGCGACCGTGACTGCCGTGTCAGCCGTCGACGTGCAGCCGCGTGGAACCACAGCGAAAGGCGCCGGAATCTTCACGGCTGTTGGCAATATGGCCACACAGCGGGCTGATCATACGGCAACGCTGCTTGATAACGGCAAGGTCTTGATCGCAGGAGGCTGGGATGGGCTCCAACCGCTTGCCAGCGCTGAACTCTACGATCCTGCCACACGCACGTTCACGTCGACGGGCAGCATGATTACGGCTCGCTATAACCATTTGGCAGTGTTGTTGGCTGATGGCCGGGTCCTGATCGCCGGCGGCCGATCCGGCGATGAGGACTCTACCGCCAACTATGCCCTCTTCTCCGCCGAGATCTACGATCCTTCCACGGGAGTTTTTACTGCGACAGGGGATATGTCCCCACTCTCTGGAAACCTACCCATCTTCTTTCCGAGAAACGTGTCGGCGTTACTTCCGGATGGGAGGGTGTTCGTGGTTGGGGTGAAGAATGCGGAAACCTATGATCCGAAGAGCGGCACGTTTGCCCCCACCCAAACCTATGTGCAGGGGAACGGCTGGTTCACCGCCACAACCACTCTGCTCCCCAACGGCAAGCTCCTGGTGAGCGGCTTCGACCAGGGAGTCGCGGAGCTGTTCGATCCGCAGAGCGGTACGTTCAGCATGACCGGGCCTATGACGTACGCGTACTTTCCGGACTATGGGTATACCGCGACGTTGCTCGGGGATGGGAGAGTCCTGTTTGTGGGGACGGACGATTTTGCCGGCGCCAACACCGAGATCTATGACCCGGGGACCGGAACCTTCGTATCGGGCGGAAACGGCCTGTGGGCGGAGGATTTGGTTCCGGTGGCAGCGCGGCTCAGCGACGGCCGCGTGTTGTTTGCGGGAGGCCAGTTGTTCGGGGGAGATGGCAGCGCCGACACCCGGCTTTATGTGCCTTCCAGTGGGGCCTTCGAGTTTGGGGGGTATATGACGGTGAGGCGCCATTCCCAAACCGTCACCGCGCTTCCGGATGACACGGCTCTCGTCACCGGCGGCTACAGTCTTTGGACGTGGCCACATCCGCAACCGACGGCAACAGCGGAAGTCTATAAGCCACAATGAGCTGTCGTTCGGGCGCGCCCGCGAAGCTGCGGCCGCCCGCGCTCAGCACGGTGAAGCCAAGCGGCCCTGCGAAGGCGTTGAATCTGGCATTATGTTGCGCATGAAGTCCGTCGCCGGCCTTCGCCGCACGCCGATCCAGTTGCCCGCTAAAACTCTCGCGATCGACCACATTGAGAAGCCGTCTGAAAACTAGCCGGTGGGTCGCGCCAAGCGTTTTCCAGAGGGATGACGGTGAGGACTAGCCGTTACAACCCTCTTCGTGGTCAAATCCGCTTTACAAGGTTCACACACTAAAATCATTGCCTTTATTGGAGGTTCCATGTTTCGAACGTCATCCCTCACCCTGGCAGCTTTGCTTACGCTGACCAGCCTTTCCATGACTGCTCAAGGTCCGGCGCCCGGTGCGGCTCCCGGTGCGGGGCGAGGGCCCGGGGCGCCGCCTCCGCCTCCGACTGCCGGCGCGAAACTTGAGGTCGGTGAGGGGTCTTCTGCGACCTATCGAGTCACGGAACAATTTGTCGGGGTCACGTTTACGAACGAAGCGGTAGGTACTACGAACCTGGTGAGCGGCAGCTTAACGATCAACCCAGACGGCAGCGTTGCGCCTGGTTCGAAGCTGACCGTGGACCTCCGCGGCCTCAAGAGCGACCAGGACCAGCGCGACGGCTTTATCCAGAACCGAACGCTGGAAACAGCGAAGTTCCCGTATGCAGAGTTTGTCCCCACCAAGGTGACCGGTCTGGACAAGATGATTCCCATGACTGGGCAGGCCGGCGTTTCTCTCACTGGGAACCTTACCATCCATGGGGTCACAAAAGAGGTTACGTTCCAAGGCATCGCAACCTTCAACCCACGAGACAGCTCGGTCGCAGGCCGTGCGAAGACTTCCTTGACCTTCGACGAGTTTGGTATCGCCCCACCCAAGATCGGTCGGCTGGCGAGCGTCGATAACAAGATCGATCTTGAGCTTGTCTACCGGTTCAAGCGCAGCATGCCTTAATTCGGACACAGAGAGCCCGGAGCGTTCCCGCTGGTCGGCCCTGACAGCGGGGCGCGAGGCGCGGTATGCTTTCTGCCACGTGCGACCCCATCTCCGCACCGGAGGCCGAATAGCCATGGTCAACAAGTCCCGCCGCGACTTCCTGAAGACCTCTCTTGCTGCCGGAGCGCTTGCCACCTCCGGCACGCTGCCTGCTGCAGCCGCCGGCAAGGCGACCGATTTCGTGACGCTGGGGAAGACCAAGGTGAGGGTGACGCGGCTGGCCTTTGGCACCGGCACCAACAATGGGCATGTGCAGCGCTCGCTGGGGCAGGATGCCTTCACCAATCTGGTGCACCATGCCTGGGACCGCGGCATTCGATTTTATGAGTGCGCGGACTCGTACCCCGGCATGCACGAGATGCTGGGCATCGCGCTCAAGGGCTATCCGCGCGAGAGTTATCAGCTGATGACCAAGATTACGACCGACTCGGGGGATCCGCAGCAGCGCTTTGACCAATTGCGTAAGCAGGCGAACTCAGACTACTTTGACGTGATGCTGCTGCATGTGCAGCAGGGCACGGATTGGCCGCAGCACACCAAGCGCTGGCAGGACGCCATTGCCGAGGCCCAGCACAAGCAGATGGTGCGCGCCCGCGGAGCCAGCGTTCACGGTCTGGATGCGCTGCGTCAGGTTCCGCAGACCGGATGGCTGGAGGTGGCGATGATCCGCATGAACCACCGTGGCACGCGCATGGACAACAACGGGAATGAGTGGAACTCGACCGGTGACGTGCAGGAGGTGGTGCAGCATGTGCATCAGGCGCGTCAGGCCGGGCTGGGGGTCATCAGCATGAAGCTGGCGGGCGAAGGCGCGTTCAACCAGGACGACCGGCGGAAGGCGATGCGGTTCGCATTCCAGAACGCAGGCGTGGACTGCGTGACCGTCGGCTATAAGGCGCCGTCTGAGGTGGACGAGGCTATCGACAACCTGAATGCCGCGCTGGCGTAGCGGGCGAGAGGGCTGGCCAGCGGGAACTCCGCTGGTAAGGCGGGACGGTGATAGACTCGGGGCTCCTCCCCAATCCCATTGATGTTGGGCCTGCCTTCTCATTTCCTCAAATTAGAGGTCTTATGCCAGCTCGGGTATTGCCGGATGTGGCAACGATGGGCGGCAGCACGCCGAGCCCGACGACGTGGTCCGCCGTGATGGCACTCGATCGCACAGCGAAGCTGGTTGCGGTTGCAATGTGCTTTGCGTTGATCATCGACGGCATGGATACACAGGTGCTGGCCCTGTCTCTGCCCAGCATCTCCAATGAGCTTCGACTTACCACGGTCGCAGCCGGCGCACTCAGCACCTATACGTTTCTTGGCATGGGGATCGGAGGCGTTCTGGCCGGCAGGCTCTCCGACCGCATCGGGCGCGCTCGCGTGGTGTGGTGGTCCGTACTCACTTTCACTCTCTTCACCACCATCATCGCTGTGGCGCATACCTACCTGCAGATTGCGACGATGCGCTTTGTCTCAGGATTCGGAATCGGCGCCATCTACTGCACCGGGACCGTGCTGGTTGCGGAATACGTTCCGACCATGATCCGGGCTACCATCCTCGGCGTTCTGCAAGCGGCGCTGCCGGTGGGATACTCGTCGGCTGCAATGCTCTCGTCGTATCTTCTACCGCGCTTCGGATGGCGCGCTCTTTTTGCTTGTTCGATCCTTCCCGGGATCATCACGCTTCGGCTGCTTTGGGGAATAGCCGATCCGCCGAGCTGGAGAGCTTTGCGGAAGCGCGGAGACTCGCGAGTGAGTGCCGTCCGCACAGCTTGGCAGGACCCTCTTCTGCGCCGCACCTTCCTGCTGTGGACGATCACCTCAATGGCATTGCAGTTCGGGTACTACGGCGCGAACACATGGCTTCCCAGCTACCTGATGAAGGACCTGCATTTGAACGCTCAGAGCACGGGCTGGTACGTTGCTGCGGCCTACCTGATGTCCGTCGTGGGGAAACTCATCACCGGATGGCTGGCCGATGTGACAGGCAGGAAAATCCTGTGGGTCGTAACCGGTCTGGTGGCTGCTGTGTACATCCCATTCCTGGTGCATGCGGCGACACGCGCGAACGTGGCCTACCTGCTGCTGATCTTCGGCTTCCTCTTTGGAGCTCCCTACGCCATCAATGCGACCTACATGAATGAAAGCTTTCCTAACAGCGTCCGGGGGACTGCGGTCGCTACGTCGTACAGCATTGGACGGGTGGGCTCGATGCTTTCGCCTCTTCTCATCGGAGTAGCTGCGTCGCGGCATTCCATCGGATTGGGTATCGCTCTACTTGGGATTTCGTACGTCGTCTTTGCGCTCATTCCTGGATTTTTCATTCGAGAGAAGATGTTCGATCCGGAAGCCGTGGAGACGTTCGAAAGCACGTACGAAACGCAACCTGCCGGGATCGCATAGGCACAGTCCGGCGGGCGACGCGGCTTATGCCCAGTAGCTGCGGCCGAGCGTGCGGTACTGGATGGCTTCGCCGATGTGCTGCACGGCCCGGGTACATCCTAGGGCTGGCAAGAGTTGGCGGCAGCAGATTCCCTGATCTTGCAGCGGACTACTGGCCCCATATAATCCTTCCACACATGACAATCTGGCCGAGCCGTTTCGTCATACTCGCCCTAGTAGTTCTAACCCGGCCTTCGCGAGCGCAGGTGCCCACACCTGGTCCATCCTTTGAGGTCGCTTCTATTCGCCAGGTGCCGCCTCATACCCTTGCGGAACTTCAGAGCGGCATTGGGCTGTTCTCCACATGCACCTATCCCACGGCGCGGTATTTCGCGCATAACATCCCACTCACAACCCTGATTGCGCAGGCATATGGGCTAGATGTTCGGAATGCTCCGGACTGGGCCTCGTCGCAACTTTACGACATAGATGCAAATGTAGAAGGCGGAAAGGCCCTCACGCGCGATGAGATGAAACCACTTTTGCAGGCTATCCTCGCGCAGCGACTGCACCTCAAAGTTCACCAGGAAAGCCAGATGGTTTCGGGATACAGGCTGATCATCGCCAAGGGCGGTCCTAAGCTGCAACCTGCAAAAGAAGGCGCCCGGCCTAAGGGGATGCCGGTGGCCTTCCACGCTCAAGTCTTGCCAAACGGTCTGGATGGATGGGGTATTTCGGTAGCGACCCTTGCCCATATTCTTCTCGGGCCAGTCGGTTCTCCTGTCGATGATGCGACTGGGTTGTCCGGCTCTTAAGACGTGCATCTTTCGTTTGCGCCCTCGAACGATCAGAGCTCCACCTTGCCGTCCATATTCACCGCGGTCCAAGAGCAACTCGGCTTGAAGCTCGAGCGAGCCAGAGTGCCGGTGGAGTATGTCGTGGTCGATCATGTGGATCGCAACCCGACTGAGAATTAGTGAGCGTTGGGTTGGACTCAGCGGTCAGGCTGATCCGAAGTTGAGGCCGGCGCGCAGCTCACCAAGAAGCGGCTTATGCCCAGTAGCTGCGGTCGAGCGTGCGGTACTGGATGGCTTCGGCGATGTGCTGCACGGAGATGTGCGGCTCGGCGGCAAGGTCGGCGATGGTGCGAGCGACCTTGAGGATGCGGTCGTGGGCGCGGGCGGAGAGGCCCTGCTGCTGCATGGCGCGCTCGAGGATGCGCTCGGCGTCGGCGGAGAGCTCGCAGTGCTGGCGGATCTGCTGGGTGGACATCTGAGCGTTGGAGAAGATGCTGCGGCGGGCGCGTGAGGCGGTGCTCTGCTGGCTATCGGCTGCGGAGGGCTTGCCGTTGGCGTGAGCCGCTGAGCCGTTCGGACTGGCGGCCACGCCGAAGCGCTGGTGCTGAATGGTGAGGGCGGCGAGCACGCGCTGACGAATCTCCGCCGAGCCCTCGGAAGAGGCGCCGCCGCGCAGCTCCTTGTATTGCACGGCCGGCACCTCAATGTGGATGTCGATGCGATCGAGCAGCGGGCCGGAGACGCGCGAGACATAGCGCTGGATCATCGGTGGAGTGCACATGCAGTCGCGTGACTTGTCATTGAAGTAGCCGCAGGGGCAGGGGTTCATCGCGGCTGCGAGCATGAAGCGCGCGGGAAACGACAGCGACATCGCCGCGCGCGAGATGGTGACGTTGCCATCCTCGAGCGGCTGGCGCAGCACTTCGAGCACATTGCGCGGAAACTCCGGCAGCTCATCCAGGAACAGCAGGCCGTTGTGCGCCAGCGAGACCTCGCCGGGCCGCGGAATCATGCCCCCGCCGATCAGGCCTGCGTCGGAGATGGTGTGGTGCGGCGAGCGGAAGGGACGATGGGTAACCAGGCCACGGTGCGCGTCGAGCACGCCGGCGACGGAGTGGATCTTGGTGGTCTCGAGCGCTTCTTCAAAGCGCAGCGGCGCCAAGATGGAGGGCAGCCGCTTGGCGAGCATGGTTTTGCCGGAGCCCGGAGGTCCGATCATCAGGATGTTATGTCCGCCCGCAGCAGCGACTTCGAGCGCGCGCTTGGCCGTGTGCTGGCCACGAACATCCTTGAAGTCGAAGGGGAAGTGCTCCAGCTCGTTGAGCAGGTCCGCCGACTTCACCTGCAGAGGCTGCGCAGCGATCGAGCCGAGCGCGGCGGAGTTGAGCAGCTCGCGCACCTCCAGCAGCGATTGCACCGGGTAGACGTTGACGCCTTCGACCACAGCCGCCTCGCGCGCGTTTGAGGCGGGGATGACCAGGTTGCGGACGCCGTTCGCGCGTGCGGCGATAGCGATGGGCAGCATGCCCTGGACCGCGCGCAGCGAGCCGTCGAGGCCGAGCTCGCCGATCAGCAGAAAGTCGGAGAGGTTCTTGACCTGCAGACCGCCATACGCGCCGAGGATGCCGATCGCGATGGGCAGGTCAAAGCCTGAGCCCTCCTTTTTGAGGTCGGCGGGCGCGAGGTTGATGGTGATGCGGGTCGGTGGCAGATCGAAGCCGGAGTTGCGGATGGCGGAGCGGACGCGATCGCGGGATTCGCGCACGGCTGCATCGGGAAGACCTACGGTGGAGAACTGCTCCTGATCGTGCTTGACGCCGGAGAAATCGACTTCGACATCGATGAGGTTCGCGTCGATGCCATAGACGGCTGCACTGCGGGTTTTGAAGAGCATGGGCCGATTTCTCTGCTAGGCGGAATGGGATGAGGATAGCATCTGAGGCGCGCAGCGCAGACAGGATTCCGCGTTTGGGATGCACGTCTGCTAACTCCTAGCGCATGTCTTGCAGTAGTGCGGGGGACTTGCGATTCCACTCGGCTTCGAACAGCGCGGCCAGCGCTGCGGAGCGAGCCAGCGGGAGCAGCCGATCGAGCCGGCCTTCGAGATCGATGCGAAGGAAGGTCTTGCCGAACCAGGTGAGGTCGGCAATGCGGGGATAGTTGCCGCTGCCGACGACGCTGCCGAAGTCGAGAAAGACGTGCTGCTTGTAGAACGGTGTCGAATAGACGTCGATGTAGCTGCCTTCGGCGAAGCGGTTTACGTAGAGCGGAAGGCCGGCGTGGCGGATGCGGGCCACGAAGTACTCACGGCCCAGCAGGTGAATCACGGAGAGGAAGAAGAGCTGGCCGATCTGGCCGCGATCATACAGATCGGCGAGAAACGGACCGTCCACGGCGAGGCTGGTGGCGCCGTCCTCCGGCGATTGCTGCGTGCTAAAGAAGCGGTGACCGGCGAAGAGAGCCGGATCGACGGAGTAGCGGCGGCAGAGCATGTCGATCAGCGGCGGGGTCATACCGATGGATCCGCAGAAGACGATCTGCGGCGAGCCGAAGAGCAGGCGCAGAGTCTGCAGGCGGCTGCCTCTCTGCATCAGGTTCTTAAGGGGCGTCACCACCGATCTAATCTTTGCGAAGAGAATCCTTGCCGCAGATCGTAGGTCGAAACGCGGGCGCTCACGGTACTGCAGCTCGCCGTCCGGATAGAGACGAAGGATCGGCGCGGGCTCGTTGGACACGGAAGAGAAGTCGCCGACCACCAGCACGATCAGGTCGGCGTCGGGCGGCAAGGCGCGCCGCGCGTCCTCGATCGGCTGCTGATCGATCAGTCCGTCCCAGCACACGAGGAAGTAGCGGGTGTTGGCAGGAGAGTTCTGAGGCAGGCGTACGGGGTCGTCGAACAGGATAACGGGAGCGGCCGTCTGCATCAGGCGGGTCAGGGCGGAGTTGGAGCGGAGGCCGAGGAAGGCCCACCAAATCTGCGGTGAGCGCAGCAGCATGCGGACCATGGGTTCGCGGGCCACGCCCTGCGGCTGTGCGGCGGACGAGGAATCGCGAGACTCGGGAGGCGGGCGCATGCGGCGGAATTGATGTAGTTTAGCCTGCACGCGGAGGAGGCCGAACGCTGAACGCCGTCCGGCTTTGCGGCATCCAACAAGGATGCGTTTGAACCGAAGGGATTTTGCGAGACAGGCGCTGCTGGCGAGCGGTTCGCTGGCAGTGGGCTGCTCCATGAAAAGCAGCAGCACTACGACCACCGCGGGCAGCACCGGGGGCACGGGCAGCACGGGCGGCACCAACACGCTCCCGGACCCTACGAAATCGGGCATTGAGCACATCGTGGTGATCACGATGGAGAACCGCAGCTTCGATCACTTCCTCGGCTGGCTGCCGGGCGCGGAGGCCAAGCAGGCCGGCCTCAGCTATCCGGATTCGAGCGGCGTGATGCATCCGACCTATGCGCTGTCGGGGGACTTCACGGGCTGCCCCAAGGCGGGACCGGACCACTCCTACCAGGGCTCGCGCTCCGAGTACGACGCCGGCGCCATGGATGGCTGGTTGAAGACCGGGTCAAACGACTCGTTCACCATCGGCTACTACCAGGAGGCGGACAATCCGTTCCTCGCGGCGCTGGCGCGTAACTACACCACCTGCGATCACTACCACTCCAGCTTTCTCGGGCCGACCTTTCCCAACCGGCTCTTTATGTACGCGGGGCAGACGGACCGGATCGACAACGGGATCACGATTAGCACGCTGCCCACCATCATCGACAAGCTGCAGGGAGCGAAGGTCAGTTTCGGCTACTACTATCAGAACGCGCCGTTCACCGCGCTCTGGGCGACGCAGTATCTCGGCGCCTCGCATCTGCACAGCGACTTTTTGACGGCTGCGGCCGCGGGCACGCTGCCTGCGGTCTCGTACGTGGACCCCATCTACACGCTGCTGGACGATGGCACCGGCACCGACGACCATCCGCACGCCGATATCCGCAAGGGCGACAAGTTTCTGCACGACATGTTCACTGCCATTGCGAGCGGGCCGGCGTGGTCGAGCACGGTCGTCATCATCAACTTCGACGAGGGCGGCGGATTTTTCGATCACGTTGCGCCGCCTCGGGTCACAGCCGGCAACCAGGTGGACACCGACCTGGTCAATGGCAAGGCGCTGCTCGGGTTCCGGCTACCGGTGGTGATTGCCTCGCCATGGACCCGCGGCGTTACGGCGACCCCGCGGCTCAGCTCGGTGCTTTACGACCACACCTCGGTGCTGAAGCTGATTGAGTGGCGCTGGGGACTCAGCACGCTCTCGCCGCGCGACGCGGCAAGCGATCTGAACAATCTGGCGTTGGCGTTGGACTTCACCAGCGCGGTGCAGACGGCACTGCCCACACTTCCGAATCCCACGGCTCCGGCCATCGGTGCGCCGTGCGCCGCCAATCCCAGCGGGGCGTTCGGACTGACAAGGCCCGGAGACGCGACGGCTCGCGCCACCACCAGCCAGGGCGATGATGACAACGAGTGGATCGCCATCCGTGCGCTGGCGCAGCAATACGGCTTTCCGCTTGGATAGAGAAAAGCGCCCGGCCGCTACTTCACCAGCATGAAGGGATTCGGCTCAACCACGCATTCTTTCGGGATGCTGCGTTCCCAGGTGCTGCCGTCGCTGAACTCGACGCGCGTGAGCTCGATTGAGGCGATGCCGTTGATCTTTGCCGTCCACAGCGACCTCTCCTTAAGCGGCGAGCTCGCAGAACCGGTGAGATGGAAGTCTTCCTTCAGGTCGGTTGCGGGCCTGGACTGGATCGGAAGCATCCGCTCCATGGCCTTCGAGCTATAGCCGTAGACGGTGATGTCGGCTGTGATCACCTGCTTCCGCGGCGCGATGGAGGGAGCAGATCTGAAGTGAAGCACCAGGCCGGCTCCGGTGGGGATGGTCTTCCCATCCACTTCGCGGGAGACCGCTTCGCCGCGACGGTCGGCCCTCAGGTCGACCGGGCAGGCCATGTGTTCGGGCGGCCAGGCCATGTGCTTGGCCGGCATCCGGCGCTGGGTGGACGATTCGATCTGGGCGGTGGCCGGTAAGGCCATGGCAACAACGGAGAGCAGAAGCGGAAGGATCCTCGATGCACGCATGCTGAGCCTCCTGATTGCTCGGTCAGCGGATGCCCATCGCCACGGGCCAGAACCCAGTCCGTCCGAGCGGTCCTAGGATACTCCTCCATCCCCGCAGTTTTGAAGGAGGACGGATGCAATTCATTTCGCTGCAGATGCGTCTTTCGCATCTCATTGGTGCAGGCGAAGAATTCGGCGGCGCCGTACGGAGATCGACATGAACGAGGCAAGAGGCGCGCGGCGCAGATCGACTGGAGTTGGGGCGGGTGCCTGCTTGGTGGCGCTGGCTCTCGCAAGCGCGTGGAGCCGCACAGCGGCCCAGACCGATCCCGCAGCCGGCAGAGTGGTCGGCGACAAGCCCGCGCAGACGTCCGGCCCAGCTTCCGCGCACGATAGCGCGAAACCCACGAAAGACGCCTCCGCGGGAAAGGCCGTCGGAGATGCAACTCCGCCGCAGAACCACTCCGAGCAGACTGGCTCAACGACGGAGCTGCAGGAGGCGCTGACTCCCTCGCTCACATTGAATCCGGAGCAGCGGAAGCGCAGCGCCTGGCAAATGCTGGAGGACTCGGTGAAGGACGACCAGCGTCCGCAGACACGGATTCAGGGGCTCGCGGCGTTGGGGATGTTGCGCAGTCCGGAGTCGGAGCGGCTGATCGGCAATGCCATGCTGGATGCCGACCTGGATGTGCGGACGGCTGCCGCACTGGCTGCCGGGCAGATCCGCGATCCCAATCTCACCAGCGGGCTGCGCAACCTGCTGGACGACAAGGAGCCGCAGGTCGCCTTCACCGCCGCCATGACGCTGGCCAAGATGGGCGACCGCTCCGGGGAAGACATCCTGATGGCGGTGGTCGATGGCGACCGCAAGACGCAGGCCGGCGTGCTGCGCGGCACCGAGCACAAGATCAGCCGTGATCTGCACAATCCCGGCAAGCTGGCACGACTGGGCGCCATGCAAGGCGCGGCCATGCTGCTTGGACCCTTCGGCTTCGGGCTCAGCGCCATTGAATTCATGCACCAGAGCGGGGGCGATTCGGCGCGCGCCGCTGCCATCGAGCAGATTGCCCAGGAGAAGACCGCGCCCATTCATCGCGAGCTTCTGGATGCGTTGAAAGACAAAGACGCGGCAGTGCGCGCGGCTGCCGCCAGGGCGCTGGTCGACTACCACGACCAAGAGACGCAGAACGCGGTTTATACACTTCTGCTCGACGCCAAGGACCCGGCGCGACTGACCGTGGCCGCAGCGTATCTACGGCTTATCGGCGTGCCCGGGCCGCTGGCCGCGGGCCGGGCAAGGACCCCGGCGCGAACACGGCACCTACGGAAGCCGCTCTAAAGGCAATCCGATGCAGTGGTTGCACGGCATCCGGTGTAACAGCCCCGCCAAAGCAGCGGAAGAGTGTCTCCGGGCATCTTAAAACTCAGGCTCGTTTGTGTTCAGGCGAGCTCTGTGCGGCCAGGCACACGTTGACGCAGAACCGGTGCTCGTTCGAGTACCATCCATTGCAATGAAGCGTCAGAGATTTGCGCGTTGCAAAACCAAACGCGCAAAGGAGTTGGTTTGCTTCCGGAAACCTATACCTGCTCAAAATGCAAATGCCACGCTCTTTGCCGGATGCGGCGCAAAGGACTGGCTCGCGTTCTGTCTTTCTTCGGGCTTCGGCCTGTGCTGTGCCTGACCTGCGGAAAAAAGAGCTATAGGCGGCTGGCGGAAATGGACCGTTTCTCCGACACCCGCGAGCGCCCGCAGCCGTCATCTGCCAAGGTGACGCCAATCAGCGGCGAAAAGGGTCCGCGACGGGTCGCGTAGACTCCTGCTGTTCGTTGCGCCCCGTAATTTTGCCTGCGATTAGCGCCCTTCCGGTGCGGGAACCATGACCGCGTTGGGATCGAACTTCGGAATTCCGAAGTGGCCGCTGAGGTGCAGCAGATCCAGCGGGCGCAGGTCGCCTGCTACCTGCACCAGGCTCATCTCCTGCGGCGCGCGAATCAGCACGCTGACATGGTCGATATCCATACCGGTAAAGTGCAGCCACACATCCAGAACTGGCGAGGCCGGCTGTGCCTCGTTGGCCGGCGACTGGTTCCCGTTGACGAAGTGCTTCCACCCCGCGCGCCGGTATGAGTTCAGGATGCGATCCATCACTTCGGGCGTGTAGAACGCCGGACGCCGGTAGCGATAGGTATCAAAGCTGATAGTGGAGAGCGCGGCCGCGGCGCGGCCCGGGTCCAGGCCGCCCTGTTCCAGAACGCCTTCGGCAATCTGCATCATGGAGCGATCAAAGACCACTCCGGTGTGCGTTGCCGGCTGGTCGGCGAGCGCGTTCAGGTCGTCATAAACGCTGCCGGGCGCGCCTTCGGCCGATGAGGCGATCGCGGCAGAGCTGAGACAGAAGACCACGGCAGCAGCGAGAAGGAACCGGCGAAGCGACATGGCAATGCGCATGGCGGAGTGACCCCACTCTGTTGGACACAGTTGCGGCCGCAGAGTTCTCAGGCCGCAACGAAAATTTCAGGCGGAAACCAGTCCCAGGCAGGCGGAAAACTGGGCAGTCTATGGATTCGGTGCTTTCGGGGCGAAGTAACCGATCTGCGCCCGGACCTTGTATCTGGGATCGGTGGCGTGCAGGTAGATGGTGCGGAAGGAGCCATCCTGCTTGAAGTTGGCGGGCCGGTACTGCAGCAGATACTGGCTGCGCAGCTCTTCCTCGATGGCGCTGAAGTTTCCGGCAACGTCCTCAATCCGTGTGGGAAAGAAGGCCCGTCCGCCGGTCGAGTCGGCAATCGCCTGCAGAACGTCGTCGCCCTTGTCCTTGCTCGCGCTGACATTCGTGCTGATGGTGTAGACGGTCGTCTGGGCCCGCTGGCATTCCTTGATCGCGTCCGACAGCAGCGCGTGGCTATAGTTATCGTCCCCATCGGAGACCAGGATCAGAGTCTTGCGCACCGGGCCGTTCTCGCGCAGGGTGAGCATCTGGTCGTGGCAGGTCGCGTACAGCGCGTCGAACATGGCCGTGCCGCCGCCCGGCCGAAGCTTTTTAACGCCCTGGTTCAGCAGCGCGATATTGTTGGTGAAGCCCTGCGCCATTTCCAACTGCACGTCGAAGCCTTCCACGAAGGCCCGGTCGTTCTGGTGCAGCACCTGCAGCAGGAAGCTGATCGCGGAGTCCTGCTCGAAGTCGAAGCGGCCGCGGATGGAGCTGCTGGTATCGAGCATGATGCCGACCCTGAGCGGGAGGTTCGTCTGCTGATAGAAGTGCAGCACCGCGTCGGGGGGCGCGCCGTTATCCAGCAGGCCAAAGCTGGACTGCTTGAGGCCAGTGACAAAGTGACCCTTCTTGTCCGTCACGGTGAAGACCAGGTCCACCTCGTTGACGCTGGTGAAGATGGTCGTCGTGGCCTCATCTGCAGGCGGCGTCTCCTGCTGGCCATTGTTGGCGGCTGGGGAGCTGTTCCCGGCGGCGGGCGGTGTGGAGGGCTGCGCAGGCTTGGCCGGAGTGGCCGGCGGTTGCGCGGGCTGAGTTGCTGGCGCTTGCGTCGGCTGCGGTGCTGGCTTTTGTGCGGGCTGAGAAGCGGCCGCAGGGGTCTGCTGCGCGGCGTTTCCGGGCGCGGCCATTGCCTGCGCTGAAAGCTGCGCAGGAGCGAGCGTCAGGATCACGCATACACAGCCGGCGAGCAGAACTCTTGTGCAGCCTGCCAGAAAACTCACGATCTCGTCCACCATCCTTATCTTCCGACGATTCTACTCAACCGCGCGTCCGCTCCACCGCCGAATCAGGGCTGGCCTTCGAACGTAACCAAATCAGGAACCTCTGTAACTCCTCCGGAAGTGGTGCATCGGAGGAGACCAGCGCGCCCGTCCTCGGATGCGCAAACTTGAGGTGCGCGGCGTGAAGGAAGTTCCGCCCGGGCACCGGCGGCTGTTCCGTATCGTCTGCGCCGTCCTGCTGGGCAGCGCTTCCCGTTAGACGCATTTTGGAGTCCTGTCGAACCAGCCTGCGCGGCGCGCCATATAGCGCATCTCCTACCACCGGGTTGCCCAGCGATTGCAAATGCACGCGAATCTGGTGCGTACGTCCGGTTTCAATGCGGACTTGAACCAGCGTAAATGCGCCCCAGGGAGTGTCCAGCCGCTCCAGAACATGCACATGGGAAAGCGCATGGCGGCCATCGGCGCGTTTGGTGGTCATACGCGTGCGGCGCACCGGATCCCGGCCAACCGGCAGGTCTACGGTAATGTCGTCCTTCGCCAGCCTCCCATGAACGAGGGCCAGGTACGTCTTCTCAATGCGGCGGCTGGAGAACATCTCGCTCAACCGGCGGTGAGTCAGGTCGTCCTTGGCCACCACGATGGCACCCGAGGTCTCCTTATCCAGCCGGTGCACGATTCCGGGTCGCAGCTCACCACCTTCCTGCGAGAGTTTGCCCATGTGGTGCAGCAGCGCATTCACCAGGGTGCCGCGCGAGCGAGCATCGTCGGACGCTCCGGCGCCCGCGTGCACCATCATGCCGGCCGGCTTGTCGATCACCGCCAGGTACTCGTCCTCATACAGAATGCGGAGCGGAATGTCCTCCGGCGTGGCGTGCAGCGGCTCGGGGTGAGGCTCGCCCTGCACCGCGACCGTGTCCCCCGCCCGCAGCTTGTGGCTGGCTTTGGCCGCGGCGTCGTTCACCTCCACCTGCCCGCCCCCGATCAGCAACTGCGCGCGAGCCCGGCTGATATCGGCAATGGCGTGCGTGAGGAATGCATCCAGGCGCATGCCGGCCGTCTCGGGGGTGGCGCGAAACCGCTGCCACCCGGGCCCGGTACTTTCTGGAGCGATGGTGATGCGCGCCTCGGAAGGAGCGGCGGCAACAGCCTGTGGAGAGCGGGCAGGCGTCTGGGCCTCCGGCGTTCGGAGCGCTTCGGGGGGCAGTTGCGCCGGGTTTTGTTGTGAGGGCGTGTCCTGCGGCTCCGCATCGATGACAGACTCGGGAGCGTTTGCGGCATCGCGGGCAGCGCGGTATTGGGCTCGGACCGACTGTCGGCGCTTGCCCTTGGGCAGCATGTGTTTTGAGGGCATGTCTTACGCCGGAGAGAGAAAAACCGACCCGCGGGGCCGTGGGTAGAAGCGCTGGTGAACCCGTCCTAAGACGGCGGGAACCTGCCGTGGCTCTTTAGGCATTCCGGACTGGCGGACACTGCGCACCGAGCCATATATACGAGCAAGCACCCTGTTCAATGAATGTTGGTTCAACCAGCGTTGTTCCCCGCACCTGCTTTGCAGGCCGGTTTCTAGGTTGGATGCTAACCGGCAGCCGTCGTTCATGCAAGCCGGGGAGCGGGATGGCCTCGCGGCTCTCTGGAATCGGATCGTTTAGTCTGACAATCAAAGTTAGGGGCTCACCCGGGGGTACTCGAGCGTTGCGGTCGGAATCTAATCCACGAAGGATGGCATTCGCATTTCGATGAGCTGGGGCAAAACAGGTCGGAGCGGAGCGCTTGCCAAGGGGGTGATCGCCGCCCTGCTTCTCGCCCCCGCGGCACAGGCCTGGGCGCGCTTCGAGCCGCCGCCGCCGTGCAAAAACGCCTTTACCCGCGAGCAGGAAGTCACCGAAGGCGCGAAGGTAGCTGCCAAGGTTTATCAGCAGATGCCGGTGCTACCAGAGAGCGATCCGCTCTCCCGCTATGTCGCCCAGCTTGGCGCGCGGCTCGCCGCTAACGCACCCGGCGGAGCCAGCGCCTGGCCGTACAGCTTCCACGTCGTCGCCAGCCCGGACATCAACGCCTTTGCGCTGCCCGGCGGAGCGATGTTCGTCAACGTCGGCGCCATCCAAGCGGCGGAAACCGAGGCGCAATTGGCCGGCGTCATGGCGCATGAGCTCTCCCACGTGGTCATGCGCCACGCCACCTGCAACATCACCAAGCAGCAGAAGAAGAGCATCTGGTATGGTCTGGGCGCCATCGGATCGGCGATCCTGCTCGGCAACGGCGCAGCCGGAGCGGCCGCGGTGAATGGAATCGGCATGCTCGAAGGCGTGGATTTCCTGCACATGTCGCGGGATGACGAGCGCCAGGCCGACCTGATGGGCGCCAACATTCTTTATAAGGCCGGCTACGATCCGCGCGGCCTCGCGCAGATTTTCGAGATCATCGAGAACAAGGTTGGTTCCGGCGGAGCCGAGTGGCTGAGCGACCACCCCAACCCCGGCAACCGCAGCCGCTACATCATGGACGAGATCGCTACTCTGCCTGCGCGCGCCAATCCCGTGGTGAACACTCCGGCATTCCGCCAGGCCAAGGCGCTGGCGCAGTCGGACCGCACCTACACCGCCGAAGAAACCAAGGCCGGGGTATGGAAGCGCGGCAACTATGCCGCCGGCCCCGGAGCTGGCGGCGTGATTGCAGCGGCGGATACCGGGACGCGGCCCGGCCCACCGGCTCCCGCAAACAACGCTCCGGCCCGCACTCTTGGAGACGCAGCACTGGGGCTCGATGCTGGCCTCGCGACCTATCGCGGGCCCGGCTTCGCCATGGACATTCCCGGCAACTGGACCGCCTCGCAGGCGCAGGATGGCAGCGTTACCATCGCTCCGCCCGGCGGCGCAGGAGGCTTCGGCATTGCCTATGGAGTGATGGTCGGCACAGCGCGCTCCGGCTCCGCGGCTGCGCTGGATTCGAATGGCCTGCTCAACGCCACGCGCGACCTGGTGCAGCGCTTCGCCTCCGGCCAGGGCGGCCTGCAGCAATCCGGGCAGATTCAGCCGATGAACCTCGGCCAGCAGCGCGGCTATGCAGTGGATCTGCGTGGCCAGTCGCCGGTGGCAGAGAGCGGCCAGGCGCTTGCGGAGCGCGACTGGCTGATCACCGTCGCGCGCGAGGATGGCGGCGTCACCTATGCGATTTTCGTCGCTCCGGAACGCGACTTCGCGCGGCTGCAATCCACATTCCGCTCTATGGCCGAGAGCCTGCGGCCGGTAGAGCTGCAGTAGCTCATCTGCATCCAACTCACTTCAGGCGCGACCTCGTCGCCAAAAAGCGGGAATGGAGCAGAGAACGATGGCTGATGTAAGGACCGACACAAGCACTGAGACATGGCTCGATAAACTGGCGGCCGAGATTCGCGAGAGAAACCGGGAGGCGGCACAGGTCTACGGCAGAGAGCAGCACTTTGCCGCAGTGGTGGAGCGGCTCGGCGCTGCATTCTTCCTCAAGCTCACCACCCAGCTCGAACAGGATGTAGATGCGCTGCGGCGTAGGCTGCAGGGCGACATCACCTCCGCCGAGATGGCGGTGCAGTCGCCCCGCGCCGGCGAGCTGCGCATCACCCGCGAGCGCTTTCCCTGGGTCGACGCCACCGTAACCCATCGCGCCGACACCATCCTGGTGGACTATGCCCGCAGCGAGGGAGTCGGCGGCGACCCGATGCTCGATCGCAAGAGCCGCGCTTTCACCCTCCGCGCCGGCGGCGATGACCGCCTCTACACCGAGGACGCATTTGCCGAACAGCCCGCCCGGTTCGACACGCCCGAGGAGCTCGCACGCGAAATCCTCGAACTGCTATTCGGTATGTAGCGCCTGCTCCGCAGAAAACAAGAAGACCGCCCGGACGCGAGCGGTCTTCCACGAAGCCTTTTGATACTTAGTCCCGGCGGGCGTTGTGCTTGTCCCTGTAGATTCGGGTTGACTCGCGGTTCTGCTGCCGGGTCAGAACGCGGCGATCCTGCCGGGTCAGGTGGCCGTTGTCGGTGGCGCGCATGTGGCGTTCCTCACGGTTGATGCGGGTCTCGCGGTGCTCCAGGCGAGCGGTCTCCGCCGGCGTCAACTGCCCGCTCTTCACCCCTTGCGCGATGCGGTCCTGCTGGTTTTCCTTCCGTTGGTTGATGTGGTGCAGAGGCGCCTGGGCGACCAGGGCAGCGGGAGAGAGTGCGAGCGTGGCGGCAAGGGCAAAGCGGAAAAATTTCATGGCAGATCTCCTGTCTTTCTCGGCCTCGGTTTGGTTGCTGCTGCCGAGGCTTACGGACGGAATGAACCCAGGCTGAGCGAGCCGGTTGCGGGGCGGCGGAAAACTATATTTCTTACTCCCCACGCGACTTTTGGCGAACTTTCGGTATGCGGTGTGGTGTGAAACGACCGGTCGAGTTGCAGGGCCCAAGACGGCTCGGCAGCAACGCAGTCGAGATTCGAGTCTCGAGTTCACGCATGGGTTTTGGGTCTTGCACAGGATTTCCGCAGCGCAGCCCTTGTGGACTCGACGCGGGCTTGCTAGTCTAACCAAGTCGCAGGAAGGGCCAGGCGAACGATGCCTGAACCCTTGAGTCTGACGCAATCTGCAGCACGGTTGATCTTGAACGTAAGATCGAGTAGAGTAACAAAGACAAGCAAGAGAGCTTCGCGCCTTGACAGGATTGGGCGGACCGGCTGGAAACGGCGGATCTGCTGGTTGAGGAGTAAGACGAAGCGCAGTCCAAGCGTTTGATCCAGGACGCAAGCCCGACGGGCCACTGGATTCCAAACCCAAGTTACTGCAGCAAAGTTAGTTAGGGGCCAAGTGCCCCGCGCCGCGTGTCGGCGTCTGGATGTTTTGACATTGGAACGCTGTGACGGGATCGCAGCAGAGCAGCCTGAGCCGAGAGCTCAGGAAGAGTCTCTGCGAAGTCCCCGAGCGAGCAAAAGAAAGTTGAAGCAAAAGGTTGACACAGCCTTGAAACTCCGATAATCTTGAAAAGTTCGCGCAAAACGCCTGTTGCTCGGCAGCGGCCAGTACGAAATCGGTACTTGAGAGAGCTGCAACAAGCAGTTCCGGCCCACGGAAAGCAACGGCAACACACAGCGCCATCAAGTTCGAGGACACGGCCAGCACTGCTGGTTTTGGTCCTTGATCCAAAGCTGCCCGCCCAGTGCGGATGCAGTTGGGATCTTTGACAACATAGTT
>Ga0105240_10002495_pt1 | contig 29565 bp, 29 predicted proteins | sample KBSC54metaG_FD_80426 | JGI IMG/M metagenome (GOLD analysis project Ga0105240, IMG submission 80426) | Corn rhizosphere microbial communities from Kellogg Biological Station, Michigan, USA - KBS C5-4 metaG | ecosystem: Host-associated > Plants > Roots > Rhizosphere > Soil | place: Michigan, USA... | reverse complement strand
CGAACTAATGTCGAATTCGTCGACGAGGCGTTTTGCGCCTGCCAGTCCGGCACCCAGCCCTCCGCCTTTGGTCGAATAGCCGTCTTGCATTGCGCGTGCGATGTCGGGAATCCCGAGGCCGTCATCGCGTGCAACCACGAAAACGCCGCGACGCTGCCCATCCGCGATCGAGTGAAACGTCAGTTCCCCGCTGCCCGCGTGAACGACGATATTGCGTGCGATTTCAGTCACCGCGGTGGCCAAAGCGGCCACGCGGGCTTCGGGGAGCCGCTGCTGCGCACCGAGTTCGCGAACGACTTGCCGCGTCCACGCGACATCCGATTCGCCAACCACCAACACGTGCACCGCAGCGCCGAGCGTGCGATGCGTCGTCACGGCAACGGCCCTCGGCGAGATATGCGACGGACTCCTTTCATATGAATGCCCTCGCTGTTTTTGGCGTGCATGCATCCTAGCACCGCCGTATCGATGCGTCGTCTTTCCCGGCCGGCACGCCGCTTGCTGACTTGGCGTTGCCCCCCGATCTGTTTCGGTATTCAGCATTTCAGCATATCGGGCAATAAGCCCGGAGAGGAGCGCCCATGTCCACGCCGACGAACGATTCGTCGCGGCACGATCCCTACGACAACGTGCCCGATTCTTCGCTGCCGCCCTATTCGAACCGACACCCGATCACGCGCGCGTTCGATTCGTTTGCGAGCGCCGTGACGCGATGGACCGGTTCGCCCATCGCTTTCAGTATCGCTGTGATCATCATTGCGGCGTGGGGCGTGCTCGGCCCGGTGTTCAAGTTTTCCGATGCCTGGCAGCTCGTCATCAATACCGGCACGACCATCGTCACGTTTCTAATGGTGTTCCTGATTCAGCAGAGCCAGAACAAGGACAGCGTCGCGATTCATCTGAAGCTCAATGAGCTCGTAGCGGCAAACCGCAGAGCGAACAGCGAGCTGATTGGAATCGAGGACGTGTGCGAAGAGGACTTGCGGCGCATTGCGAATGCTTATCTGGCACTCGCGAAAAACGCGGGATCGCAAGGGGAAGTCCGGTCCGAGGTCGAACGGGAGATCAACGAGGCAAAAGAGAGACCCGTGGGGAAGAACAAGTAACAGCACGACCGAGCAAACAGCGCCCGGTCAGCGGATCAGACGATGGCCTTCAGACGGGACAGTACCTCCTGCGTGTGCTCGCCGATGCGGGCGAGTGCCCGGCGCACGCCGAGGCGGCGCCCGCCCATCGTCAGCGGCAGCAACGCTATTTCGCTCGTGCCGCCGTCGTCCGTGCGCATCGGTGCGAGGCCGCCGCTCGCTTTCAGATGCGGATCGTCGAACAGTTGATGTGGGCGAACGATCGGTGCGTACGGAATACCTGCCGCCTCGAGCTTGGGTGTCAGGTCTTCGATGCGATGCTGCACGAGTATCGCGCCGAGGCGTTCGAGCAGTTCCGGACGAACGGCCACGCGCTGGGCATTCGTGGCGAAGCGCGGCTCGGCTGCGAGATCGGGGCGTTCGAGCAGTCGGCACAGCGTAACGAATTGCTTGTCGCTCACCGCTCCAATGAAAAGCTGCTCGCCTTCGGCCAGCGTAAAGACGTCGTACACGCTCCAGGCTGAAACGCGCGCGGGCATGGGTGGAGGTGCCTCGCCCGTCATCGCAAACTGCTGCATATGCTGCGAACAGAGGAACACGCAATTCTCGAAGAGCGCGCTTTGCACTTCTTGCCCGCGTCCGGTGCGTTCGCGCTCGCGCAGCGCGGCAAGCACGCCGATCACGCCGAACATGCCGCCCATGATGTCGTTGACCGACGTGCCGGCACGCAGGGGGCGGCCGACCGGTCCTGTCATATACGCCAAGCCTCCCATCATCTGCACCACTTCGTCGAGCGCCAGGCGCTTTTCGTACGGGCCGGGAAGAAAGCCTTTGTGCGAAACATAGACGAGCCCCGGGTATGGAGCCGAAAGCGACGCGTAGTCGAGTCCCAGCTTGGCCATCAGCCCAGGGCGGAAATTCTCGATCATGACGTCGCAGGTCCCGATCAATTCGATGGCGGTCCGCCTTCCCTCGGACGTCTCGAGATCGAGCACGACGCTCTTCTTGTTCCGGTTGAACGATCGGAAAAAGCCGATGCCTAGCCCCGGCAACTGTCGCGTTTTGTCGCCTCCCGGTGGCTCGATTTTGATGACCTCGGCGCCCAGGTCCGCGAGGATCATTCCACAGGTCGGCCCCATGACCATATGCGTAAATTCGATCACGCGTACGCCTTCGAGCGGAAGGCGGCCGTTGCAATGGGTCTGAGCGCTCATATTGCCTCGTCAATGCGCATGGCTTCCGGCACTGTATCGGTTCCATATCGGCGTCAAAAGCGGTATTTTGGCAGCGTTATCGTTCCGATCCGGAATGCCATGTGCCGCGCACGCGGCATCGAGGAGCCTCGCCCGATGCACGACATCGATATCAAAACGCTGCGTCTATTCGTGGCCGTATGCGATCACCGCAACATTGCGCGCGCCGCGCAGGAGGCCCATATCGAGCCGTCGGCGATCAGCAAGCGCATTGCACAACTCGAGAGCGAGCTTGGTGTGCCGTTGCTGTCGCGCTCTCGCCGCGGCGTCGATCCGATGCCTGCCGGGCTCGCGCTTCTCGAGCATGCGCGAGCGGTGCTTTTCACGATGGAACGGATGGAGAGCGATGTTGCCGCGTTGGGTGCGGGGCTGCGTGGCAGGGTCAGTATTTGCGCTTCGCCTTCGGCGATGGCCGAGAGTCTGCTCGACGATATCGCATCGTTCATGCGGGAGCCCGAGAATAGGAATATCCGTGTCGATATAGAGGAGCGGATGTCGACCGATCTCGTTCGACAAGTTCGCGAGGGAACATCGGCGATCGGCGTTTGCTGGGACAACGTCGATCGCAGCGGTCTGCAAGCGCAACTTTATCGGCGTGACCGGCTTGCGATCGCGGCGCATCGCGATCATCCGCTTGCGAGCAAAAGGTCGATCGATTTCGAGCAGACGCTCGAGTATGACCATGTGGGGCTGCCGCCCAACTCCTCGGTGCATACGATGCTCAGGCGAGCCGCAGCGAACGTTGGGAAGACCATAACGTACAGGGTCATCGTCTCGAACCTGGATGCCACGTTTCGCGTGGCCGCCGCGGGATTGGGCATCAGCGTTGTGCCGGTAGAGGTCGGCCGAACCTATCGCCGCGCGCTCGGGCTGCGGATCGTTCCGCTGAACGACGCATGGGCATACCGGCGCTTCGTTGTCTGTTGCAAGGATTTCGATGCGTTGCAACCGCCGGCTCAGCGGTTGGTGAAGTATCTTGGAACGCGTGCGGAAGGTGTGTGAAGTGTGCGGGGTGCAAGAACTCCGTCCTTACTCGTGCGTCCCGGCGTCGAGTCGACCTAGTTGAAGAAGAATCTCGTGATTGTCATCACCGGCTTCAATGCTTTTATTTCCTGTGCGTTTTTGCCATGCGGTCACCCGCTTCATAGCAGTTGCCGTAGCCTCTTCAAGCCGGCCGTCTTCGGCGAGGAAATCGTCGAAGCAGTTGCCGATATGTTTGCTTGCCATCTTCAATCTCCTACGATTTCGCATCCGCGAGCGAGGCGTGCAACTGCTCTCAGACACCGTCGACGCGCGAATCAAATGCCGTTGAGTGCCGGACCTGTTTCGCATCATTGCACGCGCTTCGCGCCGGTGTCAGTCATCCGTCCTCACGCTCGCCTCGATCGCAGCGGTATCCCACCGGCCACGCCGCATTGCCTCAGCCAACATGCCCAGCGTTAGGGGCACTAACTCGGGGTCTCGGAACCTCTTCGAGAACACCCCAAGGATCGACCTTATGACGTCGAGGCTGTCGGGGCCAAAATAGCGGTCATACGGGAAGCCCTGCGCCTCGACACCGAAGGTCTCGGCCCATTTGTCAATGAACTCGACGGCATCAAGGCCCGTTATGCGAAGGTCCTCCTCCAACCTGCTAGCCGGCGTCAGCTTCAGCGGGCCACCGAAGAGTGGCCGACCAAGTTCTTCACGAGCAAATGCCTCGAGCCGATTCCAGATGTCATCCCCCATCACAGCACCCTGTCTTCCGGCTTCACGAGGCGGTTATACGTCCACACCGTATCGCGCATGATCAACAACGCATCTTTCGAAAGCAGCATGACGCCAACCACTGGGATGGTTCGCCCTACGAACGCCCCGAGATTGCGAGTCATCGCGATCCGGATTCCGCCCACTCCGGCGTTGACGATCGTCGGAAGCCGCATTCGTAGGTTAAACGGCAACAGGCTACGCGCAGTGAGTGATACAACAGACGTACCCTTGACAGCGCCCCCTAGCTTTCCAGCAACCAGTACGTCGTTCTGGCCGAGCAAAATCGCCGCGGCGCTGAACAGCTCGACCAGGCCTAGCTGCTTTCGAGTTTCATCGAGTGCGACGAATACGAAAAGCTCGGCAGGCGCCAAGTTTTGATGTATGCCATACGCATATCGGTTGTTGCTCATTGTTTTCTCCGATTACCAGACGGGGCGGCGCTGCTCTCTCAGTCGCCTGTCAATGCCCCGCAAAGTCGATACTTTACCCGGGCTCCGATCACACGCCACCGTCTGACCCAAAAGCCGCTGTCGAAGCACCGAATTTGCGGCTCGCTAGGACCGGCTATGAGCGATACGCTATTGGAAGAGGTCGAGTCGTTTGTGCGTAGCGAGCGGGGCCTGCCGCATAGCAAGGTCATCACGCCGGCCACGCCGCTCGAAGACGACCTCGGCACTACGGGCATCGAGGGCGAAATGTTGATGGAAGCGTTCTTCGCCCGCTTCAAGGTGGATGAAGGCGACTTCGCGTCTGGCCGCTACTTCATGGACGAGGGGTCCGGCCTGCTTCTCATGCTCGTGACGGCGTTGTCCAGGAAGCGACGCAAGGCGCTCGATCGCGTTCGCATCACGGCCGGCATGCTGGTCACAGCTGCGCGGCTCGGCCGATGGGATTCAGAAAAAGTGGAGAAAGCCCTCGCCGACGACTAGACAGCGGCGACCGAAGCAAGACTTCAAGTGCTAGCGCTACTTCCTCTTACCATCGGCATCAGCCATACGGTCACGCCTCCATATAGGAAGGACGATGTCACTGCAAGAAGGACGGCAAATGTCCATGCGTCGGCAGAACCCCTCGCGCGCTGACGAAGGGGGTAAAACCCGCGAATTGGCGACGTTCCGGTAACTAGACGGTAACGGAAGCCTGAAATGGAAAACGGGTTACAGACGTGAATCTGTAACCCGTTGATTTTCCTGGTCGGGGCGAGAGGATTTGAACCTCCGACCACCTGCACCCCATGCAGGTACGCTACCAGGCTGCGCTACGCCCCGAAAGCATGAAAGTATAACAGACACTTTCACCGAAAAGAACCACACCTCGTCACTAATGACGCAACAACTCGATGACACCGCGCAACTCCTTGCGCAGCCGCTCGATATCGACGGCCAGCGCAGCACTCGGCGCTGGCTGCGCCGCCGGCGCTACATCGGGTTGCGACGCATCGCTGCCCTCTTCCATCACCGCACCGCGCGCATCGAGCCGATTGCGCGCGCCATTGATCGTGAAGCCCTGCTCGTAGAGCAATTCGCGAATCCGCCGAATCAAAAGGACTTCGTGATGCTGGTAATAGCGCCGATTACCGCGCCGCTTCACCGGACGCAACTGCGTAAACTCCTGCTCCCAATAACGCAGCACATGCGGTTTGACACCGCACAGCTCGCTGACTTCACCAATCGTGAAGTAGCGCTTCGCCGGAATCGGAGGCAAGACGACTTTTTCCACCGTCGTTGTCATCGTCAGTTAACCGTCGTGGTGAATGGGCGCGACACCGCACCTTTCGCTCGTCAGCGCGGGAAAGTCGCTTCGACTCCGTTTTCGACGAGCGCCTTGAGCTTTTGACTTGCGTGGAACGTCACGACGCGGCGCGCGGCAATCGGAATCGCTTCACCTGTCTTTGGGTTGCGACCGGGCCGCTGCGGTTTGTCCCGCAGCTGGAAATTGCCGAATCCCGACAGTTTCACGCCATCGCCGCTTTCGAGTGCGTCGCGAATCACGTCGAAGAAAGCCTCGACCATATCCTTCGCCTCACGCTTGTTGAGCCCGACGTTATCGAACAGCAACTCGGCCAGCTCAGCTTTCGTCAGCGTCGGCGTTTCGCTCGAAACGCCCGCGGGCGGGGTCAGAATTTCTCGAATCATGGCGCCACGCTGCGCCGAAAGAAGGGCTTCGAAATCACTCGAGTTCATTTCGTTCATATCTAAAAACAGCGGCCATCCGATGCCAACGCGCAGCGCCGGCATCGTTCCGAAGCTGTTCGCGCTTACCCCCGCAACCGCGCACCGTAGACTCGAGCCAAACGATCCACCAAGGCCTTGACGGCCGCATCCACCGTCTCGTCCTGCAGCGTGCCGCCAGTATCTTGCAGGGTCACGCGGAAGGCAAGGCTTTTCTCGTGCGCAGCCAGGCCACCGGAAGTATTTGATTTTGCACGAAATTCATCGAAGAGCGCAACCCTTTGCACGAATTTCCCGGCGCCCTCGCCCAGCGCCTTTTGCATCTCGTCCAGCAGCGCCTGCGCCTCGATCTTCTGATCCACCACCACGGCAATATCGCGCCGCACCGGCGGAAATTTCGATACTTCGGCGGGCACCGGCAACGCGCGCGCCATCACCGCTTCGGCGTCGACCTCGAAAACGATCGGCGCCTGCGGCAAATCATATTGCCTCATCCAGCGCGGATGCAGTTCGCCGATGAAACCGACTGCGCGACCGTCGAGCTCGATGCGAGCACTGCGTCCCGGATGCAGCGCGGGATGCTCAGCCTTCACGAAGCGCGCAATGCGCGGCGCAAAAAGCGCCTCGACATCGGCCTTGACGTCGAAGAAATCGACCTGGCGTGTCGGGAGACTCCACTGCTCTTCCGCCACGGGCCCATAGGCAAGCGCACCGATACGCTTGGGCTGGATGTACCCTTCGACGGCATATTCGCTGGCCTCCTGCGTCGCATCGCGCAGGAATACGCGCCCGAGTTCGAACACGCGGATACGCTCGGCACGCCGATTGAGGTTGTGGCGAAGCACATTCACGAGGCTGCCGACGAGCGTCGTGCGCATCACCGACATCTGGCTCGCAATCGGATTGACGAGCCGCACCGGATTATCGTTGCCGGCGAAATCGCGCTCCCACGATTCGTCGACGAAGCTGAAGTTGATCGTCTCCGAGTAATCGCGGGCGGCCAGTGCGTGGCGAATCGCGTGAATCGAGCGTTGCGTCTCGTTCGTCGCCCGCATTGCGTTGGCCGCCATCGGCGGGCGCGCCGGAATCTTTTCGAAACCGTAAATACGCGCCACCTCCTCGATCAGATCCTCCTCGATCTCGATATCGAAGCGGTACGGCGGCGGCGTGACGGAGAACCGATCGCCGTCGAACTCGAACGCGAGCCCAAGGCGCTCGAAAATACGAGCCATCTCGTCGGCGGGAACCGGCACGCCGATGATGCGCTGCGCACGCGCCACACGCATCGCGACCGGGGTGCGCTTCGGTACGTTGACCGTTTGATCGTCGACCGGACCGGCCTTGCCGCCGCAAATATCGAGAATCAAACGCGTGATGTATTCGATGTGCTCGACCGTCGTCGAGTAATCGACACCACGCTCGAAGCGATGGGCCGCGTCGGTCGAGAAGTTGTACCGGCGTGCACGCCCGCGGATACTGTCGGGCCACCAGAACGCCGCCTCGAGATAAATGTTCGTCGTATCGAGCGTGACCGACGTACGCTCGCCACCCATGATGCCCGCCAGGCTTTCGACTTGCCGATCGTCGGCGATGACACCCACCGTCTCGTCGAGCTCGATCGTATTGCCGTTCAGCAACTCCAGGCTTTCGCCGCGGCGGCCCCAGCGCACTTCGATGCCGCGATGAATCTTGTCGAGATCGAACACGTGCGTCGGCCGGCCGAGCTCGAGCATCACATAGTTCGAGATATCGACGAGCGCCGAAATGCTTCGTTGTCCTGAACGCTCCAGCCGTTCGACCATCCATTGCGGCGTTCTCGCGCGCGCATTCACGCCGCGAATCACGCGCCCGGAAAACCGGCCGCACAAATCGGGCGCCGCGATGTTGACCGGCAGCGTCTCGTCGAGCCCGGCCTGCACCGGCTCCATTGCGAGGGGCTTCAGCGGCGCCCCCGTAATGGCCGACGTCTCGCGCGCGACTCCAAAGACCGACAGGCAATCGGCCTTGTTCGGTGTCAGCTTGATTTCGAAAATCGTATCGTCGAGATTCAACGTCTCGCGAATATCCTGCCCCACCGGCGTATCGTCGGGGAGGATCAAAAGGCCGCTGTGGTCTTCCGAGAGTTTGAGCTCGCGCGCGGAGCACAGCATGCCTTGGCTTTCCACACCGCGCAGCTTCGAGAGCTTGATCGCGAACGGCGCGCCGCCCTCCTCGGCCGGCGGCAGTTGCGCGCCCACGAGCGCAACAGGAACCTTGATGCCCGGGGCCACGTTCGGCGCACCGCATACGATGTTGAGCGTCGCGCCGGTGCCTGCATCGACCTGGCAGACGTTGAGCTTATCGGCATCGGGATGCTTGACGACTTCGAGCACACGCCCGACGACGATCTTCGACGTGGGAGGAGCGGCAGGCCGCAGCGATTCGACTTCGAGGCCAGCCATCGTCAGCGCGTGCGACAGCTCTTCGGTCGTCAGTTGCGGATCGACGAATGCGCGAAGCCAGGATTCAGGGAATTGCATGAGTGTCTACGTTCGAATGAATGAGGTCCAGCCGAGGCAACGCCAAGCGCGCGGCGTCAGGCAAATTGCCGCAAAAAGCGCAGATCGTTTTCGAAAAAGAGCCGCAAGTCCTGCACGCCATAGCGCAGCATCGTCAGGCGCTCGAGCCCGCTGCCGAACGCGAAGCCGATATAGCGTTCGGGATCGAGGCCCATGTTGCGGATGACGTTGGGATGCACCTGCCCCGAACCCGAGATCTCGAGCCACTTGCCGGCATTCTTGCCTTCCTCGAACTTCATGTCGATTTCGGCCGAGGGCTCGGTGAACGGAAAGTACGACGGCCGGAACCGCACCGAGATATCGTCGCGCTCGAAAAACTTCCTGAGGAAATCGGTATAGACGCCTTTCAGATCGGCGAAGCTGATGTGCTCGTCGATCCACAGCCCCTCCACCTGATTGAACATCGGCGAGTGCGTCGCGTCGCTGTCGACGCGATACGTGCGTCCGGGCGCGATGACCTTGATCGGCGGCTTGTTGGTGCGCGCATATCGCACCTGCATCGGACTCGTATGCGTGCGCAACAGCAAGGGGCGCCCCGTTGCATCCGTGCCGTCGATGTAAAACGTGTCCTGCATCGAGCGCGCCGGATGGTTTTCCGGGCTATTCAACGCGGTGAAGTTATACCAGTCCGTCTCGATCTCCGGCCCATCGGCCACATCGAAACCGATCGAGCCGAATATCTGCTCGACCCGTTCCCAGGTGCGCATCACGGGGTGCAGACTCCCCGCGCCGTTGCCGCGGCCGGGCAACGTGACATCGACCGCCTCCGCGGCGAGCCGCTGATTCAACAAGGCCTCGGCCAACGCATCGCGGCGCGCGGACAGCGCGGCTTCGACTTGCTGCTTCGCGACGTTGATACGCGCGCCCTCGGTCTTGCGCAGGTCGGGATCGAGCTTGCCGAGTCCCTTGAGGAGTTCGGTCAGCACACCCGCCTTGCCAAGGAAGCGCGCCTTCTCGTTTTCGAGCGTGACGCCATCGGCGGCTTCGTCAAAGGCCCTTTGCGCCTCGGCAACAATCTGGTCCAGATCCATTGATCCCATCATTTCAACGTCGAGGAAAAATTACGAGAGAAAGCGCTCGACCAACAAAAACGGGGGCTCGGTGAGGAGCCCCCGTTTTTGTCGCGGCGACACCGGCTTTTACCGATACCGCCGCCACGAACCAAGCAGTACTAATTTCGCAATTAGGCTGCGACGGCGGCTTTCACCTGCTTCACGATCGCGGCAAAAGCAGCCTTGTCGAACACGGCCATATCGGCCAGCACCTTGCGGTCGAGTTCGATCGACGCCTTCTTCAGGCCGTTGATGAACACGCTGTACGTCATATCGTGCTGGCGCACCGCCGCGTTGATACGCGTGATCCACAGCGCGCGGAACACACGCTTCTTGTTGCGACGATCACGGTATGCGTACTGACCTGCACGCATGACCGCTTGCTTCGCAATGCGGAAGACGTTGTTGCGACGGCCGCGATAGCCCTTCGCAAGGTTGATGATCTTCTTGTGGCGGGCACGTGCTGTAACCCCACGTTTGACTCGAGGCATGTTTCGCTCCTATGAGTTGTCGGTTGAGGGTTAAGCGAACGGCAGCATCGCGCGCACCGAGTCCAGATTGGTCTCGTGCACCGCGGCGGAACCGCGCAGATGGCGCTTGTTCTTCGTGGTCTTCTTCGTGAGGATGTGGCGCTTGAAGGCTTGACCGCGCTTGACGGTACCGCCCGGACGCACCACGAAGCGCTTTGCAGCGCTCTTCTTGGTTTTCATCTTAGGCATGACGAACAACTCCATTTATTAGATGGCGATGGGTGTGCGGCCGGCAAAATGCCCCAGATCCGCCCTTCGAAACCCAGTCCACTTGTTTGCGGCGCCCAGCCCGAAACCCCCCGGGCCCGCCGCATTTTCAGGAACGACGCTTCGCGTCGTTCCGAAACCTGCCGGGTACTACCTGTGCGAAGCCGACATACCGCGAACGAGCGTTCCGTTCGCGGCACGACGCCTCACTTCTTCTTTTTCGGCGCGAGCACCATGATCATCTGGCGCCCTTCCATTTTCGGCATCTGCTCGACCTGCCCGACCTCGTCGAGGTCGGTGCGCAGGCGCTCGAGCATCCGCATACCGATTTCCTGGTGCGCCATCTCGCGACCGCGGAAACGCAACGTGATCTTCGTCTTGTCGCCGTCCTCGAGGAAGCGTACGAGGTTGCGCAGTTTGACGTTGTAATCACCGTCGTCGGTCCCGGGACGGAATTTCACTTCCTTGACCTGGATGACCTTCTGCTTGAGCTTGGCCTCGTGCTGCTTTTTCGCTTCCTGGTACTTGAATTTGCCGTAGTCCATCAAGCGGCAAACGGGCGGGACCGCCTGGGGTGCGATTTCCACCAGATCCACGTCCTGCTGTTCCGACATGCGGAAAGCATCAGCCAGTTTTACGATGCCGAGCGGTTCGTTGTCGATTCCGACCAGACGCACCTCGGGTGCAGAAATTTCACCGTTGATGCGATGCGACTTATCAGTAGCGATGTTCGGTTCCTCTAAAAATTAAAAAAACGAGCCGCGCTGCCAAGTGGTTACTTGAAGGCCTGGACATCCTGACGCAGGCGCTCAACGAAGGTATCGATCGGCATGACGCCAAGATCCACACCGCCACGGGCACGCACGGCTACCGTTTGGGCATCACGCTCTTTATCGCCGACCACGAGCAGATACGGCACCTTTTCAAGCGTATGCTCGCGTATTTTATAGCTAATTTTCTCGTTGCGCAAATCGGCCTCGATTCTAAGCCCTTGTTTTTGCAACGTTTGGACCAGCGCACTCGCATACTGGGCCTGGCTTTCCGCGATATTCATGACCACTGCCTGGGTCGGCGCGAGCCAGGGCGGCATCGCACCGGCGTGATGCTCGATCAGAATGCCGAGGAAACGCTCCATCGAGCCTACGATGGCCCGATGCAGCATGACCGGCCGCCGGCGGCTGTTGTCCTCGGCGACATATTCGGCGCCCAGGCGCTCCGGCAGCACCATGTCGAGCTGAAGCGTGCCGCACTGCCACGAGCGGCCCAGCGCGTCCTTGATGTGGTACTCGACCTTGGGGCCGTAGAACGCGCCTTCGCCGTCGAGTTCCTCCCACTCCAATCCGCAGGCCGTCAGCGCTTCGCGCAGCCCCGCTTCGGCCCGGTCCCAGATCTCGTCCGTGCCCGCGCGCTGCTCGGGACGCAGCGACAGTTTGATATCGATATGCTCGAAGCCGAAGTCGCGATAGACGCTCATCGCCAGCGTATTGAACTTGATCGACTCGGCGATGAACTGGTCTTCGGTGCAGAAAATGTGTCCATCGTCCTGCACGAAGCCGCGCACGCGCATGAGCCCATGCAGCGCGCCCGATGCCTCGTTGCGGTGACACGAGCCGAATTCCGCGTAGCGCAGCGGCAAATCGCGGTACGAGCGCAGGCCGTGCTTGAACACCTGAACGTGCCCGGGACAGTTCATCGGCTTGATCGCGTAGTCGCGCTTTTCCGATTCCGTCGTGAACATATTCTCGCGATAGTTCTGCCAATGGCCCGACGCTTCCCACAGTGAGCGGTCCATGATCATGGGCGTCTTGATCTCGAGATAGTCGTCCGCATTGACGCGGCGGCGCATGTACTGCTCGACCTGCTGCCACAGCGTCCACCCCTTCGGATGCCAGAACACCATCCCGGGCGACTCGTCCTGCAGATGGAACAGGTCGAGCTGACGGCCGAGCTTGCGGTGATCGCGCTTCTCCGCTTCCTCGAGCATGTGCAGATAGGCGTCCTGCTCTTCCTTCTTCGCCCACGCCGTACCGTAGATCCGCTGCAACTGCTCGTTCTTCGAATCGCCGCGCCAATACGCGCCCGCGACCTTCATCAGCTTGAAGACCTTCAGCTTGCCCGTGGACGGCACGTGCGGGCCGCGGCACAAGTCGGTGAAGCCGCCATGCGCGTACAGTTTGATCTCGTCTTCGGCGGGAATCGATTCGATGATCTCGGCCTTGTATTGCTCGCCGATGCTTTTGAAGTACTCGACGGCTTCGTCGCGCGATACCACGCGCCGCGTCACGGGCTCGTCCTTCTTCGCGAGCTCCTGCATGCGCTTTTCGATCTTCTCGAGGTCTTCGGGCGTGAATGGCCGCTGATACGCGAAGTCGTAATAAAAACCGTTGTCGATCACCGGACCGATCGTGACTTGCGCTTCGGGATAGAGATCCTTCACCGCATACGCGAGCAGGTGGGCCGTCGAATGGCGAATGATGTCGAGGCCATCGGGGTCTTTGTCCGTGACGATGGCAAGCGACGCGTCGCGATCGATCAGCGTCGACGTATCGACGAGCTCGCCATCGAGCTTGCCGCCCAAAGCGGCCTTGGCAAGCCCCGGACCGATGGAGGCCGCCACTTCGGCAACCGTGACCGGATGCTCGTACTGTCGAACCGAACCGTCTGGCAGGCGTATCGAAACCATTGCGTTCTCTCCGGTTGCCGCGAAGCGCGCGGCATCGTCAGAGGCCGGAGTCAGCACTCGAGCGCCAACTCCTGCCGACCGCTGGCGGGACTCCAGTAAGTGCTGAAGCACTAACTGGAGTCGACTCAGCATGGGGCCCGAGTAAGCGCTGAAGCGCTAACTCGGGCCGACAAAAAAAATGCGGCCCCGCTTTCGAGGGGCCGCATTCACTTTCATTAACCGCAGATACTGAAACAGGGCGAAAGAGGTCCTCGACTAGCGTCGCTCCGAAGTTGTTTCGGTCAACGTTCGCGGTGTCATAACCGTATTCGCCTTTGACGCCCGAGGGCGTATTTCGCGCTGCTTGAAAAACCGGCAAACCGGGTTTTCGTATTTCGTTGGTAGGCTCGATTGGACTCGAACCAACGACCCCCACCATGTCAAGGTGGTGCTCTAACCAGCTGAGCTACGAGCCTGAAGAAAGAGCGATTATATGGAGTCCCTGAAAACTTGGCAAGCACTTTTATGCTTTCACATGCAAGTGCAGGCCTCGTTCGGGGACCTCGCTTCCACGCCGCCCTCCGTGACCTGCGTCAGCCCTTGCGGGCCGCGCGCACTACGCCGCTCACTTCGCCCAGCAACGTGCACGCACGCTGGACCTGCGCCGCGTTCGACACCTCGACGGTGAACTGCATGAACGCCGCGTTGCGCCGGCTCATCGTCTTCACGCCGACGACATTCATCTTCTCGCGCGCGAACACTTCGGAGATGTCGCGCAAGAGCCCCTGCCGGTCCTGCGCCTCGATCGTCAAATCGACCGGATAGACCGAAGCGCCGCGGCCACCCAGCACATCGGCCGACCACGCGGTCTGCAGCACGCGCTCGGGCGCCCGCGCCGCCATGCGTAAAAACATGGGGCAGTCGTCGCGATGGATCGACACGCCCTTGCCGCGCGTGACGAACCCGCTGATCGCGTCGGGCGGCGCCGGCCGGCAGCATCGTGCAAGCTGCGTGAGCAGCGCATCGACGCCGACCACCAGCACACCGGCCGATGCGCCGTGCGCCACGCTCGAGCCGCTGCCGCGCTTTTCGAATTGCGCGGGCGCCTCGGGTTCCGGTTCGGGCGGCGGCGTATCGGACAGCGCCTGCTCGATCGCACGCACGCTGAACTCGTCTTTACCTACCTGCGAAAAAAGCTCTTCCGGCGATTTGAAACCGAGCTTCGCCGCCAGATGATCGAGACTGACCGACGTCTTCCCTTCGCGCTGCAACGTCTTTTCGACGATGGCCCGTCCATTCGCAACGTTCTCTTGCGAGTCGATCGCGTTGAACCAGGCGCGGACCTTCTGACGCGCACGCGCGCTTTGCAGATAGCCCAGCTGCGGGTTGAGCCAGTCGCGCGACGGCCCGCCCTCCTTCACCGCAATGATTTCGACCGTCTGTCCGTTCGCAAGCGGGGTGTTGAGCGGCACCATTGCGCCGTCCACCCGCGCGCCACGGCAGCGGTGGCCGAGTTCGCTATGCAGGTGGTAGGCGAAATCGACAGGCGTCGCCCCTTGCGGCAACGCGATCACGCGTGCCTGCGGCGTCATGACGTAGATGTGATCGTCGTCGAGCGTGGCCTGGCGCAGTTGCTCCCAAGGGTTCTCCGGATGCTCGCCCTCTGCGACTTCGTCTTTCCAGGCGAGGAGCTGGCGCAGCCAGGCGATTTTCTCGTCGTACTTCTCGCTCGCGGTGAACTGCCCGCCGTAGCCGCGCACGCCGGCTTCCTTGTAACGCCAATGCGCGGCCACGCCGTATTCGGCGAAGCGGTGCATCTCCTGCGTGCGAATCTGGACTTCGAAGGCACGACCGTCATCGCCGATCACTACGGTATGGAGCGATTTGTAGCCGTTCGGCTTCGGACGAGAGATGTAGTCGTCGAATTCCTTCGGCACGGGCTGCCAGAGGTTGTGGACGATGCCGAGCACCGTGTAGCAGTCCTTGATGTCGGGCACGATGACGCGAAACGCGCGCACGTCGTAGAGCTCCGCGAAATCGAGTGCCTTGCCGCGCATCTTGCGCCAGATGCTGTAGATATGCTTGGGCCGCCCGCTCACTTCGGCCCGGATATGCGCTGCGGCAAGCTCCTGCTGCAGACGTTCGATCGCACTGGCGACGTAGGTCTCGCGCTCGACCCGCTTTTCGTCGAGCAGCTTGGCGATGCGCTTGTAGGTGTCCGGGTCTTCGAAGCGGAACGCAAGATCCTCGAGTTCCCATTTGAGCTGCCAGATGCCGAGCCGGTTCGCGAGCGGCGCGTAGATATCGAGCGTTTCGCGGGCGACGTCGACGCCCGGCGAGCGCTTCGCCGCGGCGTAGTATCGCAGCGACTGCACGCGCGATGCGAGCCGGATCAACACGACGCGGATATCCTGCGCGAACGCGAGCAGCATCTTGCGCAGCGCTTCGATCTGCGCGCGGCGCTCCTCCTGGGCTTCGCGACTCGCGTCGGCCGCTGCGCTTTGCGTCACGCGCAGGCTCACGGTACCGAGCCGCAGCAGCTTGCGCACGTCGCCGACGAGACGGGCGACTTCCTCGCCGAAGCGCTCCGCGATCTTGCGCTCCGGGTCCTCCAGGCGCGGCGTGAGCACAAAGAGCGCGGCCGCCAGCACGGCGGGCGGATCGACATTGAGCTTGCGCACGATCGTCGCCGTTCCCTCGGCGTGATCGGCCAGCAATTCGCCCGTCGGCAAGCGCGCGTCGCCCGCGTGCTCGCGCACGAAGGCAAGCGCCTCCTCGTAGGACGGCAACGCCGCGGCGTCGTTTTCGGCAATCATCGTGAAGCCCACTTTCTCAGGCGAGGCAGCCCTCGCACGCACACCCGCAGGCCGCTCAGCTGTTTTGCTTTTGTGCTGCGACGACGACGATTTCGACGAGGCACTCAGGGTTGGCGAGTTTCGCCTCGACGGTGGCGCGCGGCGGCGTGTCGCCCTGCGCGACCCACTCGTCCCAGACGGCATTCATTGCCGGAAAATGCACCATATCGGCGAGATAGATTTGCACTGACAGCAAGTGCGTCTTGTCGCTGCCCGCCTCCTGGAGCAGGCGATCGATATGGCCCAGCACTTCGCGCGTCTGGCCTGCCGCATCCTGCGCGGTGTCCTCGGCAATCTGCCCGGCCAGATAGACGGTGCCGTTATGAATGGCGATCTCGGAAAGACGCTTGCCGACGTGATGACGAATGACTGCCATGTGAAAAGTCCTGTTCGATGACCGCTCGATCGGTCGTTACGCGCGGCGGCGGTAGGCAACGGGGATACGCCCCGCCCTTCGCCGAATGTGAGACGCCGCGCGCGAGACCGTTATTATGACGCGTTGCCGTCACCGACGAAGAACTGGCGCGCAATGCCGATCTGTTGCGGGTCGAGAAATGCCGGCGCATGGCCCACGCCTGGAATCTCCACACTCGACACCTGATGTCCGCGCGCCACCATCTGTGCGACGGTCTCGCGCGAGAGCAGATCCGACAACGCCCCGCGCACCACGAGCACCGGACATTTCGCGGCCTCGAACAAGTGCCAGAGCATCGCCTCGCCGGCGGTATTGGCCTCCGGGGTCGAAGCGGTAAACGGCACGGCAATGCCCGGATCGTAGCGGAATTCCCAGGCGCGGTCGTCGCGTTGCCGCAGCAGCGGCGTATTGATCTCGCGCCATTCGTCGAGCGTGAGCGGCCCGAACGAAGCGGCGAGCAGCGCAGCGTGATCGATGCCCTCGTCGAGCGAGGCGAAGCGCACCGGCTGCCCCAGGTAGGAGCCGATCCGCGCAAGCGCCGCGGGTTCGATATGCGGGCCAACGTCGTTGACGAGCAGCTTGCGCACGGGCGTGCCCGTCAAGCCCGCCAACGCCATCCCGATGAGCCCGCCCATCGACGTTCCGAACCAGTCGACGGATTCGACATCGAGTCGCGCGATCAGCGTCGTCATGTCGGCCACATATTGCGGGATGCCGTAGCGGCTCGGCTCCGGCAGCCAATCGGACTGGCCGCGGCCGACGACATCGGGACACACCACGCGGTAAACATCCGAGAGCGCGGTCGCAACGCGGTCGAAATCGCGCCCCGAACGCGTGAGGCCATGCACGCAGACGAGCACGCGCTCGTTCTCGGGGTCGCCCCACTCGGTGTAGGCCATCCGGTGCAAACCGGCAGGGTTTGCGCACTGCACATAGCGCAGGCGCGAACCGGCGGGTTGCGAGGCGTGGGCGGGCGATGCGCTACCGGGCGACGAGCTCATGGAACGACCCTCGAAAAAAAGCCGGGCGCAGCACGGGCCCGGCACATTGCGTCTCGCGCGGACCGCGCGTGCGACGCCGTCAGTGAATGCCGGTTACGTCGAGCGGCGCCCCCGTTTTGGCCTTGATTTCGTCGAGGCTGACGCCAGGGGCAAGTTCGACGAGCTTGAGTCCCTGTTGGGTGACATCGATCACACCCAGATCCGTGATGATCCGATCGATCACCCCGACGCCGGTGAGCGGCAGCGTGCAGCTCTCGAGGATCTTGTGCTGATCGCCCTTGGCGACATGCTCCATCAAGACCACGACACGTTTCACGCCAGCCACGAGATCCATGGCACCGCCCATTCCCTTGATCATCTTGCCGGGAATCATCCAGTTGGCGAGATCCCCGGTCTTGCTGACCTGCATCGCCCCGAGGATGGCCAAGTTGATGTGACCGCCGCGAATCATCGCGAACGAGTCGGCCGACGAGAAAATCGATGAACCGGGCAACGTCGTGATCGTCTGCTTACCGGCGTTGATCAGATCGGGATCGATCTCGTCCTCGGTCGGCGACGGGCCGATGCCGAGCAGACCGTTTTCCGACTGCAGCCACACTTCGATGCCGGCCGGAACGTAGTTGGCGACGAGCGTAGGCAACCCGATGCCCAGATTCACGTAATAGCCGTCCTGCAGCTCCTGCGCCGCGCGCGCAGCCATCTGTTCACGAGTCCATGCCATGTCAGTCTCCCTTCGCGCGCACGACGCGTTGTTCGATGCGTTTCTCCGGATGCGCATTGAGCACGATGCGCTGCACGAAAATGCCGGGGGTGTGGATCGCATCGGGATCGAGCGCGCCGACGTCGACGATTTCTTCGACTTCCGCCACGGTGATGCGGCCGGCCATCGCGCACATGGGGTTGAAGTTGCGCGCGGTGCGCCGGAACACGAGGTTGCCGGACTTGTCCGCCTTCCACGCCTTGACGAGCGCCACGTCCGCCGTCAGCGAAGGCTCGAGCACATAGAAATTTTCACCGAACTGGCGCGTTTCCTTACCCTCGGCAATGATGGTGCCGTATCCGGTGTTCGTGTAGAACGCCGGAATGCCCGCGCCGCCCGCACGCAGCTTTTCGGCGAGCGTACCTTGCGGCGTGAATTCGAGCTCGAGTTCGCCTGCGAGGTACTGGCGCTCGAATTCCTTGTTCTCGCCGACGTAGGAAGAAATCATCTTTTTGATCTGCCGCGTCTCGAGCAGCAGGCCGAGGCCGAAGCCGTCGACGCCGGCATTGTTGCTGATACAGGTGAGGCCCTTCACGCCGGAGTCCCGCAACGCGGCGATGAGCGCCTCTGGAATGCCGCATAGGCCGAAGCCGCCCACGGCAAAAGTCTGCCCGTCTTTCACGATGTCTTGGAGTGCGGCGGACGCGCTTGGATAAACCTTGTTCATCTCATTGTCCTTCCACGATTGGAATTGGCGGATACGCAGCCGTGTCGGCATGCGTCGCGCGAAGCCTCGACGCTTGAGCATTCTAGTCGTCCGCGGGCCAATGGTCGATTGGCGGCCGCGTCGACGTGGGCTCTCGCCTGCCTCGCTTCGCGCCTCTCACGATGGGCAAAAGGGTAAGATGGCCGACGCGTGCGGCACAATACGCAAAAATACATAGGTGAAAGGCCCGCCCAGCCTTTCGCGGCAGCACTTCGCAGACCATGCCCCAAATCGACTACAAGACCGCCTTTCAACTCGCCCCGCTCGGACTCGTGCTCTCGCGAGATCGCGTCATCGAAGACTGCAACGACGCCCTGGCGCGAATCTTCCGGTGCGATCGCCAGGCGTTGATCGGCCAATCGTTTCGGGTGCTCTATCCTTCGCCCGATGAATTCGAGCGCATCGGCGAACGCATCGCCCCCATCATGACGGCACAAGGCAGCTACGCCGACGATCGCATCATGAAGCGCGCGGACGGCGAGCTGTTCTGGTGCCATGTCACGGGGCGCGCGCTCGAGCGTCATGCGCCGCTCGCGGCCGGGGTCTGGACGTTCGAGGATTTGAGCGCCACGCGGCGAGTGGCCGTCGAACTCACGCCGCGCGAGCGGGAAGTCGCGGCGCAGCTGGCGACCGGCAAGACGAGCAAGCAGATCGGCCGCGCGCTCGACATCAGCTCGCGAACCGTCGATATCTACCGTGCGCGGCTCATGCGCAAATACGGGACCGGCAATGCAACGGAGCTGTTGCAGCGGCTACTCGGCCAGTAAGCGCAGCGCCGCTCAGGCCGCCTTTTCGGATGCGTGCTGCTCGATCAGCTCCCGAAGGGGCTCGGGCAGCGGCACCGACTTGCCGGCTGCGTAGTCGATCCAGACGCAACGCGCACTGCCGCGTGCATAGAGGGTCTTCGGGTCGTCGGCGCGCACGAGTTCGAACGTGGTGTCGAAGCTGCTTCGGCCGGGGCGCGCCACTGCCATGCGCCCAATGACGTCGCCCGGATAGTGGAGCTGGCGCAAGAACTCCATGGACGCATTGACGACGACCGGGCCTTGGCCGTCCCGCGCGTTGCCGACAAGCCCGAGCGCTTCGAACCAGCTGATCCGCACCTGCTCCATGTAGCGGAAAAAGACGGTGTTGTTGACGTGGCCGAAGGCGTCCATGTCGCCCCAGCGGATCGGCATCGACATCTCGAACACGGGTTGGTCATCGCTCATCGTCACGTCTTCTTTCAACAAAAATAAAAATCGAGCACGTCGGATATTGGCGCGCGTCTTCGCGGCACGCGTCATGCGATTCGCTTCGTCGCTTACGCCAGCGCGAAACCGTCGTCGGCGGAGATCACCGCGCCGTTGATGAATTGCGACTCGTCCGCCGCAAGCAGCATCAGCAGGCCATCGAGGTCCTCCGGCTTGCCGACGCGCCTGCGCGGCAGCATCGACAGCAGCTTTTGCCCGTGATCGGTCGACCAGAGATGATGGTTGATCTCCGTGTCGATGTAGCCCGGGCAGATCGCGTTCACGTTGATGCCGTGGCGGCCCCATTCGAGCGCCATGGCACGCGTCATCTGCACGACCGCCGCCTTGCTCATCGAATAGAGTCCGATCTGCGGCAGGACACGGAGACCCGCGACCGATGCGATATTGACGATCCGGTACGGCGGTTTGTGATTGGCCGACGCGCAACGCATGATCATTCGCTTGGCCACTTCCTGCGCCACGAAAAACGCACCGCGCGTATTCGTATCGAATACGTATTCGAAATCCGCCGGCGTGACTTCGGTGAGCTTTTGCGTCGTCGATACGCCCGAATTGTTCACGAGAATGTCGATCGTGCCCGCCTCGGTCTCCGCATGCGCGACGGCCGAGCGGATGCTCTGATAGTCCGTCACATCGAGCGAAACGACGTGCGCGGCGCCGCCCGACGCCTCGATCTCGGCCCGCAGCTCCTTGAGCCGCTCGACGCGGCGGCTCGCCAACACCACTTTCGCCCCGGCCTGCGACAGCACCAGCGCGAAACGCTTGCCGAGCCCGCTCGAGGCGCCCGTGATCAGCGCGACTTTGCCTTCCAGATTGATCGAACGGCCCATTGTCGATCCCTTTATCGATTAGGTTGTACGTTTGCGGCGACGCGCACGCGATATCGGCCCGACAACAGAGGGGGCACTCTATCACAAAAATAGAACGGTCGTGCTAATGTTGACTCATTCGGTTGCAGCGCCCTCTTCGTTCGCTGACAATACGAACCCGAAAAAAGCATTCTAACGGCTAAGGAGCCCCAATGACCCCCGAGCGTCTCGTCGAGCAGTACGGTCCGCGCGAATCGATGGAATACGACGTCGTGATCGTGGGCGGCGGCCCCGCGGGACTTTCGGCGGCCATCCGGCTCAAACAGCTCGCGCAGGAAAAAGGCGTCGAACTTGGCGTATGCGTGCTGGAAAAAGGCTCCGAGATCGGTGCGCACATTCTCTCGGGCGCCGTCATGGACCCGCGCGCGCTGACCGAACTCATTCCCGACTGGAAGGAAAAAGGCGCGCCGCTGACCGTACCTGTCACCGAAGACCGCTTTCTGTTCCTCTCGGAAAAAGGGTCCGTCAAGACGCCGAACTGGGCTTTGCCCGAGAACTTCAAGAACCACGGCAACTATGTCGTGAGCCTGGGTAACGTGACGCGCTGGCTCGGGACGATGGCCGAAGCGCTCGGCGTGGAGATTTTTCCCGGCTTCGCCGCGGCCGAGGTGCTCTACAACGACGACGGCTCCGTCAAAGGCGTCGCCACCGGCAACATGGGCATCGGCAAGGACGGCGAACCCACCGAGAACTTTCAGCTCGGGATGGAGTTGCACGCCAAATACACGCTTTTTTGCGAAGGCGCGCGCGGCCACCTCGGCCGCCAGCTGATGGAGACCTTCGAGCTCAATAAAGACGCCGAACCGCAGGTCTACGGCATCGGCATCAAGGAGCTCTGGGAGATCGATCCGGCCAAGCACCAGCCGGGGCTCGTCATCCATACGGCCGGCTGGCCGCTCGACACGCAAACCTACGGGGGCTCGTTTCTCTATCACGCCGAGAACAACCAGGTGGTCGTGGGCTTTGTCGTCGGCCTCGGTTATACGAATCCCTATCTGTCGCCGTTCGAAGAGTTCCAGCGGTACAAAACGCACCCGGCGATCCGCGCGTTTCTCGAAGGCGGCAAGCGCGTATCTTACGGCGCGCGGGCAATCACGGCAGGAGGCCTGCTGTCGTTGCCGAAGCTGGTCTTTCCGGGCGGCGCGCTCGTGGGCGACGACGCGGGCTTTCTCAATGCGTCACGCATCAAGGGAAGTCATGCGGCCATCAAGAGCGGGATGCTCGCGGCGCAGGCCGCTTTCGAAGCCGTGCAGTCCGGGCGCAGCGGTGACGAGCTTGCCGCCTATCCGGAGGCATTCAAATCCTCATGGCTGCACGAAGAACTCAATCGCGCGCGCAACTTCAAGCAGTGGATGAGCAAGGGGCTCTATCTCGGCACGCTGATGGTCGGCATCGAGCAAAAGCTCTTCGGCGGCAACGTGCCTTGGACGCTCCATCACAAGCACCGCGATCACGAGATGCTCAAGCCCGCCGCGCAGTGCGCTCCGATCGCTTATCCGAAGCCCGATGGCAAACTCACGTTCGATCGGCTTTCGTCAGTCTTCCTGTCGAACACGAACCATGAAGAGAATCAGCCGGCGCATTTGACGCTGAAAGATCCGTCCGTGCCAGTGAACGTCAATCTGCATACCTACGCGGGGCCGGAGGGACGGTACTGCCCCGCCGCGGTGTACGAATTCGTCAAAAACGACGACGGGAGCGACCGGCTCGTCATCAATGCGCAGAACTGCGTGCATTGCAAGACGTGCGACATCAAGGATCCGACGCAAAACATCGTCTGGGTCACGCCCGAAGGCGGCGGCGGGCCCAACTACGCGAATATGTGACGCGGTAAGGCGGCACGGACGATGTTCGTGCCGCACAGATGAAAACGGGCGCGGGTCCATCGAGACCCGCGCCCGTTTCTTTTGTCACGGCCGAATCCCGCCGGGAACGACCGGCAGACAATCAGGGTGCGCTTGCCGCAATCTTCGGCGTGGCGACGCTCACGTCGCCGCACTGCGCGCGATGACGCAGCGCGTGATCGATCAGCACGAGCGCGAGCATCGCCTCGGCGATTGGCGTGGCGCGAATACCGACACAGGGGTCGTGCCGGCCGAAAGTCTCGACAACAGCCGGCTGCCCTGCTTTATCGATCGAGCGGCGCGGCGTGCGGATGCTCGACGTCGGCTTGATCGCGATCGACACCGTAATATCCTGGCCCGTCGAAATGCCGCCGAGAATGCCGCCGGCCCGATTGCCGACAAATCCCGCGGGCGTCAATTCGTCGCCATGCTCGGAACCGCGCTGCGCAACACTGGCGAAGCCCGCTCCGATCTCGACGCCCTTCACGGCATTGATGCCCATCATCGCATGCGCGATATCGGCATCGAGCCTGTCGAAGAGCGGCTCGCCGAGACCCACGGGCACACCGCTAGCGACGACGTTAATGCGTGCGCCGATCGAATCGCCCTCTTTGCGCAGCGCATCCATGTATTCCTCGAGCCTCGGTACGATGTCGGCATTGGGGACGAAGAACGGATTCTCGCGCACATGCGACCAATCGACGAACGGTACGTCGATTTCGCCGAGCGCGCTCATGTACCCGCACACTTCGACGCCGAGCCGCTCGCGCAGCCATTTCTTCGCCACCGCGCCGGCCGCGACGGTCGGCGCGGTCAAACGGGCCGAGGAGCGGCCACCGCCGCGGTAGTCGCGCACGCCATACTTGTGCCAATAGGTGTAATCGGCATGCCCGGGACGGAACGTCTCGGCGATGTTGCCGTAGTCCTTGCTGCGCTGGTCGGTATTGCGGATCAGCAGTGCGATCGGTGCGCCCGTCGTCACGCCCTCGAACACGCCGGACAGAATCTCGACCTTGTCCTCTTCATGGCGTTGCGTCACATGCCGCGACGTGCCGGGCTTGCGGCGATCGAGCTCCAATTGGATATCGGCCTCGGTCAGCGCCATGCCGGGCGGACAGCCATCGACGACGCAGCCGATGGCCGGGCCATGCGATTCGCCGAACGTCGTAACGGTGAAGAGCGTGCCAAGAGTGTTGCCGGACATGGACGTGGCCTTACGAAAAATGCGGGAAAGACCGATATTATGCCCTGCCCGCGGCGCAACCTTGCACCGCGTGCGGCGCCGCCATCGCGCGCGTGCCCCGACGTTTTATTTGCGCGGCCCCCGCAGGCCTGTCACGATGGTCTGCAGCGCCTCGGGCGCCGCGGCTGACGGCTCCATCGGCTCGCCAACGGCCAGGCTCAGGCGGCTCGTCATCCCCTTGCGCAGCGGCCGGGGCCAGCGCGCATCGGCGTGCCGCGAGAACACGCTGCCCCACAACCCACGCAGGGCCATGGGAATGACCGGCACGGGCGTACGCTCGACGATGCGCGTCACACCGTGGTGAAAAGCGTTGATCTCCCCCGTGGCCGTCAGCTTGCCTTCGGGAAAGATGCATACGAGGTCTCCTTGCGCAAGCGCCTCGGCACAAGCGTCGTATGCGCGCTCGAGCAGCGCCGCGTTCTCATGGGTCGGAGCGATCGGAATGGCCTTCGCATGACGAAAGACCCAGCCCGCGAACGGCGTTTCGAAAATGCGGTGATCCATGACGAAGCGGATCGGCCGCGGGCTGCCGGCCATGATGACGAGCGCATCGACATAGCTCACATGATTGCAGACGAGCACCGCCGGCCCTGTCTCCGGAATACGCTCCGCGTGCACGAGGCGAATCCGGTAGAAGGTATGCACGAGCACCCACGCGACGAAGCGCAGCAGGAACTCGGGCACGAGCGAATAGATGTAAATGGCCACCACGGCGTTGAGCAATGCCGTCGTCAGAAAGATACCGGGGATGCGCACGCCCAACGATGTCAACGCGATAGCCATCAGCGCCGATACCACCATGAAGAGCGCATTGAGAATGTTGTTGGCCGCGATGATCCGCGCGCGATGCGTGGGCTGGCTGCGGCTTTGAATCAGCGCATAGAGCGGTACGCTGTAAAAACCGCCGAACATGGCGAGCAGGAACAGGTCCGCGAGGATGCGCCAGTGCGCCGGGCGGCTCAGAAACTGGGCGACGTCGAGCAGATGTCCGGCGCTCGGCAAGGCGTGGCTCGCAAAATAAAGGTCGATGGCGAAAACGCTCATGCCGATCGAGCCGAGCGGTACGAGACCGACTTCGACGCGCCGGTTCGAGAGCCGCTCGCAAAGCAACGAGCCGCCGCCGATACCGAGCGAGAACGTTGCGAGCAAAACGGTGACGACATCGGGATTGGCCGATAACACGTCCTTGGCGAAGCTGAAGAACGATGTCAGAAACGTTGCGCCGACAAACCAGAGCCATGAAATACCCAGCAGGCTCAGGAATACCGTTCGATTCTCGCGGGCCAGTGCGAGATTGCGCAGCGTCTCCGTGACCGGGTTCCAATTGATGCGCAGATCGGGCTGAGGCGCCGGTGTTGCCGGAACCGCACTCGATATGGCCCGCCCGGCACAGGCGACGGCCACGCAGACGACGGCGAGCACGAGCGCGCCGTGCGTGGCGAAAGCTGCGGCAACGCCGCCCACGATCGTGCCGATGAGAATGGCCACGAACGTCCCCATTTCGACGAGCCCGTTTCCGCCGACGAGTTCCCGCTGATCGAGATGCTGGGGTAAATACGCATATTTGACGGGGCCGAACAACGTCGAATGCACGCCCATCAGAAACGTGCACAGGTACAGCAGCACCGCATGATGAAGCGCGAACCCGGCGGCGCCCACCAGCATTACCGCAATTTCGAACGTTTTGACGAAGCGCGTCAGCGTCGCTTTATCGTATTTATCAGCGATTTGCCCCGACGTTGCGGAAAAAAGGACGAACGGCAAAATGAAGATCGCCGAAATCAGAAAAGCGGCCGTTTTTGCATCGACACCCGAAAACCGCGCCGTCTCGTACGTCACGAGCGACGTAAAGCCGACTTTGAATACGTTGTCATTCAGCGCCCCGAGAAACTGCGTCCAGAAAAACGGGGCGAAACGGCGCTCTTTGAGCAAACCGAACTGAGAATGTTCGTGACGCGGGGCTCGGCGCGCATCGGTCGCCATGGTCAACGGGCGTTCGCTCATGGATCGGGCTGCAGGGCGAGGCGATGTCGCGAAAATCGGACGATGGCTCGCATCGATTCGAAAAAAAAGCCGCGTTCAAAGAACGCAGCCGGCTTGTTGTGCGACGCAACAAGACCGGGGCGCGTCTTGTTGCCGTCTATGCGTACGGAAGCGGGAAGCGGAAACGGACGAACGGGCGCCGAAGCGCCTTAGCGCAATTCGCGCGACTCGCCCTCTTCCGGCCAATCCCGGATGTATGCCTTCAGCATACGATTTTCGAAGCTCTGTTCTTCGACAACCGCCTTGGCGACGTCGTAAAACGAAATGACCCCCATCAACGTGCGGTTCTCGAGCACCGGCAGGTAGCGCACGTGATGTTCGAGCATCATCCGGCGCACCTCGTCGACATCCGTTTCGGGGGTGCACGTGAGCGGGTGGTCGTCCATCACCTTGCGGATCATGCCGGAGCCTACGGTGCCGCCATTCTTGTTCAACGTGACGATGATTTCGCGAAACGTCAACATGCCGACCAGATCGCCATGCTCCATGATCACGAGCGAACCGATGTCGTGCTCCGCCATCGTGGTCACCGCGGCTGTGAGCGGCGTATCGGGCGAAACGGTATAGAGCGTATTGCCCTTCACCTTCAAGATATCGCTGACCTTCATGGTTTGCCCCCTCCGGTTAAAGCCTCGTTTGATCGGTCGATCCTAGCGGAAAGCCCCTTAAAAGGAAAGCCGCACGCGCCGATTTCAGCCACCGGCGCGTGCGGACGGTCGCGCTCGCCGCCTCTTGAACGGGCGCGCCGCGATGGTACGATGGCCGTCACGCCACCCTTGCCGGACGAGCGTCCGGTCGCCGCCGATGTCCGCCAACCGATTCGACACACTCGCCGTTCATGCCGGCGCCGCGCCCGATGCGACAACCGGCGCGCGCGTCACGCCCATCCATCAAAGCGCGGCGTTCGTATTCCGCGACACCGATCACGCAGCGGCGCTGTTCGATATGGAACGCGCCGGGCACGTCTATTCGCGCATCTCCAACCCGACCGTCGCCGTTTTCGAAGAGCGTGTCGCCGCGCTCGAAAACGGCGCGGGCGCGATCGGCACGGCCAGCGGGCAAGCCGCCCTGCATCTGGCCATCGCCACGTTGATGGGCGCCGGCGCCCATATCGTCGCCTCGAACGCGCTTTACGGCGGCTCGCACAATCTGCTGCACTACACGCTGCCGCGTTTCGGCATCGAAACGACGTTCGTCGAGCCGCGCGATATCGATGCCTGGCGCGCCGCGCTGCGGCCCGACACCCGCCTCCTGTTCGGCGAGACACTGGGCAATCCGGGCCTCGACGTGCTCGACATTGCCACGCTGGCGCATCTCGCGCACGAGCACCGAGTGCCGCTGCTGGTGGACTCCACGTTCACGACGCCCTACCTGCTCAAACCGTTCGAGCATGGCGCCGATTTCGTCTATCACTCGGCGACCAAATTCCTGGGCGGACACGGCACGACGATCGGCGGGGTACTCGTCGACAGCGGCGCCTTCGACTTCGTCGCATCGGGCCGCTTTCCCGAATTCACCGAGCCGTACGACGGCTTCCATGGCATGGTCTTCGCCGAAGAGAGCACCGTCGCGCCGTTTTTGCTGCGCGCGCGCCGCGAAGGCCTGCGCGACTTCGGCGCCACGCTGCACCCGCAAGCCGCGTGGCAACTGCTGCAGGGCATCGAAACGCTGCCGCTGCGGATGGACCGGCATGTGGCCAACACGCGCAAGGTCGTGGAATTCCTGGCCTCGCACGCGGGCGTGGCATCGATTGCCTATCCGGAGCTGCCCTCGCATCCGGACTACGCGCTCGCGCAGCGCCTGCTGCCGCGCGGCGCGGGCGCCGTGGTCAGCTTCGATCTGCGCGGCGATCGCGCCGCCGGCCGGCGCTTCATCGAAGCCCTGACACTGTTCTCCCACCTCGCGAATGTCGGCGACGTGCGCTCGCTCGTGATTCATCCGGCTTCGACGACGCACTTTCGCATGGACGCCGCCGCGCTCGCGGCAGCGGGCATCCGGGAAGGCACCATTCGCCTGTCGATCGGGCTGGAAGATCCGGACGATCTCATCGACGATCTCAAACGTGCGCTCAAGGCAGCCGGCAAGTCCGGCTCGGGACCCGATGCAGGCCGTGGCGCGCCAAAAAAGGAGTCGGCATGATCGTCGACGTCTTGGGCAAACCGGCTTATGCCTATACCGGCGGCAGGTCGTTCGATCCAGCACTGCCGAGCGCCGTGTTCGTTCATGGCGCCCAGCACGACCACAGCGTCTGGGCGCTACAGAGCCGGTACTTTGCGCACCACGGCTTCAACGCGCTCGCCGTCGATCTGCCGGGCCACTGCCGCAGCGCCGGGCCGGCGGCCAAGAGCATCGGCGCGCTCGCCGATTGGCTCGCGGCGTTCCTCGACACGCTGGGCGTGACATCGGCGTTCGTGGCTGGGCACAGCATGGGCTCGCTCGTCGCGCTCGATTTCGCCGGCCGCTATCCGACCCGCGCCGCGCGCGTGGCACTCGTCGCCACCGCGGTGCCGATGACCGTTTCCGACGCATTGCTGGACGCCGCGCTCCATCGGGAAGCGGAAGCCATCTCGCTCGTCAATCGCTGGTCGCATTCGACGATTGCCGCCAAGCCGTCCTGCCCAGGCCCCGGTTTTTGGCTGCACGGGGTGAACCAGCGTCTGATGGAGCGCGTGGCCGCGGCCGGCGAGCCGGGGCTCTTCCACACCGATTTTTCCGCCTGCAACAGCTACGCGGAAGGGCTGGAGCGCGCTGGGCAACTGCGCTGCCCGGTACGGCTCGTGCTCGGTTCGAAGGACGCGATGACGCCACCGAAGGCCGCGCGCGGACTGGTCGAAGCGCTTGCCGCGGCCGGTGCGCAGTTCGAAGCGGTCACGCTCGATGCCGGCCATGCATTGATGTCCGAGGCACCCGATGCGACCCTGGAAGCGCTCTTCGCGTTTGCGCGGCCGCTCCAGGCATCACCACCGTCCTGATCGTTGCGGAGGTAGCTATCATGGTTCACGGCACGCATGCGACTCGTTTTACGAGCTTCGCGCAGTTCTACCCGTTCTATCTCGGCGAGCATCGCAACACGACTTGCCGAAGGCTGCATTTCATCGGCTCGCTAGGTGTAATCGGCTGCGTCGCCATGGCCATCGCGACGGGAAGCTGGTTCTGGCTGCCGGGCGCACTCGTGTGCGGATATGGGTTCGCCTGGGTCGGCCACTTTTTCTTCGAAAAGAACCGGCCCGCCACCTTCAGTCATCCGCTCTACAGCCTGATGGGCGACTGGGTGATGTTCAAGGACATTTGCACAGGCAAGATCCGGCT
>Ga0105240_10002490_pt1 | contig 29577 bp, 17 predicted proteins | sample KBSC54metaG_FD_80426 | JGI IMG/M metagenome (GOLD analysis project Ga0105240, IMG submission 80426) | Corn rhizosphere microbial communities from Kellogg Biological Station, Michigan, USA - KBS C5-4 metaG | ecosystem: Host-associated > Plants > Roots > Rhizosphere > Soil | place: Michigan, USA... | reverse complement strand
GTGCGCGAGTTCGGCCTCGACCTTGCGCCGATCGGTGGTGTCGTGCGCGACCGCGTAGGCCAGTCCCTCGGGCGCGGCAACGGATTCCCATTCCAGCCAGCGATAGTTGCCGTCCTTGCACAGGAAGCGATAGGAGAACGCGCTCACGCGCGCGCCTTCCTTCGTCAACGTGGACACGGCATTCGCGGCGAGGTGCCGATCATCCGGATGGACAAAATGTCCATAGTGGCGCGAAGTCAGTTCCCCGGCGGTATAGCCGGTCACGCGCAAGAACGAAGGGTTGACCTGGATGATGCGCTCGGCGGTCGTGTCGAAGATGCAGTAGATCTCCATCGACAGGTCGAAGAAACGATCGCGCTCGTGCAAGCGCCGGACCAGCCGCGCGCTTTCGATCGCGGTCGCGGTGATCGGCAGCATGCGGTCGATATCGGACAGCTCATCGGCCGTCGGTTCGCGGCATTCGCGGTAATACACCGCATAGGTACCGAGCACATGGCCGCCGTTGCCCAGCACGGGCGTCGACCAGCACGCTTTCAATCCATGGGCCAATGCAAGCGCCTTGTAGTTTTCCCAATACGGATGGGTGGCGATGTCGGCGACCACCACGCGTTCGCGGCGCCACGCGGCCGTGCCGCAGGAGCCGCGCGCCTCGCCGATTTCCAGCCCATCGATCGCGCGATTGAATGCCTCGGGCAGTCTCGGGCCAGCACCATGCAGCACGTGCTCGCCTGCTTCGTCCACCAACAGCACCGAACACAACGCGTCGGGATTGAGCTCCTCATGCAGGCGCGCGATGCGCTCGAGGCTTTCCGCGAGCGGGCGCTGCGCAGCGACGCCTTCGAGGATGTCGTGCTGACCGGCTTCCATCTGCTCGGCGCGCCTGCGCGCGGTGATGTCCTGGCAGGCGCCGAGCATGCGCACGGGCTTGCCATCGGCATCGACGTCGACCATGCCGCTGCTGTGCAAGGTGCGCACCGATCCATCCGCGCGCACGATGCGCTCGTCGAACCCGAACGGCTGGCAATCCCTGGAAGCGTTTTCGATGATGCCTTGCACGCGCGTGCGATCGAGCGGATGCACCAGCGCGAGATAGGCCTCGAACGTCGCCGCATATTGCTCCGGCACCAGCCCGTAAATGCGGTACAACTCGTCCGACCACGTCACTTTGTTGGCGACGATGTCCCATTCCCAATTGCCGACATGCGCCACCTGCTGCGCCTCGGCGAGCATGCGCTCGTTATGCTCCAGCGATTGTTCGACCTGCTTGCGCTCGGTGATGTCGACGAAGTAGATCGTCAGGCCGTCAGGCGATGGATGGATGTGGTTCTCGAACCAGCGTCCGTAAGGCGCGTAATACGCATCCAGCGAAACCGTGCGCTGCTCCGCCATCGCCTGCTCGCAGGCGCGCTGGAACGGATGGCCGACCGCGTCCGGGAACTCCGTCCAGATGCGCTTGCCGATCAGCTCCCACGCCGGCCGGCCGAAAAAATCGCAGGCCTTCGCGTTGAGGTAGGTGTAGTGCCAGTCGTTGTCCAGCGCGACATACGCATCGGTGATGCGGTCGAACACGTGGTGGAAGTCGATTTCCTTGAGCGAACGATCCATGGCGCGGCCCGTCTGTCATGCATGGTCGGCCGACGGTCCCGAATCCACACCAGCGTCGCCTTCCAGCCGCCTCAGGTTACCCTCTTTTCGGCCGCCATTTCTTCGCGTTCATTCGAACGCGTCCAACCCCGTGCCGATCGTCGCGCCACATCGATTTGCCGTCCTTGGGCATCATGGTTCATCCCCCGGTTTACCCGTCATTCCAGTTCGCAAGCCGAATTGCCTGTACCTTCGCATCATTCCACGGACGGATTCATCGATGAACACGCATGCATGGATGCTTGGCGCGCTGCTCGCGCTCGTACCACTCGCGAATGCCGGGGCTGCTGGCAACACTGCACAAGAGCCGGCCGACGACAAACCCGCCGCCGACAGCAAGCAACAGGTGGAGGCCTGCAAGCAGCAACAGCGCGCGGAAGGCGAGAAGACCGAGCTCAAGACCGCGATCAAATGCGCGGTCAAGGTCGCGTTCCAGAGTCGCATCCGCCGCAAGAAGGAAGAGGAGCCGGTCGAGATGACCGTTGGCGCGCCGCCGATGGTCACCGACGATACCGACACGCCGGGCGATGGCAACTGGGAGATCAATCTCGGCATGCACTCGGAGTTCGGCGGTGGCGAACACCGCATCGAAGCGCCGACGATCGACATCAACCGCGGCTTCGGCGACACCCTGCAACTCACCTACGAAGTCCCGTACGCCTTCGTCAAGGTCAACGACGGCACCAGCGGCGGCAGCAGGACCGCCAACGGCTTCGGCGATTCCATCTTCGGCGCCAAGTACCGTTTTTACGATAACAAGGACACCGGCCTGTCGTTCGCGATCTACCCGCAACTCGAATTCCGCACACCCGGCTCGAGCAAGATCGTGTCCGAGAGCGCGACCGGCTTCATCCTGCCGCTGATGATGACGAAGGAATTCGAACACTTCGCGATCGGCGCGAACGTGGGCGCCGAATTCACCGACGGCAACCACCAGCTGTTCGCAAGCTTCGGCACCGGCTGGCGCCTGACCGACCGCACCGCGATGCTCGCCGAAGTGGCTGGCACCGACCTCAACGACCCCGCCGAAAAGCGCGTCCTGCTCAACCTCGGCTTCCGGCACAAAGTCAGCGAAACCCAGTCGTTCTCGGGATCGCTGGGCCGCGATGTGTTCGCGGGTGGTGGGCAGGCGAGGCAGACTTACATCACGTTTGCTTGGCAGATGGATATTGGGAAGTAGAGTCAGTCCGACGACTGAGGCAAGTCCATGCTCGTCATTCCAGCGAAGGCTGGAATCCAGTTCTGCCTTTGATGCGCAAAGAAAAAGCAGGAACTGGATCCCAGCCTTCGCTGGGATGACGGCTTATCGGCCACAAGCCTTTTCCCAACGGCTTCAAGATTGCCGTCAGCGACGGACGGAAGTATCAGCCCTTCGCGACGACTGTAGTTGTGCCAATGATGCGAGAAGTAGCAAAGTGCGTCGTGTCTAAGCTTCAATACGAGGAAGTCATCGTGACCGATATGCCGGAATTCTCGCCGAGCGCCTTCCCCACTAGAGGCAACTGGACGCCTGAGCAACTCAAGCTTGCCTTCTACTTTTACTGCCAGACACCGTTCGGCAAGCTCCACCAAAGAAATCCTGAGATCATTAAGCTGGCAAAGCTGATTGGCCGCACGCCGGGTTCGTTGGCGATGAAGTTGGTCAACTTCGCGAGTCTCGATCCGTCGATCACAGACTCAGGACGCAGGGGGCTCACCGGAGCTTCCTCGCTCGATCGGAAGATCTGGGACGAATTCCATGCCAACTGGGGACGTCTAGCTGTCGAGTGCGAGCAATTACAGCAGCAACTACAGCGCGAGCATGGTCTGAAAGCTGAAGATTCAGTCGAAAGTGACGATAGCATTGTGCTCGCTGACTTTAGCGGTGAGACGCGCCAAGCTCTCGTGCAACAACGCATCAAGCAGAACTTCTTTCGCCGTGCTGTGCTGAGCAGCTATCGAAGTCGCTGCTGCATCTCCGGTGTTTCCGATACGCGGCTGCTGGTTGCAAGCCACATCGTGCCGTGGAGAGCGGATAAGGCGAATCGACTCAACCCGAGCAACGGACTTTGCCTTTCAGCAATTCACGATAAGGCGTTCGATAAATATCTGTTTGCTCTCAGCGATGATTGGCGGATCGAGTTGTCGCCACACCTGATAGCCACGAAAGATACCTTCTTGCGGGATGTGTTCTGGCCAGCCGAGGACAAGCAAATCGAACTTCCAGACCGATTCGCTCCCGACCTCACTTTTGTACGAAAACATCGACAGACGATGCTCACTGAGCATGCGGCACTCTGAGGGAAGCCATGAGCGACAACTACATTACAGAGGATGAATTCTGGGATGAGTGGGGTGTTGTCAAGAAGCCCAGTGGTGATTTGTTTGATTATGAAGACGTCAAGGACCAACCACTGAACCACGTCTGGACGATCCTCGAGACCGGCTCCGACGAGAACGACAATTGGTACGCATCGCCGGGTTTCCACGTAGTTAACAAACTTGGCTATGTGATGACCGAGAAAGCATGGGAAGACGATTGTCGCGACGCTATCTACTTTCTGGACGACGGCGACGGAATCTACAGCGTCTTCGTCTACCGGTACCGCGATTCGATGAACATTGCGGTCGAAGGCTTGCTTCTATTGGCTGGCGATTGCGACGAACAACTCCATGTGGAAGCAATCGTCGAATGCTGCGATTCAGAACGCCGATTCATCGCTGAGCAGGTCGGAGTGCCGATTTTGTATGACGCCCTTCTTGTTGCCAGCAACCCCTCAATCGCCGACGGCCCCGTATTGCACCAATTTGTCGGCCTGCGTCCTGCAACGGACGAGGAAGCCAAGGCGATGCCTTTGTGGGGCCGCATCAACGAATTGGTCTGGAAATTTCGTGAGTTTGAAGGTGGCTCAGTTTGATTCTCGAACAAGAACATGTCCGGCTTGTTTGGGATGGCAGTGAGCACTCGCACCTTTTCCAAGTTCTCCTTCTTGGATAGCGGTCGTCGGTGCCGCTGGGGTCAATGCGCCTCACGCGAGAGGGTCGCCCGGTAGAATTGGAAGGCCATCCGGAAATTCCCCATGCTTCGACTCACCGACATCAAGCTTCCCCTGGAGCATGACGAAGCCGCACTCGCATCGGCGATCTGTGCGCGTCTCGGAATCGCGCCCAATGACCTGACCAGCTTCACGATCGCCAAGCGCAGCTACGACGCGCGCAAGCGTGGGGCGATCGTGTTGATCTATTCGGTGGACGTGGAGACGCCGCGCGAGGCGGAGGTGTTGCGGCGATTGCAGTCTGCCTCCGATGTGGGCGCGCGTTCGCGTGCGGCGGGCAACGGCAAGATCATGCCGACGCCGGATACTTCCTACAAGTTCGTCGCGCACGCGCCAGACGATCTTGCGTTGCGTCCGATCGTGATCGGCACCGGACCCTGCGGGTTGTTCGCGGGGTTGATCCTTGCGCAGATGGGGTTCCGGCCGATCATCCTGGATCGCGGCAAGGAAGTGCGCGAGCGCACGAAGGACACGTGGGGGTTGTGGCGCAAGAACGTGCTCAATCCCGAATCGAACGTGCAGTTCGGCGAGGGCGGGGCGGGGACGTTTTCGGACGGCAAGCTTTACAGCCAGATCAGCGACAAGCACCACCACGGGCGCAAGGTGCTCACCGAGTTCGTGAAGGCCGGAGCGCCCGATGAAATTCTCTACGTGAGCAAGCCGCACATCGGCACGTTCCGGCTGGTGACGATGGTCGAGAGCATGCGCGCGAGCATCGAGGCGCTAGGCGGAGAGATTCGTTTTTCGAGTCGCGTGGATGACCTGCTGGTCGAAACCGATGCGTCGGGAGCGCGCCATGTGCGCGGCGTGACGTTGGCGAGTGGCGAGCAGTTGCGCGCGGACCATGTCGTGCTCGCAGTCGGGCACAGCGCGCGCGATACGTTCGCGATGCTGCATGCGCGCGGCGTCTTCGTCGAGGCGAAGCCGTTCTCGATCGGCTTCCGCATCGAGCATCCGCAATCGCTGATTGATCGCGCCCGTTTCGGTGCGCAGGCCGGGCACACGATCCTCGGCGCGGCCGATTACAAGCTGGTGCATCACTGCAAGAATGGGAGGTCGGTCTACAGTTTCTGCATGTGCCCGGGCGGTACCGTGGTCGCGGCCGCGAGCGAGCCGGGGCGCGTGGTGACCAATGGCATGAGCCAGTATTCGCGCAACGAACGCAACGCGAATGCGGCGATCGTGGTCGGCATCACGCCGGAGGATTTTGCGCCGCATGGAAGTGGGCCGCTCGCGGGCATCGCGTTGCAACGGCATTGGGAAGAACGCGCATTCGAACTCGGCGGTGGCGCGTACGAAGCGCCGGGGCAACGCGTTGGCGATTTCCTTGCGGGTCGCGCTTCGCAGGAATTCGGCACGGTGCTGCCGTCGTACAAACCGGGAGTGCGGCTCGGCGATCTGTCCGATGCATTGCCGGACTACGCGATCGCCGCGATTCGTGAAGCCTTGCCCGCGTTTGATCGCCAGCTGCATGGATTCGCGATGGACGACGCGTTGTTGACCGGCGTCGAAACACGCACGTCATCGCCGGTGCGCATCACCCGCGACGAAGGTTTCGAGAGCCGCAACACGCGCGGGCTGTATCCGGCGGGTGAGGGCGCGGGTTATGCGGGCGGCATTCTTTCGGCGGCGGTGGACGGCATCAAGGTCGCCGAAGCGGTTGCGTTGCGGATCGTTGACGGCCGTTAGACAGGAAACAGCTTGCTGCTTTCCGCGGTCCAGCGAGCGATCGGCGCCGGCCGGCCCAGCAGGTAGCCCTGGCCGAGTTCGCAACCCAATGCCATCAGGGCGTCGCGTTGCTCGGTGGTTTCGATGCCTTCGGCGACGACGTCCATTCCCAGCGCGTTCGCCATCGCGATCACCGCGGCCACGACCTTGGCGCTGTTGTTCTGCGCTTCCCTGTCCAGGCCGACTACGAAACTGCGGTCGATCTTGAGCATCCGCAACGGAAACGTGTGCAGGTAACTCAACGACGAGTAGCCGGTACCGAAGTCGTCGAGCGCCGCGCCGATGCCGGCCGCGCGCAGTCGCTCGATCGTCGCCCGCACGCGGTCGGGGTGGTCGATCATCGATCCCTCGTGCAGCTCGATGATCAATCGCGATGGCGGCAAGCCGCAGCGTTCCACCAGTGCCAGCAAGCTCGCGTCGAAATCCGCGTGGCGGAAATGCTGCGGCGAAACGTTGATGGTCAGGAATGCGCGGCCGTGCTCGGGATCGAGCGTGGTCGCGAGCTTGCAACTCATCTCGAACATCTTCCAGTCGATCGCCTCGATGCTGCCGTTGTCCTGCACGATGTGCAGGAATTCGTCGGGGCCTATGACCCCGCGCGTCGGGTGGTTCCAGCGCAGCAGTGCTTCGTAGCCCACCGCTTCGCCGGTCGCGAGTCGCACGATCGGCTGGAAATACGGTTCGAACTGGTCCCTCAGCACCGCCGCGCGCAACTTGATTTCCATCTCGAGCACGTCGACCGCGTTTTTCTGCAGCGAGTCGTCGAACAGTTCGAAGCGCTTGCGCCCGGATTTCTTGGCGCGATACATCGCGGCGTCGGCATCGCGCAGGACGTCGTCGGCCGACAGGTAGTTGGCATCGCCGACGGCGACGCCGACGCTGACCGAAGGTTCCACGACGGCCCCATCCGCGAGTTGCAGCGGCGGCACCATCACCGTGAGCACGCGTTGGGCGACCTTCACCGCAGTGTCCGGGATCCGGATGTCTTCGAGCAGGATCGCGAACTCGTCGCCGGACAGGCGCACCACGATGTCGGGCTGGCGCACGCACGTTTGCAGGCGGCGCGAAACTTCCTTGAGTACCGAGTCGCCGGCGAGATGGCCGAGGCTGTCGTTGATGAGCTTGAAGCGATCCACATCCATGAACAGCAGCGCATAGCGACGTCCGGGCTCGCGCTTGAGGCGCTGCAGCACGCGTTCGAGGCGATCGCGCAGATAGGCGCGGTTGGGCAGGCCGGTCAACCCATCGTGCATGATCTGGTGCTTGAGCTGCTCCTGCGCGCGTTCGCGCTGGACGATTTCCGCGCGCAGGTCGTGGGTGCGTTCCTGCACGCGTTGCTCGAGTTGCGCGTTGGCGAGCCGCAGGGTTTCCGCCGAACGGCGGCGCTGCAAGCTGTTGGCGACCTGCGATGCGACGAAGCTCAGCAGTTCCTGGTCCGCGGGGCCATAAACGACGGCAGGATCGTAACTCTGCACGACGATCAGCCCGAGGGTCTGGTCGCCGACGGACAGCGGGACGCCGAGCCAGCACACCGCGAGTCCGCCGATCGCCTCGCGATCCATCTCGCCGCGATCGACCAGTTCCAGCATGTCGGCGGCGCTCAGGATCGCCTTGCCGTGCCGAAGCACGTACTCGCTCGCCCCGCGTCCCATCGGGCGTGTTTCGTAAGGCTCGTCGGTTTCGTCGATGACGTACGCGAATTCCAGCGACTGGCCGTCCTCGGTGATCAACGCGATGAACATGTTCGCCGCGTTGATCAATTCGCCGGCGACCACATGCACGCGGCGATAGAACTCGACCTGGCTGATGTCGGCGGTGGCGAGTTCCGCGATCTTCAACAACGCCGCCTGCAGGCGCACCGAACGTTCGCGCTCGATGATTTGCAGCTGCAGCACCTGGTTGGCCTTGTCGAGTTCGAGCGTGCGCAGGCGCACGCGTTGTTCAAGGTCTTCCTTGCCCTGCTTGCGTTCGAGCGCGATCAGGATGTGGTTGCCGACGAACTCGAGCAGGCTCCGATCGTCCTCCGAAAAACCGATGCCATGCTGGTAACTCTGCACCACGATCGCGCCCTGTACGTGGCCGTCGCGCAGCATCGGCACGCCGAGCCAGTCGTAGCCTTCGGGTCCGATGATGGCCAGCGGCCCGGAGACCTGCGTGCGCAACTGTTCGGTGCTGCCCATCAGCGGCTTGCCATCGCGCAGCAGATACCAGGTAAGCGAGCGCTCCAGCGCGCTCATCGGCAGGTCGCGATGCCCGCCGGGCGTCTCCGGATCCTCCACATCGGCGTAATACAGGAAGCGCAAGGTGTCGCGCTCCGCATCGCGCAGCGCGATGAAGAAATTCTCCGCGTACATCAAACTTCCGACGATCGCATGGATGCCGCGCAGCATGTCGGGCATGTCGCGGTCGGAACCGGCGAGGTCGGAGATATCGAACAGCGCGCGCTGCAGTTTTTCGGAGCGTTCGAGTCGGCCGTTCGATGCCTTCAATGCGGCCGATTCCAATGCGCGCGACAGATATCGGCCGGCAAGCAGCAGCGATTCGATCGTTTCATCGACCAGCTTGCGCGCATCGGATTTCGTCGCCGCGGCCAGCAACAGGATCGCCGTGCTTTTCCCGGGCGTCGGCGCCTCCAACGACTGGGTCTCAAACAGGCGGATCGCGGCACGGCAGCCATTCGGCGAAAAAACCGGATGCTCGCCGGCGACGGCGGAACGAACTAATTGCAGATCGGCATCGTCGAGCTGTGTCGCCGCTGCGCACGGGGGATCGTTGCCGCCATCGAGCGCCCACGCCACGACGGCCGAATCGCAGCCGGGCAAGCCGCCGGCGAAGCGCGCGATGACCGCCGCGATTTCGCCCGGCGTGCCTGCATCCAGCAGCTGCGACGACAGCTCGGGTTGCATGGATGCGGCGGCATTGGATTGCGACTGGATTTTCCGGGGACCCACGGGCTGCCTAGGGGGACGGGGAGGCCCAGTTTCTAACACAGGAAGGCACGATCCGCCTGCGCGTCGCCGCACACTTTGGAATCGATTCAGGCCCGATCAATTCACCGGCTCATAAACGCCGTCGCTGGCGAATGCGCCCGACGCGTATCCTGCTGCGACCGCCACGGCTTGCGCGAACAAATATGACACTCGTCCGCATCGCACCGCTCATCGAAGACGATCGCAACGACTGGGAACGCCTCGCGCGCGGATACAAGGCGTTCTACAAGACCGAGGTTCCCGATGCGGGTTACGCGACGGCATGGAAGCGCCTGCATGGCGAAGATGCCGTGTTCGCACTCGGTGCAAGGCGCGACGGCAAGCTCGTCGGCATTGCGCACTCTCTTTTCCATACGACCATCTGGGCGCCGAAGACCTGCTACCTGCAGGACCTGTTCGTCGACCCATCGGCGCGCGGGCTTGGCATTGCGCGCGCATTGATCGAAGGCGTCGCCGCCATCGCGCGCGAACGCGGCGCGCAACGCCTGTACTGGCATACGCAGGAACACAACGCGACCGCGCGCGCGTTGTACGACAGGGTCGCGACATTCAACGGATTCATCCGCTACGAATTTCCGCTGTGACCGAGCGAACCGCTGGTTGACCCAAACACGCACCTAGCGCTTCAACGCCGCGCGATACTTCCGGCTGCATGGCACCCTGGTGCCGTCGCGCAGCAGCACGCGCGCATCGCCGGTGTCGAGCGGTTCGATCTCGGCGATATGGTCGAGGTTGACCATCCAGCTGCGATGCACGCGGGTGAAGCGGGCCGGGTCGAGGCGCGGTTCGATCGCGGCCATCGTCGTACGCAGCGGGTAGGCGTGGCCGCGCACGTGCAGGTTCACGTAGTTGCCAGAGGCCTGCAGGAATTCGATGTCGTTGGCCGCGACGAGGAATTCCTTGCCGAGCTTGCGCACGAGGAACCGGTCGGGGCGCTCGACCGGTTCGAGCGGCGGGCCCTCGTCGGGTTCGACGAGCAGGCGTGCTTCGCCCTGCAAGCGCAACAGCAACAGGCGATAGGCCGCGACGATCAGCAGGATGCTGGCGTAGGTGCGCCAGTCCTTGAGGTATTCGTAGAACAACTCGCGTGGCCAGTAGCCGAAATCGTACTGCGCGCCGACCGCCAGGTAGACGAGCTTGCGCAGTCCAACCATGGCGCCGACGTGGAGCAGGCAGAACGCGACCGTCGCCAGCGCATGCAGGGGCAGGTTGCGGCGGAAGGAGTCGAAAGTCAGCGGCGCGCGCCGCTCGAATGCGATTACGAGCGGTACCAGGGCGAGCACCACCATGTGGCTCGACCACTCCCACGTCACTGGTTCCCATGGGGCGACCCCGACGTGCGCGCGCTTCATGTCCATGACCGCAATCTTGGAATTGATCGCGGCCTGGACAACGAAGAAGACGATCCAGGAGCCGGGTTCGACCCAGCGACGCCATGGCTGGTAACGGTCGAGGAAGGATTTGTCGGCGGGCGTCATCTGCGCATTCTAGAGGTCCGGGATGGAATCCGTTCCGCGATTCGTCACTGATGCCCGCGATTCGTCACCAAACCCCGCACCTCGACACTTGCCGCTGGGCCGCCGGCGAACGGGACGACAGGCTCTCCCGCAACTTCCACGGAGAGTCCCATGAACCGCCGCCACGATATCGACGCCCTGCGCGCGATCGCCTTCGCCGTCCTGATCCTCTACCACTTGTGCATGTTCTACGTCGCCGACTGGGGTTGGCACGTCAAGAGCGTTCACCTTGCCGGTTGGCTGCAGTTCCCGATGCTGTTCGTGAACCGCTGGCGGATGGACCTGATCTTCATGATCTCCGGGATGGCCGCAGCGTTCCTGCTGAAAACCGATCAAGTGTGGAAGTTCGTGCGCCAGCGCAACTGGCGGCTGATGCTGCCGCTGCTGTTCGGCATGGCCGTGGTCGTGCCGATCCAGCCGTATGCGCAGGGCGTGACGAATGGATTGGTGAAGCCGGGCTTCGTGCAGTTCCTGATCGACTATTACCACCACATGCCCTGGCCCGCGCACGCGTTCGATGGCTGGGAACACGGCGTGACCTGGAACCACTTGTGGTATCTGTTCTATCTGTGGGTCTACACACTCGCATTGGCGCTGCTGGCCAAGCCGCTCGCTTCGACACTTGGGGAAAAACTCACCGCGTTGTTCACCAACTTGCGCGGCTGGAAACTGCTGACGTTGCCGGCGCTGCCTTTCCTGCTTTACACCGTGACATTGCAGGAGCGCTTCCCCGACAACGGCGACTTCTTCCACGACTGGTACCGCAACCCCGTCTATTTCACGATCTTCCTCTACGGCTATCTCGTCGCGCGCGATGCCGGTTTCTGGGCCGAGGCGTTGCGCCTGCGCAAGATCAGCCTGATTGCTGCGCTGACGATCTTCGTTCCGTACATCGTGCTGGGTCGGTTGCTGTCCGACGATGCGCCGCACTGGCAGGTGATCGCGATCTGGGCGATGCGCGTTGGCTACATCTGGACGATGCTGATGGCGATCCTCGGCTGGGCGCACGCGCTGTTGAACAAACCGTTCCGCTGGTTGCCGTGGGCGACCGAGTCGGTGTACCCGTGGTACATGCTCCACCAGAGCCTGATCGTCGGCATCGCGTTCGCGTTGATGCCATACCACCTTGGCCCGGTGACAGAGCCGCTGCTGATCCTCATCGGAACGATCGCCGGTTGCTTCGTGATCGGCGAGATCGTCAAGCGCATCGATGTGCTACGGCCGTGCTTCGGACTGAAGGCGCGACCAAGGCAGGAATCCAGCGAAGGGTCGATCGGGAATGCAACGACCGACAAAGGCACGCATGCATTTGCCAGCGACTACGCCGCGTGCATCGCGCGACGCGAGCCGCCGCAGGACATCGCGTGATGCATGGCGCAGCGATCCCGCCAACGCGACGGGATCGCTGCGCTTGAAGTCGAAAATCAATGCGGGATGTAGCGCCAGAGATAGACCAGCGCGATCGCGCCGAGGATCGACATGATGAAACCGGCCGGATGGAACGCCGCGCCGGGCACGGGTTTCTTGATCAGGCGTCCGATCAGGCCACCGACGATCGAACCGCCGACGCCGAGCAGCGTCGTCATGATGAAACCCATCTGATCCGCACCGGGAACCACGGCGCGCGCAATCAGTCCGACGACGAAACCGACGATGATCGACCACAGGACATGCAGCATGGGCCAGCCTCCTTCGCGACAGGAGCCGTGATCATTGGTTGCCGTCCATCGAGAGTCAATCCGCAGCGCAGCAGGATGCGTGGCGGTTTTTTTGCGCAGCGATTAGCCTGAACGCAGTGTTTCGAGGACTTGCGGCCCGTAGCGTTCGAGCTTGCTCGCACCGACGCCGCTGATGCGCCCGAGCGACAGCAGGTCGCGCGGCGCATCGGCGGCGATCGCACGCAGGGTCGCGTCGTGGAAGATCACGTAGGCGGGCACGTTCTGTTCGCGCGCGAGGCGGGCGCGCAGTGAGCGCAAGGCGTCGAAGCGCGGCATCGCCTGCGCTGGAAGGTCGACGGCGGCGCTGGTTGCGCGCGTGCTGCGCGCGTTTTTCTCGCGCTTGCGTTGGATTTCTTCGCGCAATTCGACTTTCTGCTCGCCACGCAGCACCGCGCGGCTCGCCTCGGTCAATCGTAACGCGCCGTAAGCCTCCGCATCGATCGCGATCAGTCCCGCCGCGACCAGCTGGCGGATCACGCCGCGCCAGCGTTTCGCGTCGAGGTCGGCGCCGATGCCGTAGGTGCTGAGCTTGTGGTGGTCGTATTGATGGATCTTTTCGGTCTCTGCGCCGCGCAGTACGTCGATCACATGCGCCGCGCCGAAACGCTGGCCGGTGCGGAGGATGCACGACATCGCCTTTTGCGCCGCAATGGTCGCGTCCCAGCGCTGCGGTGGATCCAGGCAGTTGTCGCAGTTGCCGCAAACGCGCCTGCCATCGGCAGACACGTAGTCTTCGCCAAACCCTGCAAGCAACAGATGTCGCCGACACACGGTCGATTCGCAATAGCCGAGCAACGCGTCGAGCTTGCGACGTTCGAGGCGTTTGCGTTCCTCGCCGGATTCGGACTGCTCGATCATCTGCTTGAGCGTCACCAGGTCGCCAAGCCCATAGCACAGCCAAGCATCGGCGGGCTCGCCATCGCGGCCTGCGCGGCCGGTTTCCTGGTAATAGCCTTCCAGCGATTTCGGAAGATCCATGTGCGCGACGAAACGTACGTCGGGTTTGTCGATGCCCATGCCGAACGCGATCGTCGCGACGATCACCACGCCGTCCTCGCGCAGGAAGCGGCGCTGGTTCGCGCTGCGCGTTTCCGCATTCAGGCCGGCGTGGTATGGCAATGCGGTGATGCCATTCGCAACGAGGAATGCCGCGGTCTCCTCGACCTTCTTGCGCGACAGGCAATAGACGATGCCGGCCGCATCGCGATGCGCGGCGAGGAAATCGAGCAGTTGCTTGCGCGCGTTGTCCTTCTGCACCACGCGGTAACGGATGTTCGGGCGGTCGAACGAGCTGATGAACTGTTGCGCGTCTTCGAGTTGCAGACGCTCGACGATCTCGCGCCGCGTGGGCTCATCGGCGGTCGCGGTCAAAGCGATGCGCGGAACCTGCGGCCAGCGTTCGTGCAGCAGGTTGAGCTCGCGGTATTCGCGGCGGAAGTCGTGGCCCCATTGCGACACGCAGTGCGCTTCGTCGATCGCGAACAGCGCGATGCGGCTGCGTTCGAGCAGCGCCAGGAAGCCCGGCATCAACAGGCGTTCGGGCGCGACATAGAGCAGGTCGAGTTCGCCCGCAAGCAATTGGCGCTCGACAGCCGCCGCCGCGTCGGCGCCCAGCGACGAATTCAGGAACGCCACGCGCACGCCGAGCTGTTCCAGCGCCTCGACCTGGTCCTGCATCAGCGCGATCAGCGGCGACACCACGATGCCGACGCCATCGCGCAGCAACGCCGGAATCTGGTAGCACAGCGACTTGCCGCCGCCGGTCGGCATCAGCACGAGCGCATCACCGCCATCGGCCAGATGCTTTACGATCGCTTCCTGCGGACCGCGAAACGCGGGATAGCCGAAAATGCGTTGAAGAAGTTCGCGGGCAGGGGACATGTGCGACAAGGTTAGCAAACCAGCCATCGGATCGACGCGATTGCGATGACGACTTCCGGAAAAAACCAGCACGATCCGTTGTACGGATCGCAGACGCGCGACCGCGCGCGGCTGTTGCGATTGCAGGCGGCAATGCGCAAGGCGCCCGTCGATGAAGAGGCGCGTTCCGTCGCGCGCAAGGCGTTCGAGGATGCGCTCGCGAAGTCACGTGCTGCATCCGAAGCGCGCGCCGCATCCGCGCCAGTACCGACTTTCGACGACAGCCTGCCTATCGCGCGCGAAGCCGGGAAGATCATCGAACTGATCCGCGCGAATCAGGTCGTGGTGATCGCTGGCGAGACCGGTTCGGGAAAGACCACGCAGTTGCCGAAACTGTGTCTCGCGGCAGGACGCGGTGCGGCGGGCATGATCGGTTGCACGCAGCCGCGCCGCATCGCCGCACGCAGCGTCGCGCGTCGGGTCGCACAGGAGCTTGGCGTGCCGGTCGGTGGCGCGGTTGGGTTCCAGGTGCGCTTCAACGACCAGGTAGGCCCGGCGACGCGGATCAAGTTCATGACCGACGGCATCCTGCTCGCGGAGATGCAATCGGACCGCTGGCTCAGCGCTTACGACACGCTGATTATCGACGAGGCGCACGAGCGCAGCCTCAACATCGACTTTTTGCTCGGCTACTTGCGTCAGTTGCTGCCGAAGCGGCCCGACCTGAAGGTCATCGTGACCTCGGCGACGATCGATACTTCGCGTTTCGCAAAGCATTTCCACGATGCGCCGGTGCTGGAAGTCGAAGGCCGCAGTTATCTGGTGGAAGTGCGCTATCGACCGCTGGATGCCGCGCGCGAGGAGGAAGAGGGCGGCGAGGCGCGTGTCGGTGAGGATCTGCGCGAAGCGCGCAGCACCGGCGATGCGATCGTTGCGGCGCTGGAAGAAATTACCCGCGAAGATGCGACCGGCGACGTGCTCGTCTTCCTGCCCGGCGAGCGCGAGATCCGCGACCTGCACCATGCGCTCGGGAAAAGACGCTTCCGCCACACTGAAGTGTTGCCGCTGTATGCACGCCTGTCGCCACGCGACCAGGATCGCGTGTTCAATCCGGGGCCGGGTCGACGCATCGTGCTGGCGACGAATGTCGCGGAGACGTCGCTCACGGTGCCGCGCATCCGCTATGTCATCGACCCCGGAATGGCGCGCGTGAAGCGCTACAGCCCGCGCATGAAGCTCGATCGCTTGCACATCGAAGCGATCGCGCAGGCTAGCGCCGACCAGCGCAAGGGTCGCTGCGGTCGTATCGCCGCGGGCATCTGTTATCGACTGTATTCGGAAGCGGATTTCGCGTCGCGGCCGCGTTATACCGATCCCGAAATCCTGCGCGCGTCGCTGGCGGGCGTGATCCTGCGCATGCTCTCGTTGGGACTTGGACGCGTCGAGGATTTCCCCTTCATCGATGCGCCCGACGCGCGCGCGATCGCCGATGGCTGGCAGCAGTTATGGGAACTCGGCGCAGTCACCGCACTCGACGACAACCGCGCACGCACGCTGACAGCGATCGGCCGCACGCTCGCGCGGCTGCCGGTGGACGTCAAGCTGGGTCGCATGCTGATCGCCGCGCAACAACATCGTTGCCTGCGCGAAATGTTCGTCATTGCATCCTTCCTCGCAATCCAGGATCCGCGCGAACGCCCCGCCGATGCGCGCGGCGCGGCGGACAGCGCGCACGCGACCTTCGCCGACCCGAAATCCGAATTCATCGGCATCGTGAAGCTCTGGGACGCGTACGCGCTCGCGCACGAAGACCTGACGCAGTCGAAACTGCGCGACTGGTGCGAGAAACATTTCCTCGGTTTCCTGCGCATGCGCGAATGGCGCGAGTTGCACCGGCAGTTGCTCGTGCTTGGCGAAGAACTGCAGTGGCAGACAAACGAAACAGCGGCCGATTACGCGGCCCTGCATCGCGCATTGCTCGCTGGCTTGCCCACGCAGATCGGCCAGAAAGACGAGAAGCAGATGTACCAGGCGCCGCGCCAGCGTCGCTTCAAACTGTTTCCCGGTTCGACGCTCGCGAAGCTGCCGCCGCCGTGGGTGTTGTCGGCGACGATGCTCGACACCGCGCAAGTCTGGGGCATGACCAACGCGCGCATCGAGCCGGACTGGGCGATCCAGGAATTGCCGCACCTGCTCGCGCGCAAGCACTTCGATGCGCACTGGTCGCGCAAGCAAGGTCGGGTCGTTGCGTCGGAGCAGATCAGCCTGTTCGGACTCGTGCTCGCGCCAAAGCGGCCGGTGCATTACGGCAGCATCGCGCCGGCTGAATCGCGCGAATTGTTCGTGCGACAAGGCCTGGTGATGGGCGAGGTCAATACGCGCGCCGTATTTCTTGCGCGCAATCTTGCGACGCTCGAAAAAGCGCGCGAAGAAGAAGCAAAGTTGCGCCGCGCCGGTCTTGTCGTGGACGAAGACTGGCAGGCGCGCTGGTACCTGGATCGATTGCCGCACGACATGTGCACCGCGGCGGCACTGGATGCGTGGCATGCGAAGTCGTCGCCCGCGCAACGCCATGCGCTGGAATGGCCGCTCGCCGACTTGTTGCCTGGCGAGGGTAGCGAGCAGGAACGCTTCCCGAAATACCTCGCGCTCGGCGACGCGCGGCTTGCATTGACGTATCGCTTCGAGCCGGGCGCCGCGGACGATGGCGTGACGCTCGCGGTGCCGATCCACCTGCTCAATGCGCTCGATGCGGCGCGCCTTTCGTGGCTCGTTCCGGGATTGCACGAAGACAAAGCGACCGCGCTGATTCGCGGCCTGCCGAAAACCTTGCGCCGCAATTACGTGCCGGCGCCGGATTTCGCGCGCGCGTTTGCCGAAGCGTGGCAGGCCGCAAGCGCCGACAGCATCGCGGGCGAACTCGCGCGTTTCCTCACGCGTGCGACGGGCGCAACGGTTGCCGCTACCGGTTTCGATGAGTCGGCGGTCGAGCCGCACCTGCGCATGAACCTGCGCGTGCAAGACGGGGAACGCATCCTCGCCGAGTCGCGCGATCTCGATGCGTTGCGCAAGCAATTCGGATCGCGAGCGGAAGAGGCGTTTGCCGCGCGGGTCGGGCGCGAGCTTGCGGCGGAAGGACTGCGCGAATTTCCATCGCGATCGATTCCCGCCAACGTGCCCGGCGAGGCCGGCGTGCCGGCGTTTCCTGCGCTCGTCGACTGCGGCGAGGACGCTGCGCTTCGCGTGTTCGCCGATCGCGCGCAGGCGCAGGGCGAACATGCCGGCGGGGTGCGCCGGTTATTGCGGATCGCGCTCGCCGATCGCATCAAGAACGCGCGCAAGCAATTGCCGTTGTCGGCACAAACCGGCCTGCTGTATGCGGCGATCGAACAGTTCTCGAATGTTGCCGGCATCAAGTCGGCCGCGCAGGATCGCTTGCGCGTCGATCTGGTCGAGGCTGCGTTGAATGCCTTGCTCGCCGATCACGTGGACGATATTCGCGACCGCGCCGCATTCGAGAAACGACTCGACGCATCCGGCAAGCAGTTGTTCGCCGAAGCCATGCGGCGCCTGCAGCTCGCGGAAGCGATTCTCGGGGCGGTGGCCGAGCTCAAGCCGAAACTCGATGCGCCGTTGCTCGGTTGGGCGAAAGGGAACCTGGACGATTTGCGCGCGCAGCTCGCCGCATTGCTGCCGCCGGGATTCCTGCGCGATACGCCAGCCGATGCGCTCGCGCAATTTCCGCGTTACCTGAAAGCGATGCGCATGCGCGCCGAGCGCGCGCTCAACGATCCGGTGCGCGACCAGGCGCGCATGCTGGAGATCCAGCCCTTCGTGGATGCGCTTGCGCAGGCGCGCGTTCGCGGAGTCGCACAACGCCCGAACTGGCAGGCGTTGCGCTGGGATCTCGAAGAACTGCGCGTGTCGCTGTTCGCGCAGGAACTCGGCGCGAAAGCAGGCGTGTCGGTCAAGCGCCTCGTTCGCCAGCTCGAGACGCTACGCGCGATTACTTGACGCGCTCGACCTTGGTCGTGGAACCGTAGCCTTCGACCTGCAGGTACCAGACGCCCATCAGTCCGGGCGAGATCCGCACGACCGGATTCTCGAGATGGATGCCGACCAGTTGCGAGGTGGGATCGGATTGCCGCCAGACCTGGCCGTTCGCGAGCGTGAATTCCGTGCCGCCAGTCCAACCCCTGAAAGTACCGGGAATCGTGCTGATGATCTTGTCCTTGTCGCCGTAATAATCCTTGAAGCCCATGCGCAGTGCGTCGCTGCGATCCTGTTCGCGCGCGCCTTGCGCATGCGCCTGCGCGGTGCGCGTCTGCACTTCGCTGCGGATGAAGGCGTTCAGCCGCGCGAGCTCCTCGGGCGAGAGCTTGTCGAGGCCGGCTGCCTTGAAGTCCGCCGAGGACATGCGTTCCTCGAGCGACGAGAATTGCTGGGCGAACACGAGCGGCGCCGCGAATGCGAGGCCAGCGGCGAGCATGAGGATCAGTGAGCGGAAGCGCATGGTGTGGTTCCTGCGAAAGATGCCGGGCTGAAATTTTCCGTGGCTAGTGTAAACCGAATGCCGGGCACGTATAACTAGGCCTCCTCCATGCTTCTTTCTGTCGTCGTGAACGTTTCCGCAGAAGCCGATCCCGATTCGGTCCATATTCCCGCCGCCGACGCATCGTTGCAGCGCTGGCTGATCGCGCACGCGGGCGGGGCTGCGCGCGGCGTCCTTTGCGTTCTCGATCCCGCGACGCTGCCGGCAGCCGATCCATTCGCGGCGCAAGCGCTGTTCGCCTGTCTCGGGCTGCTCGAAATGTTGCGCGCGGACGAGGACGTCCTGCTCGCGGCGATCCTGCACGCGATCCCTGAATGGCGCTCCCGTCTTGCGGCGCTCGAACCTGCCGCCCGCGAACGCGTGCAGGCCTTGCTCGACGGCCAGCAGGCCGCCGAACAGGTGTGGACACTGCACGCCGGCCGCGCCCAGCACGTGCGCGCCGAAGGTTTGCGTCGCCTGCTGCTGGCCCTGGTACGCGACCTGCGGGTGATCCTGATCCTGCTCGCGCGCCAGCTCGTGCAGATGCGCAACGCGGCATCGCTGCCCGAGACCGAACGCATCGCGCTGGCGCAGCTGAGCACCGACATCCACGCGCCGCTCGCGAATCGGCTCGGCATCTGGCAGCTCAAATGGGAGTTGGAAGACCTCGCGTTCCGCCATCTGCAACCCGACACCTACAAACGCATCGCGCGATTGCTCGACGAAAAACGCGGCGACCGCGAGCGTTTCATCGAAGACGTGAAGTCGCACATCCGCGATGCGCTGGATCATGCAGGCGTGCGCGCGGATGTCGCCGGTCGCCCGAAGCACATCTTCAGCATCTGGAAGAAGATGCAACGCAAGGACGTGCCGTTCGGCGAGCTCTACGATGTTCGCGCGGTGCGCGTGCTGGTCGACGACATCGCGACCTGCTACGCCGCGCTTGGCGTGGTGCACCAGTTGTGGCCGCCGGTGCCGTCGGAATTCGACGACTACATCGCCAATCCGAAAGGCAACCAGTACCGTTCGCTGCACACCGCAGTGATCGGCCCGGAAGGCCGCACGCTGGAAGTGCAGATCCGCACGCACGAGATGCACGCGCATTCCGAGCTCGGCGTCGCCGCGCACTGGCGTTACAAAGAGGGACAGGGCGTTGCGGCATCCGCATCGGCGAACGCCGGTTTCGATCGCAAGATCGCGTGGATGCGGCAATTGCTCGATCGCACCGAGGCCGATGCGGGCGACGAGGACGCATTGCTCGCCGGGCTGCGCACCGACCTCGTCGAGGATCGCGTCTACCTGCTCACGCCGAAGGGCGAAGTCGTCGATCTTCCGCGCGGCGGCACCGTGCTCGATTTCGCCTACCACGTGCACACCGAAGTCGGGCATCGCTGCCGCGGCGCGAAGGTCAACGGCCGCATCGTGCCATTGAATTTCCAGCCGAATACCGGCGACCGCGTCGAGATCATGACCGCGAAGACGTCCGAGCCGCGCCGCGACTGGCTGTTGGCCAACAGCGGTTTCCTCGCCAGCGCGCGTTCGCGCGACAAGGTGCGCGCGTGGTTCCACAAGCTCGATCGCGCGCGCAACCTGCAGGCCGGGCGCGAACTGCTGGAGAAGGAACTCAAGCGACTCGCCTTGCACCAGTCCGATCTCGCGCCGGCGCTCACCAGGTTCCACCTGGCGAGCATCGACGAACTGCATGTCGCGGTCGCGCTCGGCGATGTCAGCCCGAGCCAGGTCGCACGCGCTTTGCACGACCATGCGCAGGCGCAATTGCGCAGCGAAGCCGAGCGCGCAATGCCGGTGCGCGCGGAGGCGAAACTGCGCGCGAAACCGAGCGACCGTTTCGTCGTCGAAGGCGTCGGCAACCTGCTCACCCAGATTGCGCGCTGCTGCCAGCCGGTTGCCGGCGATGCGATCGTCGGTTATTTGACGCGCGCGCGCGGCGTGAGCATCCATCGCGAAAGTTGTGCGGCATTGCAACGCCTGCTTGCGAAGAATCCCGAGCGCCTGCTGCCGGTGGAATGGGGCGATCGCGGCGATGGCAGCTACAGCGTCGACGTGCAGGTGCGCGGATTCGATCGCAAGGGCCTGCTCAAGGATCTCGCCAACCTGATCGCGCAGCACGGCGTGCATGTGCTCGCGATCAACAGCCGCGTCGATGCGGCGAGCGGACTCGTGGAGTTCACGTTTACCTTGAAAGTGCGCGACTTCGACCAGCTCGGCCAGTTGCTCGGCCGCCTGAACGCTGTCCCCGGCGTGGACGATGCGCGCCGGCTTGGTTGAAGCAATCGGGATGAACTCCGCCGCTGCTATCCTTGTCCGATGCAGCATGCGACCCGCGCACCATGACTGAACGCCGCGATCCGACGCTCGGCGCGTTGCCCGATCCCGACGATGATGGCGCGCGCATTGCGCCCACTTCGCGACGCAGCACCCCGCGCGAATTGCGAACTCGCAGCCGCTGGCCGTGGCTGCTCGCAGTCGTGTTTTTCGCCGCCGCGTTCGCGTTGTACCACTGGCGCGATGCGCTCGGGACGCGATTGGTGCGGCCGCCGCAACAGACGCGGTTGATGCAGCAGGCCGATGCCGCATTGCGCGCGGGGCGGCTGACATCGCCCGATGGTCGCGGCGCGCGCGAGCTCTACCAGGCCGTGCTCGCGCGCGATGCCGATCACCTCGGCGCGCGCGAAGGGCTGGTGCGCGTGGGCGCAGCGGCGCTCGCGCAGGCGCAGCTTGCACTGAGCGCGAACCATCCGCAGGATGCGCGTCGCGATCTCGACCTCGCGCGCGACCTCGCGGTTCCGGTCGCCGACCTGCAACCGGTCGAGGACGCGTTGCGCCGTGGCGGCGACAGCGACGACAAGCTCGCAAGCCTGCTTGCGCGGGCAGGGTCGGCCGAACAGGCGGGACACCTCGACGACGGCAACGCAAGTGCGCTCGCGATCTACCAGCAAGCGCTCGCCGCTGCACCGGACAATGCGGTGGTGCTCGCGCGCAGGCACGCATTGCTCGTGCGGATGCTGGCGGGGATCGATGCATTGCTTGCGCAAGGCGATGTGACCGGTGCGCGAAGATTGATCGATCGCATCGCCGCCGTGGATCCCGGCAACCTCGACCTGCCTGCTACGCGCTCGCGACTTGCGGAAGCGACGCAAAAACGGCAGGCCGCTCAGGCGCGTGCGCTGGACGGCGCCGATGCCGACCTGCGTGCGCGACGGATCGATGCAGCGATTTCCGCGTACCGCAAGGTACTCGCCGAGGCACCGGACAACCTGCGCGCGCGCGCGGGCTTGCGCTCGACTGCCGAAGCTCTTGTCGCCGAAGCGAACCACGCGATCGCCGATTTCGATTTCGTCCACGCCGAGGCAGCACTCGCGCAAGCGCGCATGCTGGCGCCTGAATCATCGACGCTGCGCGCAGCCGAACAGCATCTGAAGCAAGCGCGCGCGCGCCGCGCGGGCATCCCCGCCGCGACGAGCAAGGCATCGGTCGAGGACTTGCTCGCCGCGGCCGATCACGCGGTCGTGCGCGACCAACTCGTCGATCCGCCCGGCGACAGCGCGTTCGACAAATTGCGTGCGGCGTCCGCGATCGCGCCCACCGATCCGCGCGTGATCGCGGCGACCAGGCAGTTCGCCGTCACTGCCGTGGCGTGTTACCAGCGCGAGATGACCGGCAACCGACTCGCGCACGCGGAAGCCTGCCTCGACGCACTGATCGCGATGCAGCCTTCGTACGCGCGGTTGTCGTCGATGCGCCAGGAACTTGCGGCGCGCTGGCTTGCGGTGGCCGACGAACGCATCGGCGCCGGCGAATTCGACGTCGCGCAGCGTGCGATCGCTTCCGCGCTGCGTTGGGCGCCGAACAATCCCTCGATTCCGGCACTACAGGCGCGCCTGCAACAGGCGCGCGCGGGCGGGAAGCGCTGAAGGTTCGCCTTAACCCAGCACGCGCCGCAACGCTTCGCGCGCCGCATCGAACGAGAAATGCCGCGCGACATTTTCGATGCCATGGCGGGCGAGCATTTCCCACAACGCAGCATCGTCGTACAGGCGCAGCACCGCATCGGCGAAAGCTTGCGCATCGGCGCCGACCAGCACGTCCACGCCATCGCGCAGGTGCATGCCCTCGACGGCGACGGGCGTGGCGACGAGCGGTTGCCCGTGCGCCATGCTCAGGTTGACCTTGCCCTTGACGCCAGCGCCGTAGCGCAGCGGCGCGAGCCCGATCCGGCAACCGTCCATGTACGGATCGATGTCGGGGACATGGCCATGCACGCGTATGCCGGGCAGTTCGCCGAGTGCATGCACTTCGTCGGTGACGTCTCCGCCGACCAGGTGCAGCACGATGTCGTCGCGGCGCGCACGGATCAATGGGAAAATCTCGCGCGCCATCCACAACGCAGCGTCCACGTTCGGCGGATGCCGGTAACCGCCGACGAACACGATGTCCTTGCGCGCTGCGAAACCGGCATGCTGCGTCTTCGTGCGATGCACGTTCGACAACACTTCGACTGCGGCGCCAGGCGCGTCGTGCGCGAGCAGGGCCTGTTCGACCGGACTCACGACGAGGGTAAGGTCGGACTCGCACACCAGCTTCAATTCGCGCATCCGGGTCTGCCGCGCGCTGCGCATCCGCGCCGGATCGTTCGCGATCTCGGCTTCGCGCTGTTCGCGCAGGTAATGCAGGTCCACGGTATCGAAAACGAAGCGCGCCTGCGGCGCATGCCGGCGCGCGAGCGCGAGATAATTGCTGGCGACGTAATGGCGGCTCGCGATGATCGTGTCGAACTGTGCGCCGTGTTTCAAGAACCATACGGGCACGCTGTCGATCCACGGCATCCACCAGGCCTGCACGCCGAGCGACTGCAACGCCTCGGTGTAGGCGCCGTCGTGCGCGCGGTTGTCGGCGAAGAACGTGACCGCGCATCCTTCCTCGCGCAGCATCGCCAACAGGTTGACCAGGCGCAACGAAGCCGAATCGCGATCGGGTTTGGGCGTGTATGCGTCGATCACGAGGACGCGCCGCGCCGCGCGATGCTCGCTCGCACCGCGGATATCCGCATCGGGTGCCGGATGCGTGGCGAGCGTGTCGCGCCAGCGATCGAGGAACTTCTGCTTGTTGACGACCTGGTAGGCCTTGATGCCAGAACCCGTATCGGTTCCCGAGGTGATGCCCTCGAAATGCACCACGACCGACGCAGGCTGGTACAGCACCTGCAATCCTTCGGCGCGCACCTTCATCGCCAGGTCGGTGTCCTCGTAATAGGCCGGCGCGTAATGCGCGTCGAAAGCGCCGAGCTTCGCGAACAACGCGCGCGGCAAGGCGATTGCCGCGCCCGAGCAATAATCCACTTCGCGCACGAAGTTATAAGCCGGTGCAGCGGGATCGTCGAAGCGTCCGTAATTCCAGCCCGATCCGTCGTTGAAGACGATGCCGCCGGCTTCCTGCAAGCGGCCATCGGGATACACGAGTTTCGCGCCGACCAGGCCTGCATGCGGGTGCGCATCGAAGGTGCCGATCAAGGCATCCAGCCATCCCGGTTGCACGGCGGTGTCGTTGTTGAGGAAAACCAGGTAATCGCCGCGCGCGATCGCCGCGCCGGCATTGCTGGCGCGGATGAAGCCGAGGTTCGTCGCGTTGCGCAGGTAGCGCACGCCGGCGATCTCGCGCATGCGTTCGGCGGTTTCGTCCGACGACGCATCATCGACGACGATCACTTCGAACGCTGTCGCATCGCCGGATGCGGCAAGCGCGCGCAGGCAGGTCAGGGTGTGTTCGAAATGGTTGTACGCCGGCACCACGATGCTCGCCACGGGCGTGGCCGCGCATGCCACGCTGAACGGCGCGAAGGCCGCGTCGGCGGGGATTTGCAAGCTCGCAGATGTGGCGATGCGAGGTCTGCGCAGTTCCAGCAGCGCTCGCGAGATCGTGTTGCGCAGCCCTCGCTGGCGCAAGCTGGCACTGGCGCGCGCCAATGCGTTTCCCGACCGGGTCCAGGCGAATCCCACGCCCGCCATCAGGTTCGCAGTGTGTCGTCGCAGCCACGATGGCGATTTGGGGGGCAGCGGCATTCCAGGGTCGGGCCGGGCGGTAGGCAAGGTTACCGTGCGCGGCGTTGTGACGACAGGCAGCAGCGGCCGGGCATGCGAAAGCGTTAGACTTCGGCCCGGGCATGCAGGAGACGCAATGCGGCGCGACGACGACGATTTCGACGAGGAAGAAGAGGACGACGAAGCGCCACGCCGCTCGTGGATGCGCTGGATTTTCTATTTCGGGCTTGCCGGCTTCGGCCTGTTCCTCGGATTGGCGATTCCGTACATCTGGGTGCTCGATGGCCAGGTGCGCGAAAAGTTCGGGCAACTGCAATGGCAGGTGCCGACCATGGTGTACGCGCAGCCGCTGGTACTCAAATCCGGCGTGCGGATGGACGCGCCGACCCTGCTGCTGGAACTCGAGGCGGCGGTCTATCGCAACGACGGCATCGGCAGCGATCCGGGCACCTACGCACGCGCTGGCAACCGTTTCAAGATCGGTAGCCGCGGCTTTGCCGACATCGGTGGCGCGGTCGCGCCTGCGAAGATCGAGGTGCTGCTTGGCGACGGCAACGTCGTCGCGATCAAGAACCAGAGTGGCGGATCGTTGCCAACGGCCGTACTCGATCCTGCGCGCATCGCCGCGCTGTACGGCGCGAGCCAGGAAGAACGTCAACTCGTGCGCGCGACCGATCTTCCGCCATTGCTGGTGACCGGCCTGCAGGCCGTCGAGGATCGCAATTTCAAGAGCCATCACGGCGTCGACGTATGGGGCATCCTGCGCGCGGCGTGGGTGAATGCGAGCGAAGGCGGCTTGCGCCAGGGCGGCAGCACGCTGACCCAGCAACTCGTGCGCGGCCTGTTCCTTACCAACGAGCGCAGCATCAAGCGCAAGGTCAACGAGGCATTGTTCGCGATCATCATCGAAGCGCGCTTCGACAAGCAGACGATCCTCGAGGCCTACCTCAACCAGGTGTATCTCGGCCAGCAGGGCAGCCAGTCGATCCACGGCGTCGCGGCGGCGTCGAAGTTCTGGTTCGGGCGCCCGCTGGCGTCGCTGCCGACCGAGGATGTCGCGCTGATGATCGGCCTCATCAAGGGTCCGTCGTATTACGATCCGCGCCGCTATCCCGACCGCGCATTGCAACGCCGCAATGTCGTGCTCGACGAATTCGTCGAGACCGGATTGATCAATGCCGACGAAGCCACGCGGGCGAAAGCGGCGCCACTCGGGATCAGCGAGCATCCGGGCGTGGTGACCAATCGCTATCCGGCGTTCGTGGATCTCGTGCGCCGGCAATTGCAGAGCGACTATCCGGCCGACAGCATCAAGGGCGCCGGGCTCACCGTGCACACCACGCTCGACCCGGCCGCGCAGATCTATTCCGAAGGCGCGTTGCAGGACACGCTCGACAAGATCCAGCGCAAGAAAGGCCCGACGCTCGAAGGCGGCCTGGTCATCACCGACGTGCACGATGGCGACGTGCTCGCGGTGGTCGGCAGTCGCGATCCAACGAGTTTCGGTTTCAATCGCGCGCTCGATGCGCAGCGCCCGGTCGGTTCGTTGTTCAAGCCCTTCATCTATCTGTTGGCGCTCGCGCAGCCCGGCAAGTATTCGCTGGCGACGCCGATAGACGACTCGTCGGTCACCGTCACCCAGCCGAACGGCAAGGACTGGAAGCCGGACAACGACGACCATCGCGACCACGGCCGGGTGCGCATCATCGATGCGCTCGCGCAGTCGTACAACCATGTCGCGGTGCGCGTCGGCATGGACGTGCAGGTCGAGCGCATCGCCAAGCTCATCAAGATCCTCGCGGGCATCGACGCGCAACCGAATCCGTCGCTGATCCTCGGCGCGGTCGACCAGACCCCGTTCGCGATGGCGCAGTTGTACCAGTTCCTCGCGTCCGGCGGCGAAGTGCAACCGTTGCACGCGGTGCGCGGCGTGCTCGATGCGCACGGCGCGCTGGTCAAGCGCTACGACAGCGCGCCGGCCGCTGCGCAGGCTGGCGATGCGCTCGCTGCGCGACTCGTGCAGATTGCGATGCAGCAGGTGGTGATTTCCGGCACCGCGCATGCATTGCAGGCCGATGGACTCAGCTTCCTGCAAGCCGCCGGCAAGACCGGCACCAGCAACGACAGTCGCGATAGCTGGTTCGCCGGATTCACCGGTTCGCATCTTGCGGTGGTCTGGGTCGGCAACGACCAGAATGCGATGACCGGATTGTTCGGTGCCACGGGCGCCTTGCGCGTATGGGCGGGCATCTTCAAGAAATTGCCGAGTACGCCGTTGAAGGTGAGCGACCAGGGCATGGAATGGGCGTGGGTCAGTCCATCGCAGCTCGCGAGCGTCGATGCGAGTTGTCCAGGCGTTCGCCACTTCGCGTTCGTGAAAGGCTTCGCGCCGGCAGGACCGCAGGCTTGCGACGCGGTTGCGAGTCCGGGCGACGAGCAGGGCTGGATCCGCATGCCGAGCGCCGACGATGCGAATCCGGAAGGCGGCGAATCGGCGGCGTCGGGCGATACGGAGCAGGCGCCTCCAGCTTCGGATTCCATGCAACAGCCACCGCAGCAACCGCCATCGCAGGCTCCGCCGCCATCGCAAGCGCAGGACCAGAATCAATGAGCATGTTTCCAGCCTCCGCGCGCAGCAGTTTTTTGCGTGCAGGAGTTTTGATCGCGTTGTCGCTCGGCATTGCCGCCTGTTCGCAAAATGGCGCGCCGCCGGCATCCGCAGGCAACCTGCGCGTTGGCGTGCCTACGCCGCGCGAGATGGTGGCGCAAGTGCGCGCCGCAGGCGCGGCAGCGGGCGATGGAATCGACGTGAAACCGCTGCGCGATCCGCAGGTCGAGGACTTGCGCGTGCGTGCGGCGGCACTCGAAACGCAATCCGACTACGCGGGCGCGGCGCAGGCGATCGCACAGGCGCTCACGATCGTGCCCGGCGATCCCGAACTGCAGCAGCAGGCCGCCGAGTACGCGCTGTACCAGCAGGATTGGACGCACGCCGCGGCGTTCGCGCAGCAGTCCTACGATCGCGGCCCGAAACTCGGCGCGTTGTGCCGGCGCAACTGGACGACGCTGCGCTTCGTGCGGCTCGTGCACGGCGATGCGAACGGCGTGCAGGCTGCGACGCAGCAAGTCGCGACGTGCACGGTCGCCGCGCCGGTACGGATGTAGGTTCGCGGTTTGTCGCTCGCCGAAAATACCCGCGCGGCCCTCGCCGATGATGGACCGCTTGCGCAGCGACTCCCCGGCTACACGCCGCGCGCCGCACAGATGCGGCTCGCCGAAGCGATCGCGGATGCGTTCGAGCAACGCGATTATTTGATCGCCGAAGCCGGCACCGGCACCGGAAAAACCTACGCGTACCTGGTTCCGGCATTGCTTTCGGGCCAGCGCGTGATCATCTCGACCGGCACGCGCGCGTTGCAGGACCAGTTGTATCACCGCGATCTTCCGCGCGTGCGCGAAGCGCTCGGCGTCGGCTTGCGAACGGCGCTGCTGAAAGGCCGTGCGAACTATCTTTGCCTGTACCGGATGAACCAGGCGAAGGGCGAATCGCGTTTCCAGTCGCGCGAATCGGTCGCGCAGTTCCAGCGCGTCGTCGCGTGGTCGTCGCGAACGAAGCGTGGCGATCTCGCCGAACTCGTCGACATGCCGGAAGACACGCCGCTGTGGCCGCAGGTCACCTCGACCACGGAAAACTGTCTCGGCAGCGAATGTCCGTTCTGGGGCGATTGCTTCGTCGTGAAAGCGCGCGCGGAAGCGCAGTCTGCCGATGTCGTCGTCGTCAATCATCACCTGCTGCTCGCCGATCTCGCGATCAAGCAGGAAGGTTTCGGCGAAATCCTGCCGGGCGCGAATGCGTTCGTGCTCGACGAAGCGCACCAGTTGCCGGAACTCGCCGCGCAATTCTTCGGCGAGTCCATCGGCGCACGCCAGCTCAACGACCTCGCGCGCGATGCCTTGTCCGAATGCGCGAGCGTGACCGCCGCGCTCGCGTCGATCCAGCAACCCGCGCGCGGCCTCGAACATGCGGTGCGTGTATTGCGCCTGGAGCTCGACACGTTGCCGCAACGCGGTACGCATTTGCGCCTGCTCGGCAACGCGAAAGCGGCCGAAGCATTGAACGAACTCGACCATTCGCTCGAAGAACTCGCCGGCGCGTTGTCCGCATTAAGCGAAGCGTCGCCCGGGTTCGCCGCGACGTTCGAGCGCGCGAACAAGCAGCGCGAGCGCCTCGCGCGCTGGCGCGATGGCGACGACGACGAAGTGCGTTGGTACGAACTCACGCCGCGCGGCTTCATCCTGCAACGCACGCCGCTCGACGTGTCCGCACCGCTGCGCAATTTTCGCGAAGCCAGTCGCGCGGCATGGGTGTTCACCTCGGCGACGCTGTCGGTGGACGGCGAGTTCGAGCACATCGCGCGCAAGCTTGGTCTCGTCGAACCGGCGACGTTGCTGCAACCGAGTCCGTTCGACTGGCAACGACAGGCGCTGTGCTACC
>Ga0105240_10002489_pt1 | contig 29591 bp, 34 predicted proteins | sample KBSC54metaG_FD_80426 | JGI IMG/M metagenome (GOLD analysis project Ga0105240, IMG submission 80426) | Corn rhizosphere microbial communities from Kellogg Biological Station, Michigan, USA - KBS C5-4 metaG | ecosystem: Host-associated > Plants > Roots > Rhizosphere > Soil | place: Michigan, USA... | reverse complement strand
TGCAATGATTGCCTCTGCGTCGGTCTGTGCGGACTTCTCACGGATGCGCGCTGCTTTCTTGAGTGCGCCTTCCTCTTCCTCTTCGCTGCGCTCATCGGCGAACTCAGCAGGCATATGGTACACTTCGTCAAGTGCAGGGTTTCCACTTGGATGCGGCCATACGAAGTGATTGGCACGGGTCGCGTCGGGTACAAGTTCCGAAGTATCGACATGCTTCGGAAGTCCGTAATTCCTCGCCGGTTTCATAGTCCGGGTTGGTTTCGTCTCTGCGTCTGGCATTTGTTATCTCCTCCGTAATCTTCCCCAGAAATCGTACCCACCGATCTCTGGAGAAGGTTACAGCCTGTCGTTATAGTTACGCGCTAACACCGGTGATCAGGTACCCTGCTAGGTACTTGCCGTTGCTATCGATCGCGATTGCCCTCCAGTCGCGGAGCGTTGAGCACTCCACGTACTCACCCTTCTTAATCTCCCACCGGAACCTGCGAACGGAGAACCCACGGGAACCCGTTGTGTCGTCCGGTGCTTCGAAAGTCCTGCCAAAGTGGATGGTGCGGGGACCGAGGGACGGGGAACGGTAGAACATAACGGCTTCGTCTGTTCCGTCGTCTGCTACCCACACACCGCCCGTTGTCAGCGTCTGACCGGCCTTGGAGGTTGCCGCCTGTGCGCCGGTTTCGATGACATCCATCCCGTTTACGACCGGCTGCAGCAGTCGCCGTTTTGTCAGGCCTTCTTGATTTACGTACTTGTACCGGTCACGGTACAGAGGGTGCTGAGAGAGGTACTGCGCGGAGGAGATACTCACCTGTAGGGCGTTTGGTTCCTGGAAACAAGATGCCAGGATAGCCAGACGCCCGGTGGTGAAGTTCGCAAACGGATCAGAGTTGGTCGATGCCGTCTGTTTCCACGATGTTCCGGTGCCGCCCGTTGTGAGTGCAACCTTGTTGGCCGAGTTGTAATTGCCACGGGTGGTGACCCTATTGGCTACGACACGCTCGTTATCCAATGCGAGCAGGTTGGTCACGTTCAGGGTTGCATCCGTCGCTGGCTGCAGTGGGTTGTCGGCGATTGCCTGCTCAGCATCGGTTACCAGTTGCTTCTTCGCGTACTCCCTGCAATAGAACGGCAGGGTGGACATCTTGAAGCTGACTTCCGATGCTTCGTCGGCGGGTTCTCTTGCGCTGTCTGGCAGGTTGTTCACGTCCAACGGTGAACCCTGTACCAGCATCGCCGGGTCATACTGGAAGTACACGTCGGAACGTTTGGCGACCGGGAGGGGTGGCCAGATTTCGTCTGCGTGGTATTCCTGGTTTTTGTACATGATAGACAGGTTCGTGAGCGCGCTGTCTACGTGTAGGGAGCCTATCGGAGGCATATCGTCTATCCTTTCTCCTGCGGAGTAAAACCGACAGGCTTACGTGAACATCTGCAGACCGGGGGTGAGCAGAACGTCCACCAGGGTACCGGTTGCGTCTCCCGATGCATGCGCCGATTGAGCGATGCCGACAATGCCCGTCAGAGTACCGGCACCTGCTGCCGCTCCTGCGATAGAGGTAATCCGACCGGCTGTATCTGCGATCTTTAGTTTGTCTCCGTGTGCGATGGCGGTACCTGTCAGCATTTCGATCTGGACGATACCCGCCTGAGTAACCTTCACGTACCAGTTAGGGGGAGAGGTTGCCGACTGGTTTGACCCTTCTTCGGAGACCCCGGCTATAAGGAGGGAACCCACGACCGTGGTGATCGTAACGTTCCCGACGTTGCTACCAGACCACTGAACTACCCGGTTGGCGGGTATTGCCGCATCACAGGGTCGGGTCTGGGAGATTACACTTCCCTTGCGTCGAGACATTGGTTAGTTCCCTCCTACGGTGCTGAACTGTGCGTTGTACGCCGCTGCCAGATCCCGGTTCTCTTCGCAGACACGGCTGAAGGCAATGTCATACGTTTCGTTCGGGTTCTCCTTCATGCGAGTTTTCGTCTTTTCGGTCAGCTGATTGCCTGGGTTGTCCCCGTCAGCCGCGCCACCTACCCGAGAAAATACACGGGGTTCAGTGGAGAACTGTGCCAGAGGTGCCCGCTTCTGGAGGATGGGAAGAGTGGCTGCGAATGCTGCCGGGTTCTCTTTCGCCATGCTCTTGTAGTCGTCAGCCTCCGCCGGAAGAATGCGGTTGTTCGGGGTACGCGCGAGTTTGTTGATCTCGGCGCAGTCGGCGTTGTACTGAGCAAGTGCCTTCTGCTGTTTCATTTCATCGTCGAACTCGGCGACCTTTTTCTTGAGTTCTTCGTTCTCCGTCTTGAGTGCGGTGAACTCGGCGGACTTGGAGAAATCGGGCTGCTCCTCTTCTTCGGCCAACTCTTCGATGCTCTCTTTGAGGTCATCGTCGGTCAGCTTGTCGATTTGCTTCTCTTCTACTCCCGCGAGATGGAAGAGAGCCTTTGCCTTGTCAAGAAATTTTGACACGGTTGGGGTTCCTTTCTGGCGGGATTTGACCGCCGGTTGGTTAAGTATGAACTCGAAAAACGCCCTATCGCCGTTGTTAATGGTGGGGACATCCTTGAGACCGGGGATCTGAGACATCTCCGCTTTCCCTGTCACCTCCATATGGTGCTGCTGGCAACGCTGTTTCGCCTCCTCCAGTTTCAGGGCAGAACCTTTTGCAGGCTTGTAGTTCTTGCCTTTCGGCCCGGTGTGAGGGGTGTAGCCGATATCGTATGCAGAAGTCGCATCCTTTTTACTGACAGTGTATTTACCGTGCGATGCTTCTGCCTCATGGGTTTCACTCCCGTTTGTACTGCCAAGATCCCGCTGCCACTTCAGATCGTCCCCGGTGGACTTTTTGTCGTCTTTATCGAACCAGGTTACGCTGTCATCCCAGAAAAGAGCCGGGTCAGTGATCTCTGGGGAAGAGAACGCTACCGAGAACGCCGACATCAGGGCTGCATCCTCGATACGAGGGAAGTTAACCCACGCAACGCCCTTTATCTGCTTCGTGGACCGGTCCCACTCCAGAGAAGGCTGCAGCGGAACGCCCTTCTCCTTTAGATGCTCATCCAGCCACTTCGGGATAGAGCATTCTGCAAAGAGCTCTACCCCTTCCCGCCATACTCTTTTGAGTTCCCCGAGTGCTCCATCCAGAGGAGAAGGGCGATGCTCGATGTTGGCAGGGATCGGTTCGCTCATGCTTGCGATTGCTGCGTCTGCTTCGGGTTCTTTCAGGTCGAACTGCTTATCTGGATATGACCCTACCTGGAAAATTTTTCCGGTCCGGGTTACTCTTTCTTTCAGGAACATAGATTTACCTCCTTTTCCTGATCATCAAAGATTTAGCACGAAACTTGAACCGGGTTCGAACGGAAAACCCGATTTACCGCCAACCGTCCGTAACCTACAATCACAATTCACCTTGCAGGGGGTTTTGCCAGACCCCGGAGGAGGAGGAAGGTCATGCTTTGTGTACGGTTCTATCACCGATCTGCTTGCGTACATCGGGCATACTTCGCAATGCTGCTCCACCCCATACCCCAACAGCCAGAGAAACCGCGTATCATCGGGGAATTCAGAGACCCAGGCTTCGTCTGCCGTCCCCCGAAGACGACGGGCGTACAGCAATGCTCGTGATTTCAGGGCAGGTGCCACCGAATTCTCTGGGGTAGTATACCGGCCCGTGACCACATCATCCGCCAAACCGCGCAGGTAACCGGATTGGTCTGCCAGAGTCAGGTGCCCAAATGCCTCATCTTTGCCCTCTAGGGTCAATTCTGGGACATTTTGCGCCAATATGCGCCCAAGTCCCGCCGCGCGTGTATGCGCCCCTAGAATTGAGGCTTCCAGACCCTTCCGGAGTTCCCGTTCGGTAACAATGTTGCCGATATACAGTGCAACCGCGTTTATGATGTCCTTCTGTAGGTTCTGTTGCAACAGGAGAAATGCTGCGAACACCAATCCGTCAGTTTTGTTAGTCTTGGCAGGACGGATCACGCTGCTTTCCTTTCGCGCCGGTCTATTTCATTCCGGTTGAAGATTGCCGTCGTCAAACGGTTAATCCAGACATCCATATCGTGATCGGACATTGCGGCTACCTGCCCGGACTGCTTCGCATCAATCGCCCGTTGCTCTGCTTCTTCCTGCGCCTGCTTCTGCTGCTCAAGCAAATCCTGCTCATCCGCACTAATCGGCGGTAGCTTGAAGGTTTCACGAATTACTTTTGAAGTCGGGGGCATGTTCCCTATACCCACACAGGTATTGATTACGCTATTCAAGGCCGTAATCATCGCCGGATCTTCTCCTGCTTTACGGAGTTCCAGGGTGGGCATGAGACGGAGGGATTTGACACCCCAATTGTACCGCATCCAACGGCGGATGACTTGCATATTGAACCCGGTGGATATTCTCTGGGAGAGAAAATCATACACCGATTGACCGCTATCCTGATGTACATCCGCACCTGCTGAAGTTGCGCCATGCTCCCCCTCCCCCGTACTGAGGTTGTTAGAGTGAATGGCGGAGGATATCTGCCGTACATGCCAATCTGCGGATCGCTGGAACCCGTCGAATACGGTTGTCGGACAGGTAACAAGCTCATACTTGATGTTGTCGGGGATAATGGGAGCCTGCCCCTGCCGTATCTGGTTCATCGCATCCACGGCTTTCTGCATCGCCGTGGGATCCCCATGCGGGTAAGATGCAACGAAGACGGGTGCACCCCACCGTTCCAAGGCAATCGCCCATAACTTTTGCAGTACATCCAGAGCGAAGTAATTCTTGTATACGCTTCGGGCGTCCCCCTGGCCTGTGGGGTTGTTGGCGGACATCGCATGGGTGTATAGCCAGATTTTCTCGGGATGGATGTCACCGTTGTACCCGCCGTCCGGGGTAAAGGAGATGAACCGTTTAGGGTTTAGGGTATGGTCATCGATGTCGAACCCTATCTGCTTGTTCGTCTTTATCCAAAATCCAGTAAATCCCAACCGTCCATCTAGCCCTGAGATGTTTGTGTTCTCCAGCGTACGGTATTGGATTTCTCCCGCCCCGTACCCCAACCATGCCGCCATCTGCATATCGAACAGGACCGCTTCGAAATCCTGCGGCATATCGACTTCCTCATCTACGATATTACTCAGGCAGTAGGTCAGAGCGTCTGCGTAGAACTTACTTTCGGTGTGATCCGAAGACATTTCATCCGAAACAGCCGGTTTGACGGTGAACCCATCCTTTAGGACGGTGTATCGCTTGAGGTTGAAAACCGCACGGCACGCTGCCATCTTCAGCATGTCTTCCATGAAGTCATACCCGAGACGCCCAATCAGGTTGTCTGGATTGAACGGAGGAATACGGTAGGTTGATTTGAATACCCCGTCATATGCCCCGAGGGTAGCCTCCAGAAGTTCGGTCGGATTAATCGGAATGCTGTAGTCTTCCGTCGCCTGGGAATAACGCCCGGATGCTATCCCTCGGGCTTCATTCATTGCTTCATACGGGGTAAGGGCTGTTTCTGCCATCTAGCCTATCTCCATTCCTGCAAATGCTGAAACCGGGGGAGGGGTATTTCTCAGGAGTTCAGCAAATTCCGCCCAATCAGCGGCTGCATCCCCTGCGAAGGAATATGCGCACCCGTCTCCGAAGTCGGGCGATTTTACCCCTCGTTTTGCCATCATGATTTTGCTTTCGATCTGTATCTTCCCGGTGTCAGTTCGAAAGACAAGAGGAAGGGAGAGATCGCGAATTAAGTCCGGGTTGTTGGGGATAGAGATGCATTCGTCCAACGGGTGATCGATCCCTTTCTCCACATATTCATGTGTCTTTTCGAACCGCCGTCGGAGTTTCCACCATATCTCCGCTCGTTTGTTAAAGAACATCTCTTTCGAAGTGCGTCCATCCGGCCACAGGTCTTCACTCGGGGGACCGCCACCGTTTACTCCAACAGGGTTGAAACCCAGGGTTGATCGTACATGGTTGTTCATATCGGTTCGTACCATGCTATCGTAGATACCCTTCGTCGCGGTTCCCACTCCGATGTTGTCGTAATACATGGTATGCGCCCTGCGGTTACGCATTTCGTCGGCTGCTTTGTATGCGCTTTCCGTTGTCAGCATCTGTCCCCAGGATACGACTTCCATAACTTTCGGACCACGCCGAAAGACCATGACATTCCGGTTCGACCCTTCGTCTGCAACGTCGTACCCGGCGATCAGGTGACCCGGAGGATCAGACAGGAAGTCAACAGCACTCTGCACCCACATCCCCGGAATACAGATACCCTCGATCGATGCGTTGAAGTCAATATCCACTTCCTGTGCGACGATCACCGGGTCCATCGTCCGTTTTACGGCTTCGTACCACGCGTCATCCTTACGGGGATCGTCTCTCCAGTGGAACCTGAATACTCTCCAGACTCCTGAGTTACGCTTTGTTGCAAACGGGTTGCCAGGACCGTTAGGTGTCGAAACGTCAATGCGGACATTAGTGTTTTGGAAGAGTGAAGCGTCAACCAATTTTGGGTGTTCGAGGAAGGCACTTTCATCGACAAAATATCGTCTCTTTCGTCCACCGCGTCCAATTTGATCACCGCCTTCTCCAGAGATTATCGAACCGTTCTCAGGGTTCAGGATTTTGCCAGAACCCATGTGCCGTTCCCCGAACCCTCGGGGTCGCATCCAGTCCGGGAGGTACCGAAGCATGAACCGGATCTTTTCGAAGATGCTATCCGGATCTCCGAGTTTGTCTACAAGTTCTAGTTTTCGGGAACCGAACCCGGTTGCATCCCCTCGTTTGAACAGCCAGCACCAAAGAGCATACGCGCAACAGCACCAGGTTACCCCCATATCCCTGGATTTCTCTACGATACCCCCTTCTTCCAACCGGTCACTCTCCTCCAGCCAATGGAAGAACTCCTCCTGCCGGGGGAACGGGTCAAAGGGGATAATGCTCTCAGGCAGTCTCGGGTCGAAGGTATAGCAGTAATGGCGAACGAAGTATACCACATCAACCGAACACCGAGTGAGTTCCCGAGGGATGTTGAGTTTCGGTCGCATTGGTTGGTTACTGGAGATATCCTCCAGAAAATCCAAAGTCTGAGAAGACAGACGATTACTGTGGTAAGCGACTACCGTCATGCTACTCCTCCACCCTTCCGTATGATATCGCCGGAACCCCGCCTTTGTATCGTGTCACCGGAACCCGAAATCTTTATGTAGTCTCCTGCGCCAGACCGGGTTACGTAGATCAAGCGCGCAACGGTCGGAGCAGAGGTTACCCTCCCTAGGCTGAATTCAAAGAGACTTGTCGGACGAACTCGAAGCACCCGGTCTGGATAGACAGGGGGAACAATTACCCCCAAACTTGTCGTCGGGGTAACCAGAGTACCGGAAGGGTATTCCCTGCGGAACCGGGGAAGAGGTACAACCGCACTCACCAGAGAGAACACCGGGACATCGATCTCTGAAGGAGTTCCCATGGCTAAGTGCTGTCGGGATCTAGCCGTTTTATCCGGCTGCCAGATTTCGACATCCGGTAGAGGGGTAAAACTTAGCTGATACGGTTCGTTTCCATACAGTAGGTACGTCGCCATCGACACCGCACGTCGAATTGGTTGCCAGAGTTCGGTATCCGGCATTGGGGTAAAGGTTACCGGATCCGGACCCTGTCCGTATAGGAGGGGTGAAATCAGAGAAAGCGTCCGTCTCTGAGTATCTGCTTTGTTGCGGACCCCCTGCTCGTACCCGTCTGTCGTCAGGTTGAAGTAGGTGAAAGTTGTCGGGTCCGGGAATGCTTTGAACCAGGTAGGCTCGATCGTTGCGTTGAGATTAATAGCCCGTACTCGAACCGGTGCACTATCCGGGAACTCTGGTTGCCAGGAGAGAACCGGGGGTGCCGGAGGAGGCGTGGTGTTTGCGAACCAATCGTACCGGAACCCGTCCCTCCGGTTATCCCTTTTCGGTACCGTAGGTTGGAGATACTGCTGCACCGGAGGGGTGGGGGGTACTAGGGGTTCTTGGAATGCCATCGTTGACTGTATCGCGGTCGTCAGAACCCTTTTCGGAGGTGGCGGTACATCGTCAAACCCCACCCAACGATCCAACGTAGGGACGGGGAAGATCTCCGTTATCGGTTCTGCTAGTTTTTGATACTGCCACGTTGACTGTTGCATTTAGCTTGCCAGTATTCTTTCGAGGGACCACCCGCGTTCCATGAGTTCCATTTTCTTCTCCCATGGAATACAACGGTCGCAATCCGGGTGGCCGCACGTTACTGCGTTACAGAGCATGCAGTAGGTGCGGCGATGACCCGACCCTTTTCTGGAGATGAAATGGGCATTACAATGCGGGCATTGCAGGGTATGGGCGACTTCCACCCCATTTATCAGCATTGTGCCGTGAGGTTTCCGCTCCCATTTTGTGCCGTCGTAGAAATCCGGCATCCCAGGATGGAGTATGACCGGTTCTCTGCTCATTTACTTGACCGTCCCTGCTTTCGCCGTATCCAGATGAGCGAACTGCTCCGGTATTTCGGCGTCCGGGTATGTCTTCCGGAATGCTTCGGCGTAGCACTTATCGCACACCGCGACTTGGACGTGTTCGATCTGGTTGTTGATCACAACCGGCCCACTGTCCGGTGCAACATGCAGGGCGTCCTGTCGAGTGTCGCATCGCTCACACTTCGGTCTGTTATCTTTCTCTGGCATCTGTATCTCCTTTCCGGGGTATGGTACCCGGATTATTCCTCGAACTCAAATGAGAACACGGTGTTGAATGCGGAACCGCCGACCACGAGGGGGACGAGCGAGATGCCGTTGTTGGCGGTCGCCGGAATAACGAGATCTTTACCCGGCTGAGATACCCACCGGAACGACGCCCTCTGGTTGAACGGTATTTGCAGTAGGAACGCACTTGCGGTCAGGGTCGGTCCTACCGACGCTACCCCCTGGTTTGCAGTGCAGAGGGATGCCGGGTCACCAGGGTCAATTGCCTGCGGGGTGATCGCCGCCCCTCCAGCACCCGCCCATGTACCGGCAGAAGTCTGCCTCTGGAAGGCTACCTTGCAAGCGTTGTCAGCAGGAGAAGCATCCGAACCCAGTACAACATCCTGGATACGGGGACGAACGGTCGTAGCTCCGATTAGACACCCGATTGGAAGGGTGCTCGACGCTGTGTTGATACAGTTTCCATTTACGGAATACGCACGGCCCATGGTTTTAACCTTTCTCTAGTAAGGAATAGGGACCGGAGTATCCCTACGAGGTTGCATACTGACAGATAAATCCTGAAAAGTAAAGACGTTCGGCGCGTTCAATTCATGCGACTCTACCCGGTTAAGCACATCCGGATATAGAAGCAGGCTCAGATCATAATCAGCTTTGACTTCTGTTGCAGAGAGTGCACGGTTCCACACACTTACATCGTCTAACGCTCCCGATAAGAACCCTCCGCCAAAGAACTGAACCTTCCCGATAGTGAAGAAACTTGCAGAAGTCGGCACTGCAACGCCGCCCGCATCCGCACCGGTTGCTGCCTGCTTGCCATTAATGTACAAGAAAGCGTTCGAGCCATCCCTTGTACCGCAGATATGGTACCAGTTTCCAATAGCTAAAGAAGAGGGAGCAGAGGTTACGCTAAACTGACTGCTAGATGTAAATGTGTACCATGTAACGTTGCTATTGGTACTGCCTAAAACAAGGTTTGTTTCGTTATTACCCGAGTTGTCGGAAGAGTGAACAATTCTGCGGTTTATAGCATTGGACAGGGAGAAGTCATCCGGTCTGACCCAGGCTTTCCAAGTCATCTGTGCGTAGCTGAATAACCCGGTTGTTGCTACATAACTGCTAGTACCGTCGAATTTTAGCTGTCCAAACCCTCCTTTTCGCGGGGTACCCTGCCAACCGCTACCCGTCCCCATGCTCGTAAGAGTACCCGTCCATAGGTCCATCAGGTCATAGAAAAACTTACCTCCATCCAAACCGGTAAGGGTAAGCCACCAAGCCTGTCTCCCTGCATTAAGCGGGTGCCGCCGATTAATCGGATTTCCAAGATGGATCGGAAGAAAAGTATCGTACCCCAGGGTATCAATCATACCATCTGCCTTGTGAACGGAATGATCGAAAGCTGTGACCCGGCTGAAGTCACATCTGTCTTTGTCGCTTGACCGGTACCGTCATTCTTAATCAAGACTTTGAAGTGACCTGCCGGACAAAGTACATCTCTACTGACTTCCGTTTGCGTGGTGTCAGTCGGTGCAGGAAAAACCACGTCCGGCAATCTCTGGGGAGTAAATCCAGTTCCACCCCGCTCCCAGGTTGTTCCTCCGTCTGTAGACTTCAGGAACCAGACAGAGAACCCGGTATTGGCCGAGGCTCCCACCGCCATTGTGAGGATAGCCCGTAGTCGGCAAAGGGTGTCGCCACCTCCCCCGCCACCACCTTGAACGTTGTTATAGTCTCCAGAGAGTACGAGGGCATTGTTCAGCAGGTTACTGAAATTGGTATTGTTTATCAGCACCGTTTCAGTACCGAGCGCACCCCATAGTTCGTTAGTTGCCATCCTACGCTCCCCTCAATGCCTTGGAGACGTTATCCGTCGTAACTACGGTACCAATCCCCCATAGGACTTCTGCACGGCTTCCCTGTCGGTTCAGAAGGGCTGCGATGTTGGTCTTGGTGACACCGTTGGACGGAAATATAGCCAACAGGCTAGCCCGAGTGTTTGCCCCGTTGATGTCCACGGTTCCGCCGGAAAGTATGATCTGCAATCGGAGCAGTTGCACGTTTGTCAACGCCGCAAACTCAGTAGGATCCATGTTAGCGATGAACATAGCGGTGGGGATGGGCTCCCTCGGTACCTGAAAAGATCCACTTACACCGACAGCATTAATCAGGGTAACGACCCCCTGGTCGTTCCCGGCATTAGTAAAAGCCGCATATCCAAGGCCGGTCGGGTCGGCGTTAATCTCGTTTGCAAGCTGCGTTAGCGTGAACGGCACTTTGGACCTCTCAATCCGTTACTTGCAGATTACCTGCTGATATTGGCTGAAGGTTGCATGGGGTCGGGCGACCCCTCCAACGGTATAATCAACCTGCAGCCGTTTCTCAAACCCAACTGCGAAGTCTGCCAGACCGGGGTGTACATTCCAGGGTACCCCCGAGTTCACCAGGGCTTGGACCTGCGCCGTCACATCCACCGAACCCCCACCGTCTACCCGTTCGTAGATCGCTTTTATGATGACTACGGTTGTATCGGTGTTGCCGCCTCCGGTTCCGCCCGTTCCACCGCCTGTTCCCCCTGCAAGCAGAGGAAGTACCTTATTGGTCAAGTCGGTGATCTGCTGTTGTAGGTTCGCTACCGCTGCGTCAAACTGTGTTTCTGTCACTTGTGCCTCCGTTTCATTAGCTGCAAGTCGTGCAAGGGTGGCGGTATCGAAGGTGAGAGTAGGATCCCCATTCCAGTAGTCGGCAGGCCACCCGCTCGTTGCCTCTGTTTCACTTGCAGCCTCTCCTCCTGTGCCACCGTTGAGGAGGATGTGAAAAGCAAAACTACCTGAGAAATTGAAGACTGATGCGACCGTCTTGCAGCTCTTGAAACCCGCGCCTGGTCGATTGACGAGTGCAGCGACGAGGTAACTGCCCGCGCTGTAGGTCTCGCCCGTATGCGAGCCGTAGCAATGCCAGATAGCAGCCTGAGACGGCGTCGCTATCTGCTCGTCGCGTTTCCCGTAATACCAGAGGAATTGACCGTCGCCGTAATTCTCCCCTCCGGTAAAAATGCCGAAGGTGAGAGCAGGAAGTTGCAGAGCTCTCTGACCATCGTAACCGTCCGGTCCCAGGGTCGGCATGTACATATTCATCGACTTCGGGTACTTCGCAAACTCCTGAACGCAGGCAGGACCGAAACTCAGCCCGAAGTGGTTATCCAGGAGATTGATCGGCGGGAATGCCGCGAACCCGTTGACGCTGATATCATGGCGACGTACGAACCACTGTCTATACTGATCAGTAATCTGGTCATCGGTAAACCCGGCCATGCCGTCAAAATTGAGCTGACCTACATGAGCATACGGACGGCTGAACGCTCCCATCGAAGAGAGATTACAGGTGTCGGTACCGGGTTGCCGTGCATTATCGATCGCAATGTTTGAGTTAACGAGGAATGAGCGTGCAGGCATAAGGTGCCAGCCATGCCCGTCCAAATTCAGCATAACCCAGATCGTCGGGGTATTCCCGAGGAAGAACACATGATCAAAGGGTTGCTTGCCGTACTGAATGACGAGATCTGCACGTAGATCGTAACCGTTTGTCCGGGTTGTCTGGAGAAGGGATACGTTCCACCCCTCCACTGCACGATCAAATGTCCACCCGTTAATCTCTGGCTGGAGTTGAGTATACCGACTTGGGTTAAGGACAAGCAGGACGGTCTTCACGCGGTTTACCCTTTCGCCAGTTTCTGCAAGCTATCCATGGTACCCATGAACCGGTCGAGATCGCACCCATGCCCCGCTATTCCAGGGACGGTTCCGTTCCATCGGTACTGCCAGAAGCTTATCCGGGTCCATGGGGCGACCGAGACAGGTGCAACAGCAGAGAGAGATGCTTCCCATAACAGGTATTGCCGGTATCCTGCGTCCCGTAGGAACGTTTCACGGAAATTAGGGTCACAATATACACCCGGTACCTTGTGGCTCGATTTCTGGAGAGTATCTAGCCAGGCTAAAGTCTGCCGGGTTGCATCTGCTGTTGCCAGGGTAAACTTATGGTTCCGGAACTTGTCCTGTTCCAGGTCCAGCATTGGCGGTAGTTCGTCCTTAAAGTTCCCGACGATCCCGACAAAGTGGGTTGCCTGCGGTCCCCAAGCCTGGTCGTAATGGTAGAAGTGGTAGCTCCCCGTCAAGATACCGTGACTTCGGGCTGCTGCCCTGTTCCTGATATAGAACTCATCAGTTGCGTCGACCCCTTCGGTCGCTTTCAGGTAGGCGAACTTAATCCCTGCTGCTGCAACCTTTGCCCAGTCGATCGTCCCCTGGTAGTGACTGACGTCAATCCCTGGTATCATTTCCGTGCCACTCTCTCCGGTGCTCCGACCCCTGCCTTCATAACCCGTTGCACCAGCCATGCCGGGTAATGGATCGAATGAATACCCACCACACCCCGGTGATGGTTCGCGCAGAGAGGCAGGAGATTGCCCTCTCCTTCGATCCAAGTCAGGAATTCTTCGTCGTTCTCGATCTTGAACTCGGGATATAGCTGCTCGAAATGGGTTACATCCACGATATTTGCCAGAGCGAATTCCACCACGGAGTGATGCAGCTCGATATTTCCGTGGCAGTCCGCATTATCGATCCAGCATTTCATCTTCCCGAGCCGTTCCAACCGTCGTTTCGCGGCATCGAAAGCTTTGTAATGCGGGTCGTCTTCTCGGGCTTCATGTTCCGGAAAGGAGTAGATAAAGGTCTCAGTCTCCCGTTGTTCATGCGCCGGGGTGACCGCAACCGTCGATCCTGCCGGAACAGTGATCGTAACGGGTTCTTGTTCTGGGGTTAGATCAGACATCCGGCCCTCCAGAAGGGATAACCGGAACCGACAGATTGACACTCTGTTCCGTTTCTGCGCTGTTCTTTCTCTGGGAGGCAAGCAGAAGGATACCAATTCCCGACGCAATCTGGCAGATCGGGCCGATTATCTCTGCTTCTTTCGGAAACAGGGCTTTTAGCTGCGGTTCAATCTTCCCTATGAAATCGCAAATCGCCGGAAGGACAAGTCCTAATCCGGCTATTAGGGTGTACCACGCGCTTCGTACTTGCTGTTCTTTCGTTTTCGGAATGACACTGACCGGCGGACTTGTTACGATCGTCGGTGTTGGACCATTCGACGGGGTGATGTTAGGGTTTACCATGCTTCGCCTCGTAAGCCTGGAGCATCTTGCGCGATTTCTGGAAGGGATCAGCTCCGTTCTCGATTGCCCGTACGACATCCCCCCGAACGGCCCCTGTTTCGTCGGCTACTTCCTTCAGCCACTCGGCCTTAATCGCGTTCAAGTCCTCCTGAGCTTGCTTGTCCCCGGTTGCAAGGGCGTGCAAGTCGTATCGAACCCAATCTACCCCGTACTGCAGGCCATGCTGTATCCCCTTGCCGATGCTGGGAACTGCCCCTGCCAACAAACTACCCAAGTTAAAACCGGCCATTGTCTAGTCCTTATCCCCCGGTGGAGACGGCAGGAGGGTTTGTCCTAGCGTTCTCTGAGCAATCGGGGGTTCCATAGTCCCGATTGGCCGGAACCCTCCGATTACACCCTCAAGCTCGTCTATACGGGCTTGTAACCTGCGCCGTTCTTCTTCGTGCAGGTGCTCCCTCTCAACAAGTTCTTGCTGAAGTTGAGCAATCTCCTCTTCGTATTCCTGCTTCATCCGTCGTTTTTCGTCGATCTCCGCGTCCAGTTTGTGACGGAGGGTTTCAACTTCGAGGTTGAGCAGACCTAACGCTTCACGGTTTTGGATGATTTGATCCTGAAACGAGTACATCTTATCATTTGCACTCGACAGGTTGGTGGTCAGAGACTTGATTTCGTCCTTCGCACCCTGCATATCCGCACGGAGATTAGTGATGTAATCCTTCTCCCCGTCCGCATCCTGCTTCTCCTTCGCTATCGCCCTGTTGTTCCTGTTGGTCAGCCATGCGGCGATAAGACCGAACAACCCAACGGAACTTCCAGTCACCCCTACTACATAACCAGCTACTTGTGGATCAGTCGGCATTGTTCTGTTATTCCACGGCAATGCGGCAGTCATGGCAGTCATGGTTGGAGCATCCTGTACTGTCAAGTGGCGGACTCAACACGCCGGTATTATCTTTCGGGATTAAAGCATATCCATACGTTTCGTATCGCCATGACTAACCAGTATGTAGGCAGTATAGAAACCTCCGTAAGATTTGCTTTCCCCTTTGCAAGTGCGATCCAGCAGAAGAGGAAGAAGCAGAATTCCGCGAGCAGGCATAGCCACCGGGCAATCCAGGCTGTCCGCGTTCTCTGAGGGAGGTTGAACAGGTGTATAACCCCCGTCAAGAGGAGTAAATAGCCGGTGCATTGAAGGGTGAAAGGCAGAATTGAAGTTAGGTAACTGCTCACGATGTCGTAATTCGGCGATCGTCCAATTACCACTAAATGACTGCCCCATGCGAGAACGATTAGAGATCCCCAGAACTCGGCAAACTTGGCGGTTCCGAAAACTTCGAGACCCGTTTCTCGCACCTTCTGAAATATGCTCTCAATTGTCATGCGTTCTTGCTTGCGATACCCTGTTTCCGCATCTATGCCGTTAATTTCATTTTGGAACATGGAAACCCCTCTTTTGTCTGTTGGAAGAATTTTCTTCTACCGTTTGGGAGATGTAGAGTTTCCGTGCGGTGTCGTGAGGCCAGTCTGCCGTTCCGCCAAAGACGAACATTACATTCGGGCTGTACTCAACAGGCAACTGCTGAGTTACGAATACCCCCGTCCTTCGTTGGAAGTGGCGATAGTGGATCTTGCCGAATAACCCTGCTTTCTCCTCCTCGAATATGTCGGTTGCTGTCAGAGAAATGTCCCGGAAGAATTTCCAGAACCCCTTTTTGACCGTCGCCTCGATATCCGGAATACGGACATACACCTGAGCGCACTCGTGACACTTGTAGAACCACATCGCCGCCAGGGCAGCCAATTTAGGGCTCGTGTCCAATTCCCCATCTAAACGGGAAATCAGTCTCTCCGTGGCAACCAGGGGCCGTAGCATCGGGATTAGGGGGTGGGACGGAGACATCCCCAGCACCTGGGTGAAGAAATCCATGGGTCCGACATCGCCCCAACCCTTCGCGCCCTGGTACTTCAGGAATTCCCGGCCTGCTTCTTCTTCGAAAACCGACGACGTATCATGATCCATTTCTACCTCCAAATCCACAAGGGCAGAGAAGAGGGCGATCATGCGGTGTGCATTACTCCGTCCCTGCGAAAGTTCTTCGATACGGTTTTTATGACGCTGTTTTGCATTGTCAAAATCTCGATGCGGAGACAGGCTGGTCCACCAGGGTTGTCCGGGTGGCGCAGGTTTACGATCATACCCCAGACCGGACATTAGCGGTGCTCCTCGTGCCCATCCCCCTCTTCTACCGATACGAAGACGGGCATGAAACGCTTGTGAAACTCTTCTTCAGAAAATCCCCGGACCTTCGACCTGTCTTTTACTACCCACAACGGGGGTCTGACCGGGGTTGGCATTCCCCTCAGTAGCAGGGAAACCGCCGAACTTCCAGGACCGAGGATCAAAGCCTTGTCTTCCTCCAGCAGTCTGTTGAACCACTCGGGGTCTTCGGTTTGACCCTGCCCACCGGTCCACAGGAAGACATCTACCGGTCGTGCTTTCGACATCCACCTACCCATTTTCAAGTCCCTCCTTCGCTGTTATCCTGCGGTTCTAACGATTGAGCTTGTCCATCGCCCCACTCCAGAGGAATAGGAACGCTAGGATCGGCCAAAAACAGACAAACAGGCTGAACAGGACCACCGTCCAAAAGAGGTCCTCCACATCCAGCGGTTTACCCTTCTCAATGCATTTGTAGGTCATCCACCCCGCTGTGACGACCATCCCCGCGATGTACATCCACGACCACCATGATCCGATCATCGAATTTCCTCCGTCGAACAGATTGTGAACCGTCCTAATTTCTGCCCGTCCACTTTGCTGTACCGTACCAGCCGAAGGGCTACGAGTTCGTTCAGACGGGCTTCAACAAGGTGCGAGTTAATGGGTGCTTTTGCCTGTGCCTGTACCTGCCTGCTGATATCGTACAGGTGGGCTGGACGGTCCAGCACCTCTAATGCTTGATAGGTGAGTACCTGTGCTGGAGTTAAGCTAACAATGCGCTGATCCTCCTTCGAAGGCTTCTCGACCGGCTGCTCGTTCGGTTCCTCCGTTTCGAGACAGTCAAGCAGATCCTGTATCTTGCCGAAGGAGAGCATCACCTTCTTTACTTCGGCTATTAGCGTCTCAACTGTATGTTCCCTACTCATCGTTGCTGAGTTCTCCCTCCTCGATGTCGTCGTCGTCCGACCCGGCTTCCAGGGATCTAGGCTCGTTGACGTGCATCGCCTCCACAAATCGCTCCTTTACCCGTTTCAGGGCTTCGGCTGCGATCTCCTGCTGCATGATGCGGAACAGGGTAACGACGATAAGTTCCGCCTCTGCAACCGTCACGACAGTTTTGGATGCCACCAGGCGTCGGGTCTCGGCTTCTCCTATCTTCGCCCGTTGCACCATCGAAGTCTGCATCTCTTGCCATATCTCGGTGTTCGTGTTCCCGATCTCTGAGAGAGTCTTCAGGTCCTCGCAACACCGTTTCGCTGCCGCCCAATTGCGACCCTCTAATGCACGGTCTAGCCGTATCCCGAGCATCTGTAGCTTGCGCCACCCTTCCGGGGTCGGCATCCCCTCCATCATCTTCATCACCCGGTGGAGATTAGCATCCATCAGCCCGATCTCTAACTTTAGCGACAATTGCGCCGGGTCGTCAACCGAACGAATGAATACCTCTCTCAGGTCGTCCGGCAGAGCTGCTTCTATCGCCGCCCGACGATCTTTTACCTGCTTAGCGGTCACCCCCTTCTTACTCCCACCATGTTGATGGCACCGTCCATTCCTACGTAGGATCGTCTGCCCGCATTTTCTACCGTCCCCTAGATCATAAGAACAGATCGGCATCCCCAGTCTATTCCGCCCATGAATTACATCCGGTATAGGCGTCGGCATCTTTTACCCCTCTCCATCCAACATTCCAACATCCTTCTATCCCTCCATCCAACTCCGCACCCTATAGGCTAGTACGAGCGCATCAAGAGCTCTAACTCTCGACCGAAAACCCCTCTCCAGAACCCTCCTCAGAACCCACCCATGTTCTGCCCTCATTTTTCACCCATCCAAACCCCCGATTAAAAACGGCAGAAAAAACAAAGGCAATATGTATACGTCCGACGCGTTTTTGTTTTTCTTGACTTCTGAGTTTTTGCCTTTTGTTCGGTTATGAGTTAATGACTTCTAACTTTTCATAATTTATAACTTATAACTTTTCTACACTATACTTCTTAATTGTTGAATTTAATCAAGTTAAAGTCAAGTTAAAGGCAAAAAAGAGAAAAAACGTCATCCATACATATTGCCTTTCTTTTTTCCACCGTTTTTATTCTGGGTCAAATCGCCCGTAAATCGGAGGTTTTACTCCCAGAGAAAACGCCCTAAAAACAACTCCAACCCCGATCCAGACCGATCCAAAAACGATCATGACTCAACTCCATATCTATCAATTCCAACTCCTAACCCAACTCCCGACTCAACTCCATATTCAAAATTGGACTAATTACCGGATTTTCGATCTGTACCCAATCCCGAGAAATCCGATACCCAAACAAGGGAAAATTCAGGACCGTTCTCCAGACGAATTTACGAGCCGAACCCCGAACCCGGAACCCTTCCAATGACGGCGGAATTTGTTCGACAGAGACCACCGTATCACAGGCGCACCGCGTCCTGTTTCTCCGGAAGTTTCTTCCCGTTTCTTCTTGAGGATACCGAGTTCGAACATATCGTCCAACCGTTCTCGTATGGAGGACCGCGACATATCGCACCCATCTGCAATCTCCGCTACCGTACACTCGGGATGCTGGTACACCCATCGGGCTACGTCTAAGTTGTACCCGACGCAGGTATCCAGGGCTACCCGAACAACGACATCGTAATCCTCTCTCCCTATGATTGCTACCCCACCCACCGAAGATGCCTGCTCGCTACGCTCGCGATTTCTGTCGTTATCGTCTTCCCCGAGCCGGACAAGGGCTAGACCCCTCAGCAACTTAGCAAACTGTATCGCAAGCCGGGTTCCTATCTCGTGATCCGGGCGTGCTATGATGCTGTCGTGGAGATCTCGGTGTACTTTTCCCCGGAGCATGGCGACCACCTGAGCAAGATGTATCAGCCGACCGATGACCCACCGTGGCAACTCTGCTACATTCTCTATGTCTACCCGCACACGGAGGAAGTCTCGCGCTATTTCCGCCATCTCTACGATACCCTGCTCTCCTCCGAAGTGAGCCAGGGCACGCTGTACCGTCATATCCACCTCTGCTCCCACCCCTCTCATAAGATGAAATCGAAGAAAACGGTCCCCAAGGGTAGCATCACTCTCCAGGTATATCGCATGGGTAACGCCCGTCAACATGCTAAACCGTCCTTCGTACGAACGGATGACACCGTTTCCGAACTCCCTGTAAACAGAACCGTCGTACGCCCCGCGCAGGGTAGAGTAGATATTATCCTTCTCAGGCTTGTTCATCCCCAGTACCTCGGTGAAGTCCTTGAGAACGAACACCTTCCCTATGAGTTTGGGTATCAGGGAAGGGTCATGCGGTGCCTTGAACCCCGACACAAGAGAGGTCCCCGACATTCGAGAAGCAAGGTATACCTGCTCACACTTCGACAGGCTTTCTAGCAGTGCAGTCTTCCCACTGCCGGGAGGACCGACAACATGTACCCAGAGAGGTTCGCCAGGAAGATCGTTCGTTAGCACGGTAGCGAACAGAACACGCAAAGCCAGGGTCATGTTCTCATCCATCTCCAGGTATCGACGGTACACTTCCAACACCTCCTCAAACGAGGGTCGGCCCGTTCCCTCCCCAATGCCCGGAAACCCCAGAGATGGGCGATTAGAGGGGTTTGCGTCGGGATTAGGAGAAGGGGGTGGAGGGGGTCGCCGTCCGTTCCTGCTAACCGCTCCCGTTCCTGTCCCCTGACCCTGCCCCGTATTCACCCCCTGACCCTGCGGACCTCTGCCGCGATCTCTGGCAGTAAGGACTTCGTTCTCGGTGAGAAGGGGTTCTCCCGTCCGGCCTACGGTGAAGGGTCGGATAACTTCCTGGAGCATGTCGATATCGCCGCCCGAGGAGAAGAAATCCCGCATATCGAAGCCTTCGGGGGTTTCTTCCGGCCAATCCACCCACCGTAACCTGCTGGCTATCGCTCCGATCTGTGCGAACGCCCTCTTGACCCCTACCCGGCCTGCGTGATCATGATCGTAAGCCAGGATAACATCCAGCCCATCGAAGAGTTCCGCCCATGTATCCTTGAAGGCATTGTTGCCAGGAACGGCTACGACGATATCCCATGCGCGATCTGCCACTCTCAGGGCTTCTCTGGTTGCCATGCCGTCCCATGCGCCCTCGCATACCCATACAACTCCACCCTCGCTCACAAAGCTACCACCGGGTGCAATACGCCCCAGAAGTTCAGCTCCCCAGAGACCGGACGGCATACCCGCCAAATTCAGCAACCTACGGCCACCTCGTACTCCGTTATGCGGTCTCCAATCGTAGAACTGAAAGGCCACCATCGATCCCGCCGAATTATAGGTCGGTAATACCCAACGCTCCATCTCATGGTCGTAGACGATACCGGTAGATCTCAACACCGAGACCGGTACCCTTCTGTCTGCCGCAAATTCTAACCAATCCCGGTCGTCTGCCCCTGCGAAACGAAAAGCCAGGGTAGAGGTGTCCTGCGTCAGGTTCCAGTACCATTTCTGGAGAAAACCATAGGTATTCCCCTCTTCGGAACATCTACCCCTTTTGCAGGACCATTGCCCTGTTTCCGTATTGATGTAAAGCTTATTGATCCCTCCACAGAGCAAACAATCTCCAACCCACTCGTTCCCGGTTTCGTGATGCTTAATGAACCCCAGGTCGAGAAACGGGCGCATCTTCTCGGGAACGTCTGCCGCTACTCTAGGAGGCATTCGTACCCCCTCTCCGGATGCTCTTGCAATATTGCTTCTTCCTGTATTCGTTTATTGCCCCGCAGATTTGCAGAGACCATAAGACGGTATCAACAATTCCACCGCTCTTCCGAGGGGGTATCAGACACGCAACTAATAAATCTGCTACCCCTATCTCTACTAATATATCATTAATCGCCCCCAGAAGAAGGTCACCCTGCCGTCGTTCTGTCTCCTTCATATGTTCCGGCAGTTCCTCGAAACTCTTCTTCCACGACGCAGGTGGGTCCTTGATCACCTCTTTTACCGCCATACTCCAAGCTTCTCTGACTGCTTTTGCCATCTCTTCGCGCTCAACCAGGATCAGACCCTGATCCGTGACGCTGCCATCCATTCGTAGTTATCTCCTTCTGTGCAGGTCAACCGTTGCTCAATACCGGAGTAATGGAGAAGTACCCCGTTATGCCATCTTCACTGCACCGAGCACCGCCCGGTATGTCGGTAATAGGCACATTCATAAAATAAAAGGGAACGCCGCAACCCCGGCAAGTGGCGGATACAGATAGTTCCCACCTACCAGAGATATGCGTAAATGATACCTCGGTCTTCAACCGGGTATGCCTACATCCTCCTCTTCCTGACTTTCTGCTTGGTATCCCGCTGCCCGGAAGGAGTATAGGTGAACCGTTCTCTTTCTCCGTCTCCGGGTCCGATGCCGCCGTCCCCGTCGTTTGGGATGCATTGCTCGCATGTACAGCCTGCATGAGTGCAGTGATGCTCGGATCTCGGGCCGAGTTCAGGGATAGGTCTGCAACCGGAGCATAGGTAGGGTTCTTCGACCCCCTCTGCTGCTTCTGCGGCCTCGGCAACACAGGCATCGACAAAGGCTTTCCGGTCTGCGAGGACGCTGTCGAAGGTTGTGATTTGTTTGCCGTCGTAGATGCGGTCCGTGGGTTCGAAGGGGGACCCGGAGGCATAGTTACCGATCTGGACACCGTAGGGGATTGAGGCAGTCTCCCCGTTCCCATTCTTTGCCCCCTGGTTGCCAATTCTGGGGGTTTCGGCGGTGGGGGTGGTGCTTTCTCCCTCCTCTGTTCCGTCGGTGCTTTCTTCCGTACCCGTACCAGCATCTCCCCCGTCTCCTTCTTCGTCTACTGTCAGGATTGTTCGCCGCGCTGCAACCAGGGTTCTATGTCCGAACGACAGAGGGACGACAAAGACTTCGGTTGCATCAGTCTTCTCGAATATCTCTTGGATTACTATAGTCGGAATTTCCGCCGATCCTAACCCCCAAGGCTGGAGCCATTCCCTATCGGTCGGTTCTACCCCTTCTCTGGAGGAATACATTACCGCGCAGACATTCTGCCCGTGCACCGTGTTAAGGGTGTCACCATCAACCGGACATAGAAGTACGATACCCTTCTTGTGCTCACTCTCCGACATTTCTTCCTCCTTCTGCTTTTGTTCCGCTGACTTTTGACTTTCTGCACGTACCCCGAAGAACCAGTCTTCCAGTTCCCGGAATAACCATTGAACCGGGGGTTGACCGCAATCAGCGCATATTATGCCTGAATTCATCTCCCCCTTTGCCACAATCTTGTTAAGTCCCGAATCGATCTCCAGGATACCCTTCGTGTTTATCCGCCAACACCTGCTACCGCAGTTTCGGCAGTAGTATTGATCTCTGGGGGATTGAGCCGGACCCGCGTATGTCGCATTCTGGAATGTCATACCTCAATTGCCTCCGCTACGTCCCACTGCTTCTCCACCTTCTTGAACTCAGCGAGCATCTTGACCGTTATCTTCGGCCCATAGGGGATCGCCGCTGTAATGTCGATAGGTACATCCTCCAGGATACGCTTGATCTCCTCGTGTATCCATGGCGCATCAAACCGCCGGGGGATCTCATACACCAGTTCATCATGTATTGTCAGGAGAAGGTGACCGCGAACATCCTCCCTCTGGAAGAACTCATCGATCATGACCATCGACGACTTGATCATATCCGCACCGGTGCTCTGGATGAGGTGGTTGACCGACCGATATTCGAACCCGCTTTCCGCCCGTAGTTTCCGGCCATACGGGTTCACCACGTATCCCTGAGACCGGGCCATTCGGATCATCGTCTGCATGAAGATCTTTATGTCGGGCATGGCTTGGTCGAACTGGTTCAGCCATGTACGGGTTTCCTCGACCGTTCCACCCATGTACCCGGCCATCTTCTCAGCACCCCCGCCGTAGATCTTGGCAAGGAACGAGGTCTTAGCCCGTGACCGGGTTTTCTTCTTCCCGAGGGTTCGTTCGGCTGCAACGATGTCGTAGTTGAACTCGGATAGCCATTGGTTAGCAAGTTCGAGTTGCCGCTGCTTTGCCCCGCGCCGTAGACTGTCTCCTCTCTTCCATCCGAGATGCTGCCAGGTTTGGACTACCTTATCGTAGTATGCCCCTTCAACCGGCCACTCTTCGAATAGCTCCAGAGAGATGGCTGCCATATTCAGGGCATGGGGGTTGTTGCGCCCTCCCCAGATACGGTTGGAGGTTGCTTCGTAGATATCTTCCCCTCTCTCCATAACCCCGAGGAGGAACGGAGAACGGGAAAGGTCTGCGAAGATACGGACTTCCTGTTGGGAGTAGTCTACGGTGTACATCCGATACCCCTTCCGAGGACCGAACACGCTCCTAACGGTTACAGCTTGAAAAGCATGGATCTTCGAAGATGCGATTGTACTCACTTGCTGCATGTTTGGATCTCTGCAACTAAAACGTCCGGTGGCCGTCCCAACCTGATCGAAGCCAGGGTGCAGGGCTTTCCCGCCCGGAATAATGGTATCCGGGGTACTGAGATCCCGGTATACCCCGAGGAAGGTATTGGTTCGTTGGTAGTGCATACGATAGAGGATGAGGTTCCGAACAAAGGGATGCGAGATATGAGGAGTGAGAGCTAACAGCTTGGAAGATCGGCCATATTGCGGGTCTACGTCAAAACCGTACCCGTCGTACATGATCTTGACAATCTGCGGAGGAGACGCCGGGTTGAACCCTACTTCGGGCTTCCTGCCTATCTTTGCTAATTCCCGGTACCGTTCCTTCGGGGTGCCCTCAACCTGCTCCTCCGTCCACCCTAGATCGTCCTTCAGGTGCGCCTTCATCATCTCAAGAGCTTCTGCCGTCAGTCTCTTGGAGACTTTGATCTCCTTGTCGATTTCTTCGAAGGAAACGGCGATCCCCCGGTCTTCCATCCCCCAGACAGTATGCCAGAGTTCCATCTCCCGCATATAGGTAATGCGGCACTCCCCCTCCCGCGCCATGATACTTTTGTAAAGCATGAGCAATACTGCCGTCCGTTCGCAGTCACGACGGCAGTATTGCTCACAATACCAGTATGCAGGGTCAGAGGGGTGCAGCATGTTCCTGAGTATCCATGCGTCCCCTCCTGCGTCTTCCCCCAGACAGTAAGGAAGTTCGTCTTCCGAGCACTCGGGGTTGTACTTTATGTACTGTCGGTTCGCCGCCTGAGCCCGTCGTCTGCATATCTTGATAGCATCGTCCATCTGCTTTTCGTCGTCGGTACCGATGTTGGCATACTTCTTTGCAAGGTACTTCAAACCGTACGCTTGCTCAACCGTGTAGCATACCCGAGCCGCAATGAGGGTGTCATCGAACCAACCTTTCTGTTCCACTCCCAGAGATTGCAGCATCCGGATGTCAAACCGGGCGTTATGGTACACCTTCGGAATGTCGGGATTGGAGACGACGGAACAGAGGAATTCTAGATCCTCCTGTTTGGGCGTGACGATGCGGGTCTGTGGATCAACTTGCCATTCACAGTACCAGGTATTGCCGTCCTGATCACACATCCCTACGGAGAACGGACGGGCGTCCTTCCAGGTATGCAGGCCTGTCGTTTCTGTGTCAACTGCTACCCAATCTCTGGGGGAAAATGAAGCATTGCGGCGTTGAGTGCCGGTGCGGGGGGAAGTGCGAACGAGCATAATCGAACTCCTGAGTATCGCTTGCCTCACGGTCAAGACTTATGTACTCTGAACGAGAAGAAAAGGAGAGGGTAACGAAAGGGGTCCACGCTACCCTCTCAACCGGATTGATAACGGATGGAACAAGCAAGCACGCTATCGAGCCGGAATTACACCCCTTCGCGGTGGCGGAGGTGGCGGAGCCCCTCTTCGCGGAGGAGGCGGAGGCTTCGGCTTGCTTGGAGCCGAACCTACGACTTTAGCAGGTTCCGGTAGCGGAGGGGGAACCCGGAAGACTCTAGACTTCAGCCCTGCACACTTAGGACAAGGACGCCCCTGGAGATTTGTGCCGATCTTAACCTTGTCCGAACGATTGTAGACCTCGTCGCATTTCGAGATAACGCAGTAGGTCAGGAGTTCGTCTACTTTGTGCAGGACACCGTCTTTCTCTATATAATATTCTATATCCATCTCGCCCTTTCCTCCCTGATTTTCCGCCGATAGTAGGGGTTTAAACCCCTCCCTTCGTCTGGGGTTCCCGGTATCGAACCGGTTGGTAGGTATATCCGTCGTATTCGGTATTATCGTCCACCTACTTCTTCTCCCTTGATGAACTTAAGAGCTTCTTGCCTCGCAAGTACCCTATGTTTCTCCTCTTCCGCTTCATCGATGGATTCTCGGCTGACGTATGACAGGCCCCCGTACCCGGTGAGAGAGTACCCTATGAGTTGAGCGATCTGCATCCGGTCGTCGTCGTCAAACGGCATGACTGCGATATCGTTGAGGCTTAGCTTCCCCGAGGAGAACAGCCACCGGACAATCTTGTTCTCTTTGAACCGGGCAGCACCGCTTTCATCGATCACTATAGGTTGCATCGGGTTCCTCATTACGCGGTTACCTCCGCGCCGGTATCGACATCTCTCCCCCAGAGGGAAGCACGGGCTTGCCGGTCCGCCGCCATCCTCTTCGCCGCAAGAGGGTCGGAGGTTACCCAGTCGCCGGGGAAGGTATCCGCGTTCTCTGGACTTACTGCATCGCTTTGAAGAAGGACTTCTTCATCTGCGGGTATTTCACCCTTAGGTCCGTAGATGGTATTCAATCCGGTATCGTGCCATTTTACCCACATCGAACCCTGTGTCCCTTCGGCGACTTCCTTTGCCTGCGCCGCATTATGATGTAACCAGAGAGAACACGGAGGTGCCGCACCCTCTTTCCCAATCAACCGTTCGACATTGATCTGGTTGAAGGGACACGCGGAGAATTCCCCGGCCTTGAAGCAGGGAGGATCAGTCAGGCTGCGCCCGAGGAGAGGATCGATAACCCGTAGCTCCGATGCCATGCCCGTTACAACGGGTTCCCACAGGTCCAGCTGCGTAACCCAACACGAACGGCGACCGAGGATGTGCTTCATGCTTTTGAAGTTGACGTTCCACGCAATACGGTGCGTCACCCCGACAGGGAGAAGCTGCCGACAGTCTTCTATCGGTATACCTGCTTCCTGGAGGAGACGGTACGCGGTCTGTACGGTGTTCAGGGCATCTCTGTAGATGTGTTCTGCCGACCGGTACGTATTCTCGTACACCTGGCAGTCTACCCCTTTCAGGGTGTCGGGCAGATGCCAGTCTCCGTTATCGTAGAAGTCTGAGTAATCCAGCATGCGCGCCCCGAGTGCCCAGAACGCACTCTCTGCCACATGAGGAACAATGTCCGCACCCAGACGGGGGTCAACCGCCGTTCCTATACGATGCCGGACTAATTGCTCACGGAGGGAAATCGGAATGTTCTCCAGTTCGAACGTGAAGTTCAGGAACTCCACGACGGGGATCGCCTCCCCGAGAAGATTGGCGAGCATGTTCCGTAACCAGGTACGGGCGACTTCGGCGCGACGTTCTCCTTTATTTTCAAACCCGAGATCGGTCGCTGCGTTGAACATATCATCATTAGGTATTGGGTATCTTTCAATGTCCCATGATACCAAGTTCTGGAGTTCTGCCGGAGACGGGACCGCGTCATTATGGCGCGACTGCAGCCATACGTACAGGAGGGTCCCCAGAGGATTGGTCGGTGCAGCCAGCAGGGATACCCTGGTGGATTTGGGGGTAGGACTACCTAACATTTTCAATTCTCCTTCAATGGGTGAGTGAACAAATGGGGTGCCGGTTTTGAGAGGACCGGCAACCTCTGGGAGAGAACCGACGGGCTTAGAACCCGAGGTTCTTCCTGTTCTTCTTAAGGAAGTCCAGGAGGTCCTGTCGTGCGTTCTCGGCACGCTCTTCTGAGAACCGAGTATCTCCCTTGCGGTAGTTCTCCTGTGCCCACCGAGCGCGAAGGGCGATATGGGACAGGGTCGCGACCGTCCGAGCGATGGGCAGTTCATCATCTTCGCCGTTTCGGATACGCGGTTCCTTCGCCTTTTTCGGTGTCTTCTCCTTCGGTGCACTCGGAAGGATGCGACCGGCGGCTTTCTCGGACTTGATGAAGGCCATCTTCGTCGCGAAGTTCATCACGGTGCCATCTGCGTTGTAGTAGACTTTCTTGCCGTCTTCCCCTACTTCTACGCGGGGTCCGGCAGAGGATGTCTTCTTCTTGCCTGCTGCCGGTGCTGGAGCAGCCTTCTCTGCCACTTTCGTCGTTTTGCCGGACGCCGGTGCGGGCGTGGGTGCCGGGGTCGTTTTCTTACCCTTCACGGGGGTCGTTGCCGGTGCTGCTGCGGTCACAGTCTTTCCTTTCTTTGCCGGTGCGGGAGCCGGTTCCTCTTCCTCTTCCTCTTCGTCGTCGTCTTCCTCGTCGTCGTCTTCGTCTTCCTCGTCTTCGGTATCTTCCTCTTCGTCGTCGTCTTCCTCGTCGTCGTCTTCGTCTTCCTCGTCTTCATCTGCGGCTGCGTCGGAAGTTTCGAGGATAGACGCAGGAAGATTTCCGGCCCGGACTGCCGTCTCGATGATCGGTCGCGCCGTTTCAGGGAATGCGAGGTACAGGTCCTTGACCGCGCCCTTGTCCTTGTTATCCAGGATCTCGATGACCCCCTTCTGTTCCAGGGAACCGAAGACCGCCTCGCGGGTCTTGCCACCGAGGAGAGGAGCGATCCATGCCGTGCTACCGAGGGTTCCGTCGCACCCGTCGCCGCCGTCGTTCACAATCTTCTTGATGAGTGCGGTATCTTGTTTTGTCAGGATAACGGGTTGCGCTGCTGGTGTTCTTCGTGCCATTTTCATTGCCTCCTTAAGGCTGTTTATTGGGTGTCCGGGTTCTGCCGCCCGGACTTCGGCTGTGTAGAAAACTATGCGAGTTCGAGAGACCGGAGAACTTTTGCAAAAGCAACCAATCTTCGGTTTCCCCCTTCGTTCGCCGTTCCGGTTACTCTATTCTTTTCGCTGATATTCAGGAAAAGACTGGGAGCATGATTTCCGTCAATTGTCGCTATTCCGTATCTCTCAAAGTTGCTACCGTTGCATCTCACTGCTTTAACTCCCACAAACTTGGGGAATTTAGCGGCTATTTCCTTTGCTTCCTCCATCGAATTAAAGCCGTATACGTTAATACTCCCACCTTCCTCGACCCTTGCAATTGCTTCGTCTACTGTTAGGTTGTCTGCAAAGTATCCGGTGGTGATTTTCATCGTCGTCTCCGTCAATTCGTTGCGGGGATTTCGTCTCTCCCGACTTACAAACTTAGTATAACACGACTTCGGCGGAATGGCAAGGACTTTTGGAGTTATTTTCGAAAATTTATCGTTTTTTTTTAGCGGGCAAACCCGAAGAGTCTACGGAACCGATGAAGGAATTCCCGTTCTGCCACAATTGGGTTCCAGCAGTGTATGTAAAGACCGGGATATGGTAGTAATCGGTCCGTGAGATGAACTGCTCCGTGACTGGGCAGTAGCTGCTGGAATTCCGTCCCTAGCACCCGGTCGTCAAGTTCCCCGAGAAAATCCGGCATTGGCCACTTGAACCTATATTTCTGGGAGATAACCTGCATCAGCCGTTCCTCCGCGTCGTGATACATCTGTGGCCACCCCTCGTGCAACTTCAAAGGACGGGGTATATCGCAGAGATACGCTTCGGACGCGTCGTGCATTAGGGCGCAACGGCAATCCTCCAGGGTATGCTCAGTCCCATATGCAATGTCATGCACATTGCAGGAGTGCTCTGCCACAGAGTAAAACTCACGAGTATGCCCGTTGAACCGGCAAATATTACTCAGGGCATGGGCGATATCCTCTATCCGTATCTCCTCCGGTCTGGGGTCAAGAGGGTACATCGCCTGGTTCATAAAGGTCAGTATCCAATCGCCCGTTCTGGTTACGTCCATTACTCTGCCCTCGGTTCTGTCTTCTTCTTGCCAGTGTCGGCTAGCTGCATGTACGACGAAGAATCTACCCCGTCGTCTTCCCGGTACCCCGGTCGAGCGAACCGTAGACCCTTACCCCCTGCGTTCATTGCGTTCACTAGCCACCCTGGAATAGGGTGCGGCAGGAGAAGGTCGTAATGTTGCTGTATCAAGGCAGTAAGGATCAACCCGTGATTGTCTGCCGTCCTGGTTGCGTCGCCGTACAGACGGTCGCCTCGTTCCTGCGCCTCCGCTATTTTTGTATCGATAGTATCCGGGGGATCCTGTTCAGTGTCCCTCGGGCTTGCCGGGGAAGGTGGACCCTCTGCTGAATCTACCGGAACTCCTTCTAGTATCTCTGCCCGGAACTCCTCTGCAATGAGTTCAACCTTCTTGCCCGTGCATGCCCGTAGGTAGTTAACGACATCTTCCACCCTCATGCCGTCGAAATTCGACATCTCGTACTTTATCTCCCTGGTAAAAGGGTGACGGCTGCGATCTACCAGGGTAACGACTATAC
>Ga0105240_10002488_pt1 | contig 29597 bp, 27 predicted proteins | sample KBSC54metaG_FD_80426 | JGI IMG/M metagenome (GOLD analysis project Ga0105240, IMG submission 80426) | Corn rhizosphere microbial communities from Kellogg Biological Station, Michigan, USA - KBS C5-4 metaG | ecosystem: Host-associated > Plants > Roots > Rhizosphere > Soil | place: Michigan, USA... | reverse complement strand
GACCTCGACGACCACGTCATCGCGCGCTGCCGGCTGATCGCCCGAAATCTGACCTGCGGACCGGCCACGGGCCCATGATCGTCGAGATCGGCGACAAACCGTTCATCGCCACGGCCTTCCCGGCCCACACGCGCTACTTCTCGACCTTCGCCCCTGACGCCGCTCCGCCGGGCGTGCGAGTCCTGAAGTCCCTTGGCGCGCTCTGGACGGCGCTCGGCGATCCGCAGACCCGCCTGATCGTCTGCCACCCGACGTTCGATGCGCCCTGGAGCCCGCGGTTCCTCAGCCGCAACCTGGTCTCGCGGCGCCTGCTGCAGGGCCGCTCGCCGCTGCTGCGCGCCTGGGGCCCCCAGCTGCTGCGCTGGCGCGGCCGGGCGCCGATCGTGGTGCTCGACCACGAGGACCTGCCGGTGATCAACCGAAACAACCTGTTCCTGCTCGACCGGGCCGACCTCTACTTCAAGCGCGAGTTGCCCGCAGACCACTGGCGCGTCTTCCTGAAGACCGCGCATCCGAACCTGCCGACGCCGCGCTTCCGCACCCGGCCGCGCAACGTCGCCCGCATCGCCAAGCTGCGCCCGCTCTCCATCGGCCTGCCGTTGGACGCGCCCGAACTCCTGAACTTCCCCCCGCTTGAAAAGCGCTCGGACGTCTTCTTCGCCGCACGCGTCGAGGGCTCGTCGTCGCTGCGCGCGCCGGGTCTCGCCGAACTGCGCGCGTTGCAAGCCGCGGGCGTGGCTGTGGACATCCCGAATGGCCCGATCCCGCGCGAAGAGTTCTACCGCCGCTGCGCCGCCGCCTGGCTGGTCTGGTCGCCGGAAGGGTTCGGCTGGGACTGCTTCCGCCACTACGAAGCGCTGGCCTGCGGCTCGGTCCCGGTGATCAACCAGCCGTCGATCGAACGCCACGCGCCGCTGATCGGCAGGCGCCATGCGCTCTACTACGACGTCGAGCCGCAGGGCCTGACGCGGGCGATTACCGAGGCGCTGAAAGACAGGCCGGCCCTGGCGCGGATCGCTGCCGAAGGCCGCGCCCATGTGCTGGGGCATCACACTCCCGCGGCCATCGCCCGGTACGTGCTCGAGAGCGCGGGAATCAGCCTGGGCGGCTGACTCAACGGCCGTCCTCAGCGGTTGAGGAAGTGGAGCCCGAGGCCCGGGCGCTCCCAGTCCATCGCCGCCAGTACGCCGAACGCCCCCAGGGTGACGTAGGCCGTCCGAAGTCCCGGTCCGCCCCAGCAGATGTTGGTGACATGGGCGTCGGCCACATCCACCTGCGTCCAGCCCGACCCGTCCGGCGCCACGACGGTGATCTGGCCGCTGCGGGTCGTCGCGACGCAGATGTAGCCGTCGGCGTCGACGCCCAGGCTGTCGAACCCTTGCGGCCCCGGCACGGTGCATAGCACCTGCGCGCCGCCGCCGGGACGGTCCCCGTCGCGCACCCTGCCCGGCTCGAGTATGTCGAACGCCAGCAGTCGGCCATGCGCAGCCTGGGCGACGTAGAGCGTCTTGCCGTCGGGCGAGAGGCCGACGCCGTTGGCGGTGTCGATGGGCGCGACCACATCGTTCGCCTCGGACCCGTCCGGCATCGCGTAACAGACCCGCCCGCGGGTCGACATCCGCCGGTTCTGGCGGGCGAAATCGGTGAAGTAGAACCCGCCATGGGCGTCGAACACGATGTCGTTGGCCGCCCCGATCGGCCAGCCGCCGGCCTCGGTGTAGAGCGTCTCGAACACGCCGCTCGCCAGGTCGACAACCTGGATCGAGCCACCGCCCGGCGTGATCACGGCGTCGTCGGGGGCCGGCCCCAGCTCCGCGGTCTCGCGTTCGTTGCGGCCTCCGTCGTTGCAGACGTAGCAGCGGCCGTCGGGGCCGATCGCGGCGCCGCAGGGACGCCCGCCCATGTAGGCAACGACGCCGTAGTCGCCCTGCGGCGAGATGCGGGCGACGTTGCCGCCCCACACCTCCATCACCAGCACGCTTCCGTCCGGCAGGGCGAGCGGCCCCTCCGGATATTTCAGGCCGCTTGCCACCGTCCGCAGGTGGCCGGGCATCGGGCGACGAGGCATGGCGAGTCTCCGCCTAGAGGGTCAGGGGTGTCTGGATCATCTCTTCGACGAAGCGCATGAATTTGTCGCGCAAGTCGGCGCAACCGACCCGCCGTGTCAGGCGGTCCCTGGAAGCTGGTCCGGCAGAGACGGTTCCCCACTTCGCGCCCCCCTAGCAACAAGCCTGCCGCGCATCACTGCGCGGCAGGCTTGCGCGGAATTTGCGCCCCGTCAAACGTGGCGCCGCCTCGCGGCAGTCAGGTGATGTGATGCGCGCTCACGGGGTCGCTGGCCGGAAAGCTTTCTTCCACGCCCTCGTCCAGGCGCGCCTCCTCGCGGCTCTCGCTCACGGCCTCCTTGTCGGCAAGCTGGTCGGCCTTCTCGCCTTCCTTCAGGGGCTCGACCTTGTGGGACGTCGGGGCGTCAGGCCTGTGGTCCTCGCGGTTCGGCGACGCCTCGGTAGCAGCGTCGGACATGGCCCCGCCGGCGCCGTGCGTGAAGTGTCGCGGCTCGTCGGGAAGTTTCTTGGTGTCCTTCACGGGAGTGATCCTCTCTGTGCTGGGCCGTTCGTGGGAAGAGAACGGCTCGGCTTGCTGAAGGTTCATCCCTGTTTTCCGTTGGGTAACGTCCGTCAAAGGTCCAGGTCGCCGCCCAGCATCTCGCGGACGATGGTCCGGCGCAGGATCTCGTTGGTGCCGTCGGCCACATTGATCTTGCGCAGGGTCGTATAGGCGTCGGCGAGCCCGAGCTCGTTGGTCATGCCCATGGCGCCGTGCGCCTGGATCACCCGGTCCATGGCCCGCGCCCCCGCCTCGACCGCAAACGCCTTGGCCATGGAGAGCTCCTTGTTGGCCCGCGCGCCGCTGTCCTTCAGCTGGGCCACGTTGCGGCTCATCAAGTGGGCCGCATGCACCTGCATCGCCGACTCGGCCAGCGGGAAGGTCACCCCCTGGTACTCCGAGATCGGCCGCCCGAAGGTCTTGCGCACCTTGATGTAGTCGAAGGCCTGCTCCAGCCCCCAGCGCGCCAGGCCCACCGAGCGGGCGCAGTTGTAGATGCGGCCGAGATCCACGCCCTGCAGGGCGGTCGCGAAGCCACGGTTCAGCTCGCCCACCAGCTGATGCGGCTCGATCCGCACCTCGTCGAAGCGGACCTCCGCCTCGTCGCCGCCGGCGCTGCCCCACATCCGGATGATCCGGTCGATGGTGACTCCCTTGTCCTTCAGCGGAACAAGGAAGGTGCTGATCCCGCCGGCCCGCCTGCCCGCCGCCTCCGGGTCGGTCACGGCGAAGACGATGCAGTATTCGGCGTGCGGGGCATTGGTGGTCCAGATCTTGGTCCCGGTCAGACGCCAGCCGTCGCCGTCAGCCACGGCGCGGCTCTGGACCATCGCCGCGTCGGAGCCTGCGCCGGGTTCCGAAAGGCCGAAGCAGAGCGTGTGGTGGCCGGACATGATCTTCGGCAGCCAGCGCTCCTTGGCTTCGGGCGTCAGCTTCTCGATCACCGGGCTCGGCCCCTTGGCCCAGTGGCTGATCATGTGATGCCCGAGCCAGGCCTTGGACCCGCAGAGCCGCCAGATGACTTCGTTGGCCGCGAAATAGGCCAGGAGGCCCATGCCCCCGCCGCCGATCGAGGCCGGGGCGCACATGGCGTAATAGCCGGCCTCCGCCGCCGCCAGCCGCACCTCGTCGACGATCTCGATCACCTCATGCGAAAGGATCCCGCCCGGCGAGAACTTGCGCTGCGGATCATCGAGCAGCGGCCCGTGTTTCTCGTGCCGGGGGAACACCTCCTTGCGAAGGAAGGACTCGATGCCCTCCACTGCCGCCTTCACATCGTCCGGATAGTCCGTCGCCACCGCCGCCATGATGGGGTCCCTCGCTTGTCTTTCGCCGCAAGCAAGTTAGCACGCGTCCGGTGGCCCGCGCTTATGCCGAAGCGGGCGTCGCACTGGCGCCTCCGCGCCCGGGCGCCCATCTGCGGCAAAACGGATCGCCGACGGCGAAGCTGCCGGCTGCGAACAGCCGATCTCGAGAGGAGGCGACCGATGTACGAACTCTATTACTGGCCCACGCCCAACGGGAAGAAGGTGACCATCCTGCTCGAGGAGCTCGGGGTCCCGCACGAGATCAAGCCGATCAACATCGGCCGCGGCGACCAGTTCGCGCCTTCGTACCTCAAGATCTCGCCGAACAATCGCATGCCGACCCTGACCGACACGGCGCCCACGGACGGCGGCGAGCCGATCTCGGTGTTCGAGAGCGCCGCGATCCTGATGTACATCGCCGAGAAGGAAGGCCGGTTCTTCCCGCAGGACGCCCGCGGCAAGTCGGCCGTGGTCCAGTGGCTGATGTGGCAGATGGCCAACCAGGGTCCGAAGATGGGCGAGCAGGGCCACTTCACCCGCGCCGCCGCGAACCCGAAGAACGGCGACCTCTCCTACCCCCTCAAGCGCTTCAACGACGAGGTGCATCGGCTCTACGGCGTGCTGAACCTCGGCCTGCACAAGAAGCGCTTCCTGGCCGGCGACGAGTACACCATCGCCGACATGTGCTGCTATCCGTGGGCCGCCTACTGGAAACTGCGCGACATCAACATCGACGAGTTCCCGAATACGAAGCGCTGGCTGGACGAGGTCGGTGAGCGCGCGGCGGTGAAGAAGGCCATGGCTGCGGGCGCCGAGTACACGCAGAACGTGGAGCAGCTCAGCGAGGAGGAGACGGCCCGCCGCAACAAGATCCTCCAGAACCAGCGCGCCGTGGCGGTGCCGAAGGAGTGGGGCTGATATTTCATGCGTGCGTGCTTCGAGACGCGCTCCTCGAACGCTCCCAGCATGACGAGCATTTCTAGCGCCTTACCATTCTCGTCATCCTGAGGAGGCCGCGTCGCGGCCGTCTCGAAGGACGCACGTCCTCCCGAGGTGACGCCTGCAGCCAAGCCGTCTATACCCCAGCCGACTCCGGGGGATCGGTCATGAACCGGCTCGGGCGGTTGCTCGCCCTGCCATTGATGTTGATCGCCCTGGTGATGCAGGGCATGGCGCCGGCCCAGGCCGCCGCCATGCCGCGCGACGTGTTCGGCGCGCCGATCTGCACCGGACACGGCCTCGGCGGCGGACACGGCCCGGCGCCCACCGACGGTCACGCCCACGACTGCTGCGCCGCCGCCTGCGCGGTCGCCGGCCTGCTGGGTCCCCTGCCGGGCACAGCGGCGGACACCCGCGAACCCTTCGGCGCCCCGGCGATCGTGCCGCCGCCGGCCGTTGCCTCCGCCGCGGCTCCTCCACACCTCGCCCATCCGAACGCACGCGGTCCTCCGACCTGATCTCCGACGCCTGAAGCCGGCGCGGGCCTGAGCCCACGCCCAACGTCATGCAAGGCGCGGCCGCCTGAACGCAGGCCGCGCCTAGGGATCGTGGATTCGGATGCACCGAAAACTCATCGTCGGCGCGGGCCTCGCCGCCTGCGCAGCGACCCTGGCCGCCCCGGCGCGCGCCGCGGACGCCGACTCAGACGCCGGTCCCGCGCTGCCGCCGCTAGTCGTGGTCGGCCGCCCGGCCGAAACCGCCTCGACGCAGACGCCGGTTGTCACCGCCACCATCGGCCGAGATGACATCGCGCATAGCGTCAACGCCGTGAACACCGAGGATGCGCTCAAATATCTGCCGAACGTGCTGATCCGTAAGCGGCACATTGGCGATACCCAGGCGCCCATCGCCACCCGCACCTCGGGCGTCGGCTCCAGCGCGCGCAGCCTGATCTATGGCGACGGCGTCCTGCTCTCGGCGCTGATCGGCAACAACAACTCCACCGCCAGTCCGCGCTGGGGCCTCGTCGCACCGCAGGAGATCGAGCGGATCGACGTCGCCTATGGTCCTTTCGCCGCCGCCTATCCCGGCAACTCGATCGGAGCGGTGGTGAACATCGTGACCCGCATGCCGACCCGCCTGGAGGCGGGGGTCGACGTGGTCGGCGCGTGGCAAGGCTTCCACCAATACGCCACGCGTGACACCTACGGCAGCGGCCAGATCAGCGCCTACGTCGGCGACCGCGTCGGTCCCGTCGCCCTGTGGCTGAGCGGCAGCCACCTGGACGCCCGTGGCCAGCCGTTGGCTTTCGCCACCCTGGCGACACCCGCCAATCCCAGCGCGGCGGGCGCGCCTGCGTCGGGCGCCGTCGCCGACCTGAACCGGACCGGCGGCGGGATCGAGGTGCTTGGCGCGACCTCGCTGGAGCGCCAGCGGCAGGACAACGCCAAGCTGAAGGTCAGCCTCGACCTCGGCGGCGCGGCGACGGCGACCTACAGCCTGGGCTTCTTCAGCAACGTCGTGGACGCCACCGCCCAGACCTACCTGACGGGCGCCGCCGGCCAGCCGGTCTGGAGCGGGGCGGTCAACATCGGCGGCCGCGCCTTTACGATCCCGGCCAGCGCCTTCTCCGGCGGGGTCTATCACTTCGACGAGAAGCACCTCGGCCAGGGCCTGAAGCTCGCCTCCCGGGGCGCGGGCCCGTTCAGGTGGGAAGCGACGGCGAGCCTCTACCTCTACCTGCGCGACCGTCAGGGTATCCCGAATGGCGCACTCCCCGCGGCCGCGACCGGCGGCGCCGGCTCCCTGACCGACATGGCCGGCACAGGCTGGGGCACGCTCGACCTAAAGGGCGTCTGGCGCAGCGCCAGCAGCAACGAACTCAGCTTCGGTCTCCACGGCGACCAGGTCCGGCTGAAGAGCAACCGCTTCAACACCGGCGACTGGCGCACCGGCCCCGAGGGGTCTCTTGCCTCGTCCGCCCTCGGCCAGACCCGCACCCTTGCCGCCTGGGCGCAGGATGCCTGGGACATCACGCCGGCCTTGAAGCTGACGGCCGGCGCGCGCCTCGAGGCCTGGCGGGCATCTGGCGGACTGAACTTCTCGGCCTCTCCCGCCCTGAACGTCGCCCAGCCAGCCCTGACCGCAACAAACGTCTCGCCCAAGCTCGCCCTGACCTGGACGCCGGCTGCCGCCTGGCGTCTGTCCGCCGCCTATGGGGAGGCCTATCGCTATCCCACCGTGCAGGAGCTCTACCAGGCCGTCACCGTCGGAACGACGCTGGTGTCACCCGACCCCAGCCTGCGGCCCGAGCACGCCCGCTCGGTCGACCTGACCGCCGAGCGCGCCTGGACCGGCGGCCATCTGCGCCTCTCCGCTTTCGGCGAATGGGTGGGCGATGCGCTGGTCTCCCAGACCGCGCCGATCACGCCGGGCGCCGCGACCCTGGTGAGCTTCACCCAGAACATCGGCCAGACCCGCGTGCTCGGGATCGAGGCGGTGGCGGAGCAACGGGATGTCCTGGTCAAGGGCCTGACCCTGTCCGGCTCCATCACCTACGCCGACCCGGTGGTGACCCGCGACGCGGCGTTCCCGGCGGCCCAGGGACACCAGCTGATCCAGGTCCCGCGCTGGCGCGTCACCGGCCTTGCCAGCTGGCAGGCGACGCCCCGCCTGACGCTCACCGGCGCGGTCCGCTACTCGACCCGCGTCTACGCCACGCTCAACAACGCCGACATCGTCACCCACACTTACCAGGGCTTCGACTCCTACCTGCTGGCCGACCTGCGCATGACCTACCGACTGACCGACCACCTGATGGCGGCGGTCGGGATCGATAACGCGGGCGGCGACAACTACTTCCTGTTCCACCCCTTCCCGCAACGGACAGTGGTGGCGGAAGTGAAGTGGACGCTGTGAGGCCCTGCGTGCTTCGAGACGCGCCCTCAAGAGCGCTCCTCAGCATGACGATCAATCTTGACGCCTCACAATTCGCGTCATCCTGAGGAGGCCGCGTAAGCGGCCGTCCCGAAGGACGCAGGAACTACGCCTCCGCCTCCAGCAACAGTTCCTTCAGCCCCTCGACGTCCTGCGGTCCGACCCCGAGCTGAGCCTCCAGGTACCCCAGCACCGATCCGTCACGGGCCTCGATCGCCTCGAACGCCGCCGCCAGGTAGGCGGGATCGGACCGCAGCATCGGCGTGCGGATCTCAGTCGGCACATTGGCCACCGACGCAAAGCCTGTCGCGGTCTGCGAGGCGCCGAACGACACCGCCAACGCCTCGAAATCGAACACCTTCTCCGACAGGGCGTAGTCGGTGAGCACGTCGTCGCGCGACACCCCGAGCGCGGTGAGCAGCAGGGCGGCGCCCACGCCCGTGCGGTCCTTGCCCGCCGAGCAGTTGAACACCATCGGCACCCGGCCCGCGAGCAGCTCCTCGAACATGAAGCGGTAGCTGTCGACGTGGCCGTACGGCAGGTCGGTGTAGAAACCCAGCATCGCCCGCGCCATCCGCTCCGCCGGCGGCCCGTCCTCCGCAATCGCCTGCCGCATCTGGGTGGAGCCCATGGCGTAGTCGCGGGCGCGGATCGCCGGGGCCGGCGCGCCGACCCACCGCGTCGGTTCGGACTCACGCTCCACGGTCGAACGGAAATCGCAGATCACCGCGATGCCCAGCGGCGCCAGCACGGCAAAGTCCTCCTCGGTCAGGCCCGACAGGGCGCCCGACCGGTAGAGGCGCCCCCACCGGACCCTCCGCCCGTCGGCGGCGGCGTAGCCGCCGAGGTCGCGGAAGTTGCGGCCGCCCTTCAGCGTCAACACGCGCTCACGCCCGGACATGCTTGGATGCTCCAACGATTGGCCGCCCACACTGCGCCGGCTTTGCTTCGCGATCATGACGCCCGGAATCAGGTCTTGCGGCCAAGGGCGGCGGTGAAGGCGCTCTGCCGCTCGCGATTGTCCGTCACCCGCACCCGCTTGGTCGCCACGTTCTCCAGCCCTTCGTCGAGCGAGACGTTCTGAGCCATGCGGTACTGCGCTTTGTACACGGCGATCGCCCCGCCGCTGTTGGCGCAGACCTGTTGAGCCAACAGGTCGATCCGCCCATCCAGCTGGTCGGCGGGAACGGCGTCCAGGATCAGCCCGAGCGCCAGGGCTTCGCGCGCACCGACCCGACGGCAGGTGACCGAAATCTCCTTGGCCTTCATCCAGCCGATCCGGCGCGGCAGCCGCTGGGTCATGCCCCAGCCCGACGACAGGCCCAGCTTGGCGTGCGTGTCGGCGAACTCGGAGGTCTCGGACGCGATGATGAAGTCGCAGCCCAGCGCGATCTCCAGCCCGCCCGTGAAGCAGTAGCCGTCGACCCGCGCGATGGTGATCTGCGGCATGGTCTCCAGCAGCCGGATCATCGCACAGGCTTGCTCCGAGTACTGACGAAGGCTCTCGCGGTCGAAGCTCTGGGCCGCCTTCAGATCGACCCCGGCGCTGAAGGCCTTGCCGGCGCCGGTGACAACCAGCACCCGCGCATCGGACTCGGCGACCGTTTCCACCGCCGAGAGCGCCTCGGAGATCAGTATCGGGTCGAGAGCGTTCAACTGCTCGGGCCGATTGAAGGTGATGCGTGCCACGGCTTCCGCCCGTTCGAACCTGATCGCCGCGTAGGCCGTCATGCGCTGGTCTCCCTCGCCCGCCCTAGTTCCTGTCGCCGAGGCGCCCGGTCAAGCGTCAGCGGCTGGAAAAATCCGCCGCGCGCCCCTCGGCAAACGCCCGGAAGCCCTCCGCCAGCGCCGGCTCGAACGCCAGGTGCGCGTGCCGGGCGCCTTCAACGGCCACGAACTCGGCCAGGCCCAGCTTCTCGCCGGAGAGGATGTTGGCCTTGGCCATCCGCAGAGCCGTCGGCGCCCGCGAGGTCAGCTGGTCCGCCGCGGCCCGCGCGCCGGCCAACAGTTCGCTCGCCGTAAACACGCGCGTCACCAGCCCAAGCCGCTTCGCCTCCTCGGCCCCGAACTTGGACGGGAACAGCAGCAGTTCGCGCGCCCAGGACCCGCCGACCAGCCGCAGCAGCGACCAGGCCAGCCCCATCTCGCCGGCGACGCCGACGTTCAGGAACGCCGTGTTGAACACGACGCGGTCCGAGCAGAACCGGAAGTCGCAGGCCGCGGCCCAGGCCATGCCGGGTCCCGCGCAGCCGCCGTCCACGGCCGCGATGGTCACCTGCGGCATCTCGTGCAGCAGGGTCGCGGACTGGTAGATGCCGTGCAGCTCTTCATACGGGGTGCGCGCCCTTGGCGCGCCGTCCGCCGGTGGGGCGGCCTTCACGTCGGCGCCGACGCAGAAGTCGGCGCCCTCGCCGCGAATGATCAGCACCCGGATGTCCGACGTCGCCGCCACCTGGTCGAGCAGCCGCCGGAAGCCGTGCAGCAGGTCCATGCTCACCGCATTGCGCCGGTGCGGCCGGTTGAAGGAGATCACCGCCACCGGCCCCTCGATCGCCAGCCGCACCTCGTCCGTCTCGTTCGTCGCCATGCCGATCCTCCCTCGCTCTGCGCAATCTGATAACACCGGCCGAGCCTCCAACGACAGCGCGGCCGAGCATGCCTGAAGCGCCGATCCAGCCCGCAAGGCCGCCCTCACGCGCGGTATCGGCAGTCGCTCACGCGTCGCTAGGTGCGCTCGCCCTGGCCGGCGCCGCGGCATTGTTCCTGTTCGGCTTCAAGCAGCTCACCGACCTGGTCGGACACGCCTGGTCCGCCGCCTGTCCGAGCGACGCCTTCGTCGCCAACGGGGCGTCGTCCGCCATCGTCTACCTGGGTGGGGTCGCCCTGCCGTTCGCTCTCGCCGTATGCGTGGCGGTCGACATCTTCCGGGCCGGCCGCTTGCTGCTGCTTCGTGTCGGCCTCGTCGCGCCGGCGCGCGCCCCTGCGTCGGGACGCCGCCGCTGGCGCGTGTTCGACGCCGTCACCGTCGGCCTCGTCCTGCTGCTGGCAGCGGACACCCTGTTCGAGATTCGCGACGTCAATTGCCTCACGCCCGGCGCGGTGTTCGTACGAAAGGCGCCCTGGGCGCCGCTCGCCGGTTACGGCTGGGACGAGGTCCGCGCGGTGACGACCCGCTGCAACTGGCAGCCGCCTACCCGTCGCGGCCTGCGGGGTCACTGGTCGGGAGGCGTCACGCTGGAGATGAAGGACGGGACGATCATCCCGGTGGGCGGCTCGATCATCGGCGATGGCGGGGAAGATCCGCGCTACGGGGCGCTGGCGACGGCCCTGCGGGGGCGATCGGTGCGGTTCGACGTCTCGGATGTGGAGTCCGGCTGCAGCGTCGTGGACGTGCAGCGCCTCACCCGGCCCTGAGTCCGCGCCGGAACCGGCCGCAGGCGCCAGCATTTAACAAATGATCCTCGCCCGCTCGTCCCGCGCGATGCGAAGATCAAGAGCCCCCGGTTCTCACCGTGCCGGGGGCTCTTTCACTTTGTGGCGCGCCTCGACGGCGCGCTGACGTGTGAGTCGGCCGCGCCTATTCGCCGCCGCCGCCGAAGCCCCAGCGGACGCTGAGGCCCACCATCCGCGGCTCCTGAGTGAAGCCGTTCATGGTGCCGAGCGCGGACGAGGCCACGCCGGCGAGGATGTAGTGCTTGTCGAGCAGGTTGGTCGCGAACACCGAGAAGGTCAGGTGCGGACTTTGCAGCGTGTAGTCGATGTGACCGTTCAGGAGCCCGACCGGCTGGTTCAGCGCATCGTGGAGCGCCGGCACGCCGGTGGCGGCGGCGAAGCCGAAGCCCAGGACGCGGAAGGCGATGAAGCCCCTGTCCCGCCAGGCGTAGTCCATCTCAAGCGCCACCCGGCCGGGGCCGGCGTCGAAGGCATAGCGCCCGCTAACCGAGAACCGGAACTTGGGGTCGGCGAACTTCTCGCCGCTGGCGTCGATGTAGAAACTGGGCGCCGGGTTGGCCAGGCCCTTGGCAAAGCAGGCGGTGTTGTTGCTCTGGGCGGCCACGGCCGGGTTGCTGCCGATGGCGCAGGGATAGCTCAGGTATTCGCCAGCCAGGTAAGTCACATTGGCGTTGATGGTGAAGCCGGGCACCGGGTTGACGGTGAACTCGCCTTCGAGGCCCCGGATCCGCGCGCTCGCCGCATTCACCAGGATGGTCGAAGAACCGGCGGCAGTGGCGATGATCACCGCTTCCTGCTTGTTCTTGTAGTCGGTCTGGTAGGCGGCGATGTTGGTGCGCAGGCGGTGCTGGAAGAAGTCGGCCTTGAAGCCCACTTCCCAGTCGGTGGCCAGTTCCGGCCCGACGGGCGGCGCCAGCGCGAAGCGGTACTGCAGGGCGCCCCCGCGGAAGCCGCGCGCCGTCTTCACGTAGAACAGCGCGTTCGGCGTGATCTGCCAGTTGCCGCTGATCAGGTACGACAGGCCGTTGCTCTGGGTCGCGGAACTGACCGAGCCGCAGTCGGCGATCGGGTTGCTCGTCGGCCCGAGGAAGGCGCTGAACCCGACCCCGCAGGCGAAGGCCTTCGCGGTGGCGTTCCAGTTGTAGGGCTGCGCCCTGTTGGTCTCTGCTTCGTGCGTATAGCGCAGGCCCAGGGTCACGAAGAGGTTGTCCAGGATGTGCACGTCATTCTGGGTGTAGACGGCCCAGGTGGTGGTGGTCTCGCCGTTGGAGATGGTCGAGATCGCATCGAGGCCGGTATTGTTGAAGGTGGCCGCGGGGAAGACCGTGCCGAGCGCGCCGCTCAGCGCGCCGCGGGTTTCGGTGGCGTGGACGCCCGAGCCCTTCTCCCAGCTGAAGTAGGCCCCGGCCAGCCAGTCGATGCGGTCGTTGAACAGCTTGCCGGAAACGGTGAATTCCTGGCTGATCGAATAGTACTCGGGGTCCGGCCCATCGTTGTGCAGGGGATTCTGGAACGGACGCACCGTGCCGCCTGGGCCCAGCAGCGGCTCGTCCAGTTCCAGGTACTGGAAGGACGTCGAGTCGATGTCGTTGCGGTAGGTCTCGAACACCGAATGGTAACCCGTGATCGAGCGTAGCTTGATGTTGCCGATGTTCCAGTTGATGTCTTCGGAGAAGTGCCAGACCTGGTTGTGATCGAACAGCAGGCCCTCGCCGTAGCCGTGGAACAGGTCCTGGTCCGCGATTTGGGCGGCGAGCCGAGTGGCGCCGTTCACCGGATCTTCCGCCAGCGCCTCGGCGCTGCTGCCGATGAACAGGGCCTTTTCCGCCCCGCCCCAGTTCTGCCACTGGCGCAGGTATTCGACCTTGGTGTTCGTGGTCAGATCCGGCAACGGATCGAACCGGATCGACAGGCGGAACGTGTCGTCGTTGTGGTCGCCGCCATAGTACTGGCCGGTGGTCAGGTCGTGCATGTACCCCTTGCGGCCCCAGTGCTGGTAGGCAAGCCGCACGGCCAGCACGTCCTGGATGATCGGAAGGTTGACAGCGCCGGCGATCCTCCAGTCAGCGTGGTTGCCGATCTCGGCGCTGCCGAAGCCATGGATGCCATTGTAGTCGGCGTTGCGGCTCAGGATGTTGATCGCGCCACCGGTGGTGTTGCGGCCGTAGAGCGTGCCCTGCGGGCCCTTCAGCACCTCGACCCGCTCCAGATCGAACAGCGAGCCGGTCAGACCGTTCGGGTGCGGGATGTTGACCGCGTCCTCATAGATGCCCACCGGCTGGCTGCTGGTCAGCAGGCCGTCGCCCTGGGCCTGGCCGCGCAGGCTGAACTGCGCCCCCGTGGCCTGGGCCGACATCGTGGTCACCGTCAGGCTGGGCACGAACAGGCCGAGGTCGAGCGGCGAGCGGATGCCCTGCGCCGCCAGCTGAGCGCCGCCGATCGCGGTCACCGCCACCGGCACCCGTTGCAGGCTTTCCGTCCGCTTCCGGGCGGTGACCATGACCTCGCCAACGCCGGTGGCGGCCGTCGAGGCCCCGGTGTCGGAGGTCGGGTCAGCCGCCAGCGCGGGCGTCGCAAGGCTGGCTGCGGCCAGCACGATTGGCGCAAGCACGGAGCTCGAGAGCGCAAGTCTCTTCGTTCGATTCCGACCGGTCATGGTTTCCCCCCTTTTGGGCATGTCATTGCCGAGTTTGTTCGGGGGGTCTTGGCTACGGACTCACCCGAATGTCAATTCGGCAACGTTGTCGCACCGGGGTTACCATTGCGAAGCTGATTTGTCCTGACTGCAGAACCTGAAACATCGTCTTGAATAGACCTGTTGCTTCCATGCAACGGATCGCGCGAGCTCGACTCGTCTGGCGGACGACCGCCGCGGAGGTCTCGAATTCTGCGCCTGCAATAGGAAGTTGCGCTGGCGGTGACGGAGGGATTCGAACCCTCGGTACGGCTTTACACCGTACAACGGTTTAGCAAACCGCCGCCTTCAGCCGCTCGGCCACGTCACCTGCTCAGAGCGCGCGTCGATAGCCTGTTCGTCCGGCCGGCGCAATCTGGCGGTGGGCCGCCGGCGCTCCAGGCCCGGCCCAAGTCTTGCTCCGGACGTGCCCGTCATGACCGTAGCGTTGCGCCATCCCGTCCAACCGTCCCAGCCCGAGACGCCCGATGCGCTCGCGGCCGAACTTCCTGCGCCCGAGCGTGCCAACAGCGAACGGCGCGGCCCGATGCGGCTGGCCGCCCTGAGCCCCACCCGCTCGCGGCTCTACGGCTGGACCCTGGCGATGATCTTCCGCCTGGCCGACATGGCGGTGCTGGGCGCGGTGGCCCTGACCGGGGCCTATGTCGCCGCCGGCGGGCTGAGCCCCGCCACCATCACGCCTTTCGCCCTTGGCGGCCTCGCGCTGGTCTGGAGCCTCTCGGCCATTCACGCCTACGCCTTCGCCCAGCGCGAAGGCCTGGGCCGCCATCTGGTGCGGGTGGCGGCGGGTTTTGGACTTGCCGCCCTCGCCCTCGAGCTGCTGCTGGTGGGCTTCCGCCCCAAGGCGATCGCCGGGATCGACTTCAGCCTGTGGTTCGGGATCAGCTTCCTCGGCCTCTACGTCCTGCATGCCGTCTGGTGGCTGGTGGTGCGCCGCTGGCGCGCCATGGGCCGGCTGACCCCCACCATCGTGGTCGTCGGGGCCACCGCCAACGCCGAGCGCCTGATCGCGGCCGCCCTGAAGAACCGGGAGGCCGCCGTGCTGGGCGTGTTCGACGACCGCGCCGACCGCATCCCGCCCGCCATTGCCGGGGTGCCGGTGCTGGGCGGCACCAGCGCCCTGCTCGACCATCGCATCATGCCCTACGTCGACCGGGTGGTGATCGCGGTGCCCTCGCTGGCCCAGTCGCGGGTGCGCGAGCTGATCGAGCGCCTGTCGGTCCTGCCGAACGAGGTGATGCTGTTCGTCGACCAGGGCCCGGCCGGGCGCCAATCCGTCCTGTCCCGGATTGCCGAGCTGCCCCTGGCCGCCGTCTCGGGCGAAGCCAACGACGAGCGCCGTGCGCTGGTCAAGCGCGCCCAGGACCTGATCATCGGAACTGCCGCCATGATCCTCGGGATGCCGCTGATGATCGCCGTGGCGATCGCCATCAAGCTCGACAGTCCCGGCCCGATCTTCTTCCGCCAGCGCCGGCACGGCTTCAACAACGAGGAGATCCTGGTCTGGAAGTTCCGCTCCATGCGGGTGGAATGCACGGACGCCAAGGCTGTGCGCCAGGTCAGCGCCGACGACGAGCGGATCACCCGGGTGGGCCGGATCATCCGTCGCACCAGCCTCGACGAACTGCCGCAACTGCTCAACGTGTTGAAGGGCGAAATGTCGCTGGTGGGCCCGCGCCCCCACGCGGTCGGCATGCGCACCGGCCCTACCGAGAGCGCCAAGCTCGTGGCCGGCTACGCCCATCGGCACCGGCTGAAGCCGGGCATGACCGGCTGGGCGGCGATCCGCGGCTCGCGCGGGCCGGTGGAGACGCCGGACAAGGTCCGCAAGCGCGTCGCCCTCGACATCGAATATATCGAGCGCCAGTCCCTGTGGCTCGACCTCAAGATCATCGCCCTGACCATTCCCTGCCTGCTCGGCGACTCCGAGACGGTGCGCTGATGTTCTGGCGCGGGGTGGTCGGCTACCTGCCGATGAACATCGTCCAGGGGCTGGTCGGCCTGTTTTCCATCGTGGTCTTCACCCGCCTGCTCTCGCCGGCGGACTACGGGGTCTACGCCCTGGCCTTTTCCGCCATGAGCCTGGTCCACACCCTGACCTTCACCTGGATGGAGGCGGCTATGGCGCGGTTCTACGCACCGGAGGCCGAGGCGGGGCGTCTGCCCGCCCACTTCGCCACCCTCTACCGCTGCTGGAGCCTGGCGGCGCTGGGCTTCATCCCCGTTGCCAGCCTCGCCCTGCTGGCCTGGCCGGCCGGCGGCCCGGTGAAGGCGGCGGTAGCGGCCGGGCTGGCCGCCATCCTCGCGCGCAGCCTGCTGAAGATGGTTCAGGAACGCCGCCGCGCGGCAGGCGACGTCCGGGGCGCGGCCCTGATCGACATGTTCCAGACCGTGGCGGGCTTCGGAGCCGGAGCCGGTCTGATCGTCGCCGGCCTTGGCGGCGCGGCGCCTGTGGCGGGGCTGGGCGCAGCCGCGGCGGTGGCCCTGATCTTCGTGCTGCCCGGCGAGCTGAAGCGCGGCGCCGGCGGCCAGTTCGAGCCCGCCAAGGCGCGCGCCTACCTGACCTACGGCCTGCCGGTGGCCCTGTCGCTGATCCTCAGCCTGGCCCTCGCCACCACCGACCGCTTCCTGCTCGCCTACTACCTCAACGACGTGGCGGTGGGCGTCTATCACGCCGGCTACAGCCTCGCGAACCGCACCCTGGACGTGATGTTCATCTGGCTGGGGGCCGCCGGCGGCCCGGCGCTGATCGTCGCCCTGGAGCGCGGTGGCGGCGAAGCCTTCGAGCGGGCCGCGCGCGAGCAGGCCGGCTTCATGACCGCCCTCGCCTTCCCCGCCGCCCTCGGCCTGGCGCTGGTCGCCCGGCCGCTGGCCGACGTGATGGTCGGCCCGGCGCTCCGCCAGGGCGCGGCGTCGGTGACGCCCTGGATCGCGGCCAGCGCCCTGTTCGCCGGCCTCACCACCTACTACACGCACCAGGCGTTCACGCTCGGCCGTCGCACGGGCCTGCTGCTCGCGGCGATGACCCTGCCGGCCCTGGCCAACATCGGCCTGAACATCGTGCTCGTGCCGCGCTTCGGCCTGTCCGGCGCGCTCTGGGCGACGGCCGCGAGCTACGGGCTGGGGCTCGCCGCCTCCATCGCGCTCGGCCGGTTGGCCGTCCGGCTGCCCGTGCCGCTGTCGCAGATCGCCCGCGCGGCCGCCGCCACCGCGGTCATGGGCCTCGCCATCTTCCGCCTGCCGGCCCTGGGCGGCGCGGCGGAGCTGCTGTTGAAGGCCGGCGTCGGCGTGGTGGTCTACGGGGCCGCCGCCTACGCGCTCGACGTGGCCCATTTCCGGACCCGCGCCGCCGACCTGGCTGGCCTCCTTCGTGCAAGGGCCACGGCATGAGCGCCGCGACCGTCCTGGACAACGCCGCCTGGTCCGCCGCCCGGCCGCAGCTGTCGGTGCTGATTCCCTGCTACCGAGACGATCCCGAGCGGCTGCTCTGCGCACTGAACCGCGCCGATCTGTCGATCGAGCTCGTGGTGCTGGACGACGGGTCCGGCGACGACCTGCTGGCCCGCCGACTGGCCGAACGCATGCGCGCTCTGGCGGCGCCTGCCCGGCTGATCTCGCTCACCGCCAACGAGGGCCGCGCCAAGGGCCGCAACCGGCTCGCCGCCGCCGCCCGCGCCAACTTCCTGCTGTTCCTCGACGCCGACATGCTGCCCGACCGGTCCGATTTCCTCGACTGCTGGCTGGCCCTGGTGGCCTCCCGCGGGCCGGCAGCGGCGTTCGGCGGCTTTTCGCTCGACCAGACGCCCGCCGACCCGGCCCACGCCGTGCACCGTTCGATGGCCCTGCGCAGCGACTGCCTGCCGGTCGAGGTGCGTCGCCAGGCGCCGGAGAAGCACGTCTTCACCTCCAACCTGCTGATTCGCCGTGACGTGTTCGACAACGAGCCCTTTGACGCCGGCTTCGCCGGTTGGGGCTGGGAGGACGTGGAGTGGGCGATGCGCGTCTCGCGCCGCCACCGCATCCAACACGTGGACATCCCCGCCACCCACCTGGGTCTCGATCCGGCGCCGGTGATGGCGGCAAAGTACGAGCAGTCCGCGGCCAACTTCGCGCGCGTCGCGACCGCCCACCCTGACATCGTCCGAACCTATCCCAGCTACCGCGCCGCCAAGGCGCTGAAGCGCGCCCCGCTGCGCGGTCTCTGGCGGCCCTGGCTCAAGCAGGCCGCGCTCACCGAGGTCGCGCCGGTAGCCTGGCGCGCGTTCGCGCTGCGGCTCTACCGGGCCGCCCTCTATGCGGAGGCCGTGTGATGCAAGATCCCCATTCCGCCGACCGCTCCCTGAAGGCCAAGCTGCGCCGACGCGCGGTGCGCCTCACCGTCCGCAAGCCGGCCCGCGCGCCGGACCGGCCGATGCTGTCCTTCGCCTTCGACGACGCCCCGGCCACCGCGGCGCGGATCGGCGCCAAGGTGCTCGAACAGCGCGGCCTGCGCGGGTCCTACTTCATCGCCGCGGGACTCGCCGAAGCCGACAGCCCCTCGGGCCAGATCACCAGCCTGTCCGACGTGGCTCGGCTCGCCGAGGCCGGTCACGAGATCGACTGCCACACCCATTCGCACCTGGACTGCGGCCAGACCGCCACCGACCGGGTGCTGGAGGACGTGGAGCACAACCGCGAGACCCTGGCGGCGCTCGGCCTGCCCTGCCCTCGCACCTTCGCCTACCCCTACGGCGACGTCTCGTTCGGCCCCAAGCGCGCCCTCAGCCGACGGTTCACGCTGATGCGGGCGCTGCACCACGGCCTGATCGGCGGCGGCTCAGACCTGAACCAGGCCCCGGCCGTGGGCATCGAGGGCAAGGATGGCGAGCTCACCGCCCGCCGCTGGCTGGCCCGCGCCGCGGCGACCAGGAGCTGGCTGATCCTCTACACCCACGATGTGTGCGACGATCCGTCGGACTGGGGCTGCACCCCAGGCGCGCTTGGCGGCCTGGCCGACGCGGCGCTGGATGGCGGCTTCGACGTGGTCACCGTGGCCGAAGGCGCGCGCCGGCTGGGCTGAACCAGCCCGCGGTCACGGGCGCGCTCAAAAACCGAACGGCGCCTTGGGGATGGAGCGCGCCGCCTCACAGGCCGCACGAAAATCGTAGGGAGTCTCATCGGCGCAGTCAGGCCAGTTGCCAGACGCCAGCCAGAATTCCACCAGGCCGAACCGTGCGCAGAGCTCGACGAAACGCGGATCGTTGCGCAGCTCGCGGTGGGCGCCCGAGAACAGCATCGACGGGCGGTAATAGTCCTGGCCCATGTGGTCATCATCTGCGCCGCGCGGACCCAGACGGCCCGTCAGGGCGATGCGGTAGACCTCGTCCACCAGGCCAAGACGCGCCACAAGGCCTAGCGACAGGATCTGTACGCTGCCGTTCTGATTGAACTCCTGCTCCAGGATGGCCCTGGCCCGCACCACGCTCTCGGGCCCCGGATGGCGCGCGATCTCCAACACCTCGCGGAAGCACCAGACCATCCCGGGGGGCAGCGGGCGGCTAGCCAGCGCCGTCGGCGACAGCATCGCCTCGACCCCGTCCCAGTCCTTCAGGTAGGCCCTGGCGATCAGCAGGTTGCCGACGGCGAACAGCATGTTCGGCTGGCGCTCCACCACCTCCTCGATCAGGGCGATGGCCTCCTCGAAACGCTCCACGGCCAGCAAGGAACCGGCATAGGCGTTGACGAAGAACGGGTTGAGCGCATCCAGCCGGTAGAGCCGCTCCGCCTCCTCGGCGCTTTCCTTCACGAACCCGACACCCTGGAGATGCCAGCTGATGAAGCGCAGTCCGTCGCTGACGCCTGGGGCCTCGCGCAGGCGCTGCATCGCCGCATCGGCCGCGATGAAATCGCCGAACGGGGCGACCACCAGGTAGAGCGCCGCCAGGGCGTCGCCGTTGTGCGGGTCGATCGCCAGGGCCCGCCCGGCTTCCGCCCTGACCTGCGTCGCGATCGCGGGGCGCTGGACGAACGGCTGGAAGAACCGGAGGAACGCTCGCACATAGGCAAGGCGCCCCCACGCCTCGGCGAAGTGCGGGGACCGCCGCGTGGCGGACTCCAGAGCGGCGATCGCTGCGCGCAACTCGTCGGCGCCGTAGGATCGGGGACTGGCGCGCAGGTAGAGGTCATAGACCGCGGGGTCGACCGCCTTGGTGCAGAAGCTGGTGAAGGTCTCGTGCAGGGCGGCGGCGATCTGTTCCGAGATCTCGTCCTGGACCGCGAAGACGTCCTCCAGGCCGCGGTCATAGCGGTCGGACCACTGGGTGGTCTGGGTAACCGCCTCAACCAGGTGGGCAGTGATCCGCACCCGCGCGCCAGCCCGGCGCACCGAGCCGTCCAGCACGTGGCTGCAGTTGAGCGCGGCCGCCGCTTCGGCCTTGCGCGCGCCCTGGAACTGAAAGCTGGAGGTGCGGCCGATGACCTTGATGTCCGCCCCGCGCGAGAGGCGCTGGATGATGTCCTCGCTGACCCCGTCCGAGAAGAACTGCATCTCCGGGTCGGTGGACAGGTTGTCGAACGGCAGCACGGCCAGGATCGGTTCGGCGGCCGTCGCCGGGGGCGGCGCGACCGACGCGGCCGCCTGCGCCGCTGGGCCGGACGACGCGCCGAGCAGCTCGGAAAGGCTGGAGATCACCTTGCCCCAGTTCGGGTGCTGGCCTTCGCCTGTCCAGCCGCCCAGGTCTGCACACTGGATCTGATCGAACGGCATCGGCAGGCGCGAGGCGTCCAGCGTGAGTTGTACGAGCTTGCCCTCGCCCCGGGCCCTGTCGGCCTCCGAACGCACCCACTGCGATTTCACCGCATCCGCCGACCAGATCACCAGCACGGCGGCGGCGGACTGCAGCCGCTCTTCGATCACATCGGCATAGGCGCGGTGCGATGGCAGGTCGTCATCGCGCCAGACGTCGTAGCCCAACGCGCGCAGGGCCTGGGTCGCGGCTCGCGCCTGCGTCTCGGTCGAGCGGGCATAGGAAATGAACACGTCGGGCATGCGGAACGACCCCACCTCGGCCGTTGCGTGACCCTAGCGACGCCCATCCGCGGCGGGCAAGGGAAAGGTCGTCTTGAGCGCCGGAGGCGTAAGCATTGACCGCGACGGCGCCGGATCGGGCATGGCCAGCTTCGCCGCCAGCGCCACGAAGATCACCCAGCGCATGTCGTTGTAGACCACCGCAATGCTCTCGGTGAGGGTCACCAGGGTGTAGACCACGAAGAACGGCAGCGTGAGGTAGGCGCCCTTGTCGCGGTACATCGCCACGATGTTGGCCCCCAGCGTCTGGAGGAAGAAGCCCACCCAGGCCGCCAGGCCCCACACGCCCATGCCCAGCCACTGCTCGAGCCAGGAATTGTGCGCGTGGTGCGGGCGAAAGCCGGAGTCCTTGATGATCCAGGCCAGCGGCCCCCACTGGTCGGTCTCGTCCCAGACCGCGGCGTAGCCATAGCCTTCCCATGGCCGCTCGCCGATCTGCCGCATCACCGCGGCCCAGATCTTGGTGCGCCCGGTCAGGGTCGCGTCCTTGCCGAGTAGGCCGAACACCACGTCGGAGGCGAAGAAGGCGAGCGCCCCCACGAGACTCAGGCCGACCACGGCCGCCCAGGTCGCCGTCGTCCCCGCCGCCGGCCCGCGACGGACCGTCCAGATCAGTCCCAGCGCCATGAAGCCCAGCATGAGCGAGACGAGCGAGGTCTTGGAGGTGCTCATGATCATCAGGAACACGCCGAGCGCCGCCGCGCCGTACCAGAGCGGTGCGCGCCGGGGGTTCAGCCAGGCTGCGGCGATGAAGATCACCACGCCCTGGGCCATGTTGCCGCCGAGGTTGTTCTTCTCCGGCCACAGGCCGCGCCAGGCGCCGGGGAAGATCTGGGTCATCCGTCCGATCGAGGGCACGAAGAGGCCGGTGAACAGGGACGCCACCGCCAGCACCAGGAAGCAGGCGGCGATCACCTCCGCCAGCCGGGCCCAGGAATACCGCGCCGCCAGCACCACGCCGCCGAGGGTCGTGAACCCCAACGCCACCAGCCGCCGCGACGTCTGGTCGGGCGACACCGACCAGAACATCGACACGCACGCAAGCGTCAGGATCGCCACCAGGAACGGCTGCCGGGCCAGGGCCACGAGGTTGCGCCAGGGATTGAGCGCCAGCAGCGCCACCGCGGCGGCATAGGCGGGCAGGAACAGGGCCCGGATCAGGCCCGACTCGGCCGTTTCGTCGCCTCCGCCGGTCAGCGGCAGTTCCCAGCCCTGGCTATGGATCAAAAGCAGCAGCACCGCGGCGCCGAAGGCCAGCTGCTCGAGCAGGTTCGTCCGGGGCTCGGCGCGGGCCGAATAGGCGCCCCGCGCGCCGACCGCGGTCACGGCAGCGCGCCGCGCAGGAACCTGGGCGCTTCGAGTGCGACCCGGTTGCAGAAAAGTCCCGCGCAACGCCCGCCCGCATCGATCACGGCGTCCCGCAGCTGGCCGCTGGCGCGCACGTCGGCATGGTCGGCGGACAGCACCAGCACCACCTCGTCCATGAAGGGCGCGACCGTCAGCCCGGCCTGCGAGCGCTCGGACGGCGGCGCGTCCACGACGATTACGTCGGCGTGGCGGCGCAGGGCGTTCCAGTAGTCGGCGGCGGGCAGCACATGCACCGCCTGGCGCCCCCGCAGGGCCTCTCGGCGGAAGCGGGTCGCCCAGAATCCTTGCCCGCCCACGGCGTGCGCGGCGATGTAGCGGGAATCGGGCCATGCCCGGCCGTCCGGGCGCTTCAGGGGAGGCTGCACGCTGAAGAACATCGAGCCATCGGGCGTGGCCGCCGCGGCCGGCCCGAGCTGCCCGAACCGATCAGGCTCCGCCGCCAGGTCTTCCAGCTGGGTCTGGCCCATCAAGTCGAGGTCTATCAGCCAGGTGCGGCGGCCGAACACGCGCGCGGCGTGCAGCGCGAACTCGCGCGCCACCGTCGATGTCCCCTCGCCGCCCCGCGCGGCGATGAACTCGAATACTCGCGGACGCCCGGGTGTCGGCGGCCCGAGCGACGCCCACAACTCCGGCATCTCGGCGCTCAAATCCACCATGTGCCCGAATCGCCGTCTGGCCTTGAGTCTCCGAGCTTAGTCCAAACGCCACCCCCACACACCGTGCCCATCCGACACATCATGCCGGCTGCTTGAGCGGAGCGGCCCCCAGCACGGGCAGGTCGAACGTGCGCCCGGCGGCGGCCGGCGTGGGCACGCCGGGGCGCAGGAAGGCGCGGGTCAGGCCTGCGCACAGGGCCGAGAAGCCGGCGAACAGGATCGCCAGGATCAGCACCGGCTTCTTCAGGCTCTTTCCGTCGGTGGGCGGAATGGCGCGCTCGACGATGCGGATGTTGTCGTTGGTCACCTGGGCGATCCGGTCGGACGCCTGGCTCTGCTCGGCCTTGATGGTGAAGTCGCGCACGCTGCTCTGCAGCACGTCGCGGTCGCGGTTCAGGGCGTCGTACTGCGGCTGCAGCGCCGCCAGGCGCAGGCGCCGCTCCGTCAGCTGGCTCATCTGCTCGGCCAGGACGGCGGCCGTGTCGCGCAGAGCCGAGATCTCGGCGCCCAGCTGCAGCTTCTCGGTCTGGAAGGTCTGGTAGACCGGATTGATCCCGGTCCGTTCGGCCCCGCGCTGCTGGGTCCGGCCGGCGGCGATGGCGGCCTCCAGCTTGGCGATCTGGGCGTCGATGTCGAGGACCGGCTGAGCGCCCGGCTGGTAGCGGGCCAGCAAGCCCTCGCGCTGGACCTTCAGGTCGGCGAGCTTGGCCGAGGCGGTCACGTCGGCGTCGTGGTACAGGCCGATCTCGGGCGCCAGGCCCCCCAGCGCGGCGTCGATCGCCGCCAGCCGGCCGGTCTTTTCGCGGATCGAGGAGTCGGTGGCGTATTGCTGCTGCTCGATCTGACTGGACAGTTGCGCCAGCGAGGCCTTCTCGGCGTCGAAGTCGCCGATGTGGTTGTTGACCAGGAAGTCCTGGTAGGCCGCGTCCGCCTCCGCCAGCCGCTGCTGGAACGAGCGGCGCTGGTCGTCCAGCGCGCCTGCCGTCGGGGTCAGCAGCACCGCGCGGCGATAGATCAGATATTCGTCGAGCAGGGTGTTCAGCACCAGCGCCGCCGTCTGCGGATCCCGGTCCTGGTAGCTCACCCGGATCACCGGATTGTCGGGGGCGGTCTCGATCTTGATCGACCGGCCGAGACCGGCCGCGAGCTTCGCCACGATCAGGTCGCGGCCCTCCGCGTCCGCCGCGGAATAGGCCTTGGCGTCGCTGGGCGCCAGGCGCGCCACGCCCAGCTTGCGCACGACGCGGGCCCGCAGCGCGTCGCTGCCCATGATCTCCGATTCGGACTGCAGCACATGGTCGTTGTCCGGCACCGCGCCGCGGGCGGCGTCGCCGGCGCGGGGTTCGTAGACATACTCCTGGCCCAGTCGGACCAGCACGCTGGAATGGGCCGAATAGGTCGTCTTCAGCGTCATGGCGAAGCCGACGCCGAGCACCGCCACGCCGATGAACACCGCCAGCATCAGCCAGCGCTCGCGCCAGAGCATCACCGGGATGTCGGTCAAGGCGTAGCGCGGCCGGCCCGGCCAGTCGCCGAGCGGGCGCGGTTCGGCCGGGCCGAACGTAGGCCGTGCCGGAAAGACGCCTTGCGATGCCATGCCCTGCCGTCGAGACTCCGCGGATGATCCGCTCAGGGAGGCTCGCCGGGTGCGATTAAGGTTTCCTTACCCATTCTCCTTAACCTTTGGAGCATGGTCGCACGCACCCGCTTCGCCTCGATCGGTCTCAGTCTCGTCCTCGCCGCGGCGGCGTCCCAGGCCGGCGCGGCCCGGCCGCCGCCGCAGCCGTTCGTCAACATTCCCTTCGCCACCTGGACCGACGACGAGCCGCAATACCGGCTCTATCCGGGCGACGAACTCGACGTAGTGGTGCCGTCGGCGCCCGAGCTCAGCAAGACGGTGACGGTGCAGCCGGACGGCCGCGTGAACCTGCCGTTGATTGCGCCGCAGATGGCGGCCGACCGCACCACGACCGAGCTCAGCGCCCTGCTGAGCCAGGCCTATGCGACTCAGCTCCTGCGGCCGGATGTCCAGGTCACCGTCCGCGCCCAGCCGCTGAAGGTGTTCGTGGGCGGCGAGGTGGACAAGCCGGGCGTCTACGACATGCCCGGCGACATCGACGCCCTGCGCGCCATCATCGAGGCCGGCGGCTTCAAGATCACCGGCAAGCGCAGCCAGGTCGTGATCATCCGCCGCGGGGCCGACGGCCGCGCGATGATGCGCACCGTCGATCTGAACCGGCCGTTCCGGGACGCCTCGCACGCGGACCTCGTTCCCCTGCGGCGATTCGACATCGTCTACGTGCCGCGCAGCGGACTGGCGGAGGTCGGCGCCTTCATGTCGCAGGTGCGCGACGCCCTGCCCCTCACCTTCAGCTACGCCTTCGGCAGCACGGTGTTCTGAGCCTTCGCCGTCGATCCCGGCGCGCGCCCGGACCTAACCGCCAAGTTCGCCAAACACCTCCTTCGCGAGGCCGGCCAGATCCCTGATGGAAGCGGGCGAGGCCGCGTCGCAGGCGCGCCTTCGCGTCCTTGGCGAACCTGGCGGTGAATTGGGATGGCGCGGACGCGCCAACGGGTCGAGGCGCGCGCCTCGACGCAACATCCATAGGTCCCCGCGCCGAACAGACGCAGGGGCGACTCAGTCGGGCGGCGCCCGGCGAGTCAAGGTCTCAGCCTTCCGCCAGCCATTTGCGGGCGGCGCGCTGGGCCTCGGCCACGTCGGCCGGGTCCATCTCCTGGCTGAGCTCCTTGCGGTAGATCTTCGCCTCCAGCGAGCCGCGCATGGCCGCCAGGTTGAACAGCATGTGCGCGGAGACCAGATCGAGCGGCGCCCCGCCCTGGCCCGTCGAGTAGAGCAATCCCAGGCGGAACAGCTCGTCCCCGCTAGATTCCGGTCCCGGCAGCGGCAGGCCTTCGGGCGCCAATTCCATAACCCCCAGCATGGTCCTCATTCCTCTTCACGGACCCGCTCCCGCTCCGTTCTGGAAGACGCAAGCCGGGTCCGTCCCCTCAAGCAAAGTCCAGGTTAGCTGAACATATGGTTAAGCCTTTGGAGGGTGCGGCAATCCGGCCACTGCCGGAGTATTGGGCCTTCCCCGGAAGCCTAAATACTCATCACCGTCGGGTTGACGACGCGCAGCCCTGCGGAGGAGCACTTTGCGCGTCGCTTTCGCCTCTCGGCGCGAGCCGGCCAGGTCGGTGCGCGGTTTACAAAACGTTCGCACGCCATTGTGGCCGCCGGGCGGAACCTTCGGACGGTCAAGGCTTTTCGCGACCGTGAGCTTCATCGCCCTGGCTACCGATTACGACGGCACCATCGCGCGCGACGGCGTCGTGGACCCTGCCACCCTGAAGGCGCTGAAGGCCCTCAAGGCCGCCGGCAAGAAGCTGGTCATGGTGACGGGCCGCGAGTTGCCCGATCTGAGGCGGGTGTTCGACCGACTGGACGCGTTCGACGCCGTCGTCGCGGAGAACGGCGCCCTGCTCTACCTGCCCGGGACGGCCGAGGAGCGGGCGCTCGCGCCGCCGCCCCCGCGCGCGTTGGTCGAGGCGCTGAAAGCCGCCGGGGTCGAGCCGCTTTCCGTCGGGCGCTCCATCGTCGCCACCTGGGAACCGCACGAGGCCGCCGTACGGGCGATCATCCGCAAGCTCGGCCTGGAATGGCAGGTGATCTTCAACAAGGGCGCCGTGATGTGCCTCCCGCCGGGGGTCGACAAGGCCACCGGCCTAGCTCACGCGCTGACCGAACTGCGGCTCGCGCCGCTCGACGTCGTCGGCGCAGGTGACGCCGAGAACGACTGCCCGTTTCTCGCGATCTGCGGCTGCGCCGTGGCCGTGTCGAACGCCCTGACGGCCGTGAAGGACATGGCTGACATCGTCACCCGCGGCGATCATGGCGCGGGCGTCGCCGAGATCATCGGCGGCTGGCTGAGCGACCCGGGCGCCACATTCGCCGCGGTTCGCCGGCGCGCGACGGCGAGCGGCTAGAGTCGCCGGGAAACGTCACTGGAGATCGGCGCGTTCAGCCCTCCAACGACACAGCACGGGAACGTATCCATGCCCAACATCGACGAGCACGCCGTCAGCGTCCTCAACAGCCTGATCGAAACCACCCTCGACAGCGCCGACGGATACGGCAAGGCGGCCGAGCGGGCCGACAACCCGCAGTTCCAGCGGTTGTTCTCCGACCGAGCCGCCAGCCGACGGCTGCTCTGCCAGCAGCTCAAGGCCGAGGTGCGCAGCTTCGGCGGCGAACCGAAGGACGACGGCAGCATCCTCGGTCGGGCGCATCGCGCCTTCGTCGAGCTACGCGACCGTGTCGCCGGCCACGACGACAAGGCGGTGATCGCAGAGGTGGAGCGCGGCGAGGACCTGATTCGAAACAAGTTCGAGCAAGCCGCCCACGACCGCAGCCTGCCCGAGGACGCGCGTCAGATGCTGGAACGGGCCTACAGCTCCATCAAGGCCGACCATGACGAGGTCAGCGCCTTCAAGCACGGCATGAACTGACCCCGAGCAGCGCGCGTCAGCGGGCGCAGCCGCCCAACCATGCCGGGCCGCCCGTTCACGGCCGGGCGCCCCCCTTCCGCGGCCGCACCGAGATCGCCAGGCTGAGCAGCTTCGAGCTGACTGTCAGCCCGTTCTCGGCTGCGGCCTCGTCGTCGACCCGGAACCGCACCCGGCCGCCGACGACCGCGAAGTCGATAACGCCCGGGTCCATCGCCCCATCGGTCACGGTGAGCACCGGTGCGCCGCGCAGGGCGAGTAGCGCGGCCTTCACGTCCTGCCCGCGGGAGCCGGCGACGAAGGCGATCTGGCAGGGCGCATCGCGTTGAGCCTGGGCCAACCGCCGCACGACGATCGGCCGGTCGGCCACCCGCTGACCGGCCACCAGCCGGTCGAGCACCGGGCCGAAGGGATCTGTTCCTATCACACAGATGTTGAACGCCGCAGGCGCGCCCGGCTTGGCTGGCCAGTCCACGAACGGCGCAAACTTGTAGAGGTAGGTCGCCTTCACCGCGCTCTCGAGCGACACCTGCGGCCAAGCGTGCGTCGTCAATGCCGAGATCGCCGCAGCCAACAGGACCACACGGGCGCGGCCGCCCCTCACTGGTCGCACAAGCCGGCGCGACAGCTGGCCAGACCGCGGAGAGACACGGACGGGGTCACAGGCACGGCTCAGAGCAGCGTCCTCCAGTCGCCCGGCGGAGCTGCTGTGGCGCGCTACGCCCGCGGGAGATCATGCCGCAGTTTGAAACTGGAAAGCGATAGACCTGCGGCGTTCCGCCCGCTTCCCAGAGCGGGCGCCGCTGGTCCGGTCAGGCCGTGCGACCGCCAGGCGGGCTGGAGAAACGGGCCGCTTCGTCGGTGGAGACCTGTTGGGCGCCGGGGGCCAGTGTCAGGTGACCGCCCCAGAGGGCCCAGGCGCCGATGACGGCGACGAAGGCCAGCAACGCGGAGAGCGTGAGTGTCCAGAAGATGGGCTGCTCTGCGCGCCCACGCCCCGATCCGACCAGGTGGTGATGATCGATCGATGACATCTCGCGTCTCCTATAGCAGCCAAACGTCCGGCCGGCCCGCGTGTTCCGCCCACGGAGCCGGCCGGCGCGATCACGGTATCGTGGGCTCGGCGGTCGGATTGGCCGCCGGCGCGGGAGTGTTGGGGGTGCTCTCGATCGAGGGCGGCGGCGTGATCACCGGCGGAGCCGCGGTCGGCGCCGATGGTGTCATCGTCGCCGGCGGCGGCGCGGGCGGCGAGGCCTCAACCGGGGCCCGGGCGTTCACATCGACGCCCTGCCCCTCGGCCGTCCGCGCAGTGCGATGCGAAGCGACGCGTCCGTGCGCCGGGACCACTGGAGCTTCGCTGGCGGTGGCGAGGCGAACCTTGGGCCGCAGCGGGGGCGGCGGCAGAGGCGCGGGCGGCGTCGTGGCCGGCGTGGCGTTGACGGGTTGCGACGCGGGCGGCGCCGGGACCGGTTCGGCGGGCGTGCTGCTCCCCTCGGAAGCAGAAGCCACCGTCGTCGACTGGGCGAACAGGGCGCGGTTGTGCTCGCCGATCTTCATCGCGCCGAACACGGCTCCGCCCGCAAGGACGACCAGCGCGATGGGAACGCCGACGTACAGCGGCGTGCGAGACTTGCTACGAGGCCGCTCGCGGCGGGTCAGGACGGGGTTGGCGAACAGTGGCGTTTCGGCCGGGGTTTCGGGCGGAATCTCGGCGCTCACCGGGTCGACGGCGGGCGCAGGCTTGTCGAACGTGAAGGCCATACGGCGTCTCCTCAGGCATGGGAAGTTCAAACAACGGCCCTGATTTGGTCTGGTTCCAGCGGCGGTTGATTTGTGTCGGCAATCTCGACCGCAGATACGCCAGAGCCAGACGTGATCGTCTTTACCTGAGAACGTTCGGAACTACCCGCATCTGGCAGCGTTAGTTCCGAGACCAGGCGCGGGTGACGGCTGGAGCTTGCTCGCGCGACTTAGGAGTTACTGTCATGCTAGGTTGGGCTCTGCTTTTCGCCATTTTCGCCCTGATCGCGGGCGCGCTGGGTTTCTTCGCGCTCGCGGGGCTG
>Ga0105240_10002487_pt1 | contig 29604 bp, 26 predicted proteins | sample KBSC54metaG_FD_80426 | JGI IMG/M metagenome (GOLD analysis project Ga0105240, IMG submission 80426) | Corn rhizosphere microbial communities from Kellogg Biological Station, Michigan, USA - KBS C5-4 metaG | ecosystem: Host-associated > Plants > Roots > Rhizosphere > Soil | place: Michigan, USA... | reverse complement strand
TCTTCGCAGCGAGTTTCTTTTTCTTTGCCATGCTCCAAGCATGACATGGCTGCTTAAGCCGTTCAAGCTAGGCCAGATTCAAAGTATCCCACTACCCCTTATGGGGTAGTGGGTCAGTTTGCCCACGGGTGGGCTTGACATGATGCCCCCACCTGGGCATCGCCGCCCGTTCCGCCAAAATCCCTATCCGCGACCGCTCAAGCAGCGATATCCTTGGTTAAAACCTAGGAGCATAATCATGACAGTCTGCATTGCGGCGGCGTCCGATAACGGCGAGTACATGGTAACGGCCACGGACGGCCTGTTGTCAGCTGGTGACGTGACCGGAGAGTCCGTGATTGCGAAAATGCTCTGGATGGGTGACTGGCAATTTATGTACGCTGGACTCCCTGCCTACTTTTCATTGATTAATGAAGAGATGGAGAAAATTTACTTCGATAACCCTGAGGCCTTTTCGCGGCGCAACGTTCAGGAAACCGTCCGGCGGGCATATCGAGTGGTTTGCTCCAGGATAGCTTCGGCCGATTCCCTCAACCCATTCGACATGACGATGGACGAGTTTAAGCAAATGGGCTCGGAAACTTTCCCCGAGCCTTTCCATCGAGAACTGCTCCGAACAATAAACGATTCCGCTAGGCAGTTTACCGATCAGATACTCGTTACCGGATGGGGCGACTTCCCCCGTTCGGTCATGGTTTATGAGATAGGACCATCAGGGGATTACCTCCATACCACTGCTGGCTTTGCAGCCATAGGAAGTGGTGCTCAAATGGCACAGACGATGCTTCTGCTTCTTGGTCAAGGCAGACATCGGACGTTGGCAGAAACAATCTTCAATGTTGCATGCGCGAAGTTCTCCGCTGAGAAGTCTACCGGTCTGGACGTTGGGAAGATAACAACCATCTACGTTTCCAGAAAGCGGACCGATACCGATGAACCCGACAAATTGTGTGGTTCCTTTGTGGCTTACGAGGATATCGACGAACTCAGAACTCTGTGGGAATCGCACCTTAAGCCACGAATACCGGATGAAGCACGAGTGGTAATACCCGGCATCGCATCCAGGGCAGGAGGAAAAGTCACAGCGCGCGACATGATGGAACACATGGGAGCCGCCGCAAGAATCTTCCGGAAGTACGGGTCAGCTAATTCAGAAGAGACACCAAGTCCTCAATCGACCACAGCCGATCCGTCACCCCAGCCGCCATCGCAGGCGTCACCCGGAGAGACTGATGAATCCTGACGAAATTGTAGTGCATGTAGTGGATCGCGATGGACGCGATGTGGTTCTCGATCTTTTTGGAGAACGCATTCGTGAGTCGCGTGAATCGGCGAATCTGCATCCGCATGGTGAGGTGCTGTCAGACTAGCCGACGAATCTGGAAGCTGACCCGGCGAGCGCAGTGGATCGGAGGCTAAACCGCGGTGACTTCCTCTTTCAAATTGTGCAGGTGCATAAGTGCGTTCCGCACGCGCTCACATTCGTTCCTGGCATCCTCGACGATTATCAGTAGCTTCTGATAGCCATCACCATCCGCCGTCGCTCGTTGCTGCGATAATTCGCCTACGGCCGCCGTATACCGCTCCGTGGCTACGTGATATTGCGAAACCAATACTTGCTCTTCAGAAGATGACGGGTCTACAGCCATAAAACCATCGTAGCAGCCGAGCCACGTAAGTGTTCCTTAGAACAGTTCCGCTGTCTTAAAATCATCGAGCGAATAGGCGGACTCCTTGAGGCAGTCGGGACACGTCAGGTTCTCATTCAACGGGTCCCCGGCATCGCCGGTATGAACTTGGAGCGTGATCTTGTGGCCGCATTCCTTGCAGTCGACGTATAAATGCTTGGCTCCGTGCTTAGTCCTCCGCGCCTTGTTAGAACGCCTGGCCATCTCTTCCATCACCTGTTCATTGTTAGCCAGCATCACGGCCCGAACTTTCTCTATCTGATCCGGCTGAAGTCGCGGGAGCAGGCCGGCGAGCGCAGCATCTAGGGCGGCGATACAGCTGGGAAAACTCAGATTATGGATGAGGAAGCGCCGAATAATCTCGCGCGTCTCCCTTTTGTATACTTCCACGGGTACTTGAAGTATATGTCCTAATGTTGCTGACAGCACATAAACTAGGGACCTCCCTAGTTTCAACCGGAAAACATTTGAAAAAAATGGCCCGGTGGCTTGATTTGATTCACCACCGGGCCTTCTTGAGGGAAGAAAAATCTGAAATCCGCGGATTACCTGTTGTGGCCGCCACCGTGGTTGCCGCCGCCCCCACCACCGCCACGGGGCTGCCCGCCGCCGCCGCCGCCTCCGCCACGGTTTCCACCACCGCCGCCACCTGGGAAGCCTCCTCCGCCCCCTTGCGGGCGAGGTGCGCTGTATCCTCCACCCGACGGTTGGGGACGGCTCACTTGCGGAGCGGGAGCGCGCTCGCGAACGATGGGCGGGCTAATGCGCACGGGCTGCTGGGGCGCGCTTTGCCGATAGCTTTCCCGCTGGTTTTGCTGCGGAGCATTGCGAACCTGCGGCGAAGGCGAGTTGGGCCGGCTGCCCTCGAACGTACGCCATCCCGCGTTATTCGAATTATTGTTCACGGCTCCATTTCGCTGGCCCGCTGCCGGTGCGGCATTATTCACACGCGGCGCGGAGGCCTGTCCGGATGGCCCAAATGTCTGCGCCGGCCGTGCGCTTGCCGGACGCTGTGAAAAGCTCGTATTGGCGTTCACCCGGGGCATCGATCGCGTATTCACCCTGGCGTCCGACATGCGCCGCGATTCGGCCGACGCGTTGAATGGCAGCCTGCCCTGCACCGAACCCGCCCGCGCCAGGTCATTATTCGAAGCGCGCACGAAGTTGTTGGTATTCACCGAACGTCCCCGGCTGAAATCGTTGGCCGCAATGCTGGTCACGCCATTACGGCCGCTGACAAACCGCGCGTTGCGGAAATTGCTTTCAAGCCTGACGTTGTTGACGATGGTCGTGTTGTTGAAACCGCGCCCGTACCACGGACGGAAGCGCTCGTAGGGAGCCAGCGGAACCCAGCCCACATTGCCGAAACCGAATCCCAGGCCCGCGCCGCCGCCCCAGCCAAAGAAACCAACCAGCGCCGGTCTCCAATAGTGGCGACCGCCGAACGGTCCCGGGTACCAGGCCCAGCCGAAGCTGCTCATGTACCAGTTACCGTAATGATACGGAGCCCAACCCCAGGGATCGCCGCTGACCCAGGTCCATCCATAATAGGGCTCGTCCACCCAGCGGCCCACGCGATACGGCGCCCAGCCTGGATCGACATTAGGAACCCAGACGTTCCCATATTGCGGATCGTTGTTCCATTGCCCGTACGCGTCCAAATCTTCGGCGCCCGTGATGTCGGGACTCACATAGCGATAACTCGAGGTGCGATCGAGCAAGCGGTCGCGGTCGACATTCCAGCGGTCCCATTCATCCTGGGGAATCGCGCCGTTGACCATGTATTCGGGATCGGAGGGTGTGCCGCGAGCATCCATAGTGCGGCCTACGGCAAGCGTTTCTGTTCCGCGAGGCGAAAAGATTTCGGCTCGGCCAACGCGCACGGTAATTTCGGTGGTCCCATCCGGAAAGACACTCACGCGATAACTTCCCTGCTCGATGGGCCGTACGGAAACCGTCGGAGTACTGATTTCAACATCCGCGCCGCTATCGCGCAGAACGCGGAACGTCGTGGTGCCGGTGGCCACCTGGACCAGATAACGCCGGTCTTCGAGCTCGCCCATTCGGACTTCGCTGCCTGGCCCCAAGCGAATCATGTTGCCGAAGTCGAACTGAATTTCGGCGCGCCCGTTCGGCCCCGTGGACAACATGTCGTTGACCACCAGAGGTCCATTCATGGCGGCCGCGCTCAGATCGCCCGAATCGCCACGCCGCACGGAAACCTCGCCGTTAACTAGGCTGATGCGCGCCACGCCATGCTCGGGCGCATAACCATCGTCGTCCTGCTGCTGCGCGGGTTGCTGAGCCCACACAACAGCTGTGCCAGCCAGCAATACCGCCATGATGGTTCGCGACATTGTTTGCGTCATCGCCATGGCCTCGCAACGCTTAAGGGCAAGTGGTGGGCCAAAGCCTAAGCAATTGAATTAATGGGGCTTCGCCACGCATCCGACCTTTTCCACATGGCTGAAAACCACCAACCTGCTGGGAATGAAGCAGTTGTAATCAATCAGTTGCGCCGCGCAGCGAAACGTTTAGAACAGCGAATATCTCATTCAATGTTGCGAAATGTGGGAGACTAAAAGCGAGGGGCGGGTGTCCAAGCGTATATGAAGTATTGGGCTTACCTGGTCGCCAAGCTGGCGGTGGCGGGCGTGTTCCTGTATGGCCTCCGGCGGACGTTTGTCTACCTGCTGCCACCTCCAAGCCCGTTGTTCTCCGTGACGGAGCCGTTCGGTTTCGATCTGGGCTATACCCTGGTCATGCTGCTCTATTCTCTGATGGCGGTCGGAATAGTCTGGGTGGTCATCTGGGATCAACGCTATCGCTGCCGGGCGTGCCTGCGCCGCCTGCGTATGCCGATCCTCACCGGCGATTGGACGCACATTCTGTTAGGCCGGCCGCGCACCGAATATATCTGCCCCTTCGGGCACGGCACGCTGAAAGTCGACGAGGTGCAGATCACCGGTCATCAGGCGCCGGACTGGCAGCCGCACGAGGACATGTGGAAAGAGCTGGTCTCGCTGGACGATACCAAGAAGTGAAGGCGGAATCATAGCTTAGACAATGGCGGTAAAACTTCGCATCTCCAGAAATTCTGCGGCGTTCCGGATCCTGAAAAGCGCGTGGGGCCGGACCTTCGTGATCGCTTTCCTATTGCTGGGGCTGACGGCAACCGGCATCTTTTCGTACTACTATTTTCAATACTCGCGGATGATCGACGCGGAGTTGCGCGCTGGTCCATTCTCCAGCGCGACGCTGCTCTATGCGGCTCCCCGGCCGGTGACCGTCGGCGAGGCGATCACACGCGACGACATCGCGGCTTATTTAAAGCGTTGCGGCTATTCATCGCAGAACACCAACCGGATGGGCTGGTTTCTTGTCCGTCCCGACGCCGTGGAGGTCAACCCCGGATCCGAAGCGTACGATCCGGAAGGCGCGGTGATCAAGATCGCGGGTGGCCACGTGACCCAGATCATTTCCCTTCGGGATCACACCGAGCGCACCCAGTTTCTGATGGAGCCGGAGCTCATCAGCAATCTCTACGATAAGAAGCGCGAGAAGCGCCGCATCGTAGCCTTTGACGATATTCCGAAAGTCATGGTGAACGCGCTGCTGGCGGCGGAAGACAAGCATTTTTTCCAACATGCCGGTTTCGATCCTATCGGGATCATGCGCGCGGCCTGGCGCGACTTGAAGGACGATAAACGCCTCGAGGGCGCTTCGACGATCAGCCAGCAACTGGCGCGGACTCTGTGGCTCGGCACCGAACGCGGCTGGCGGCGCAAGATCCCCGAAACCATGATCACGATGCAGCTGGAGCAGAAGCTCACCAAGCAGCAGATCTTCTACTACTACGCGAATTCGATCTACCTGGGCAATCAGGGAAGCTTCAGCATCCATGGCTTCGGCGAAGGCTCGCAGGTGTACCTGGGCAAGGATCTGAGCAAGATCACTTTGCCCGAAGCGGCGATGCTGGCCGGCCTGATCCAGAGTCCTGGATCGCGGAATCCTTTCAGCCATCCTGAACGGGCCATGGCGAGGCGCAACATCGTTCTCAAGCAAATGCGCGAGAACGATTTCATCACCGAACGCCAATACCAGGAGGCGGTCGCCAGCCCGCTCCAGGTGAATCATGGCGAGGTGGAGTCGAGCGATGCGCCGTATTTCGTGGACTTGGTCAACGAGGAGCTGCAAACCCGCTTTCAGAATCGCGATTTCTACAACAGCTCGAGCCGCGTTTATACGACGCTCGATCTAGAGCTCCAGAAAGACGCCGTGGAAGCCGTTCGCGCGGGTATCGTCGAAACCGATACGCAATGGAAACGCCGGAATAAAAAATATGGCACCAGCGAGTTCCCTGCCGCTCAGGTGGCGCTAGTGGCATTGTCGGCTGAAACCGGCGAGCCTCTGGCGGTGGTCGGCGGGCGCAGCTACGGCAGCAGCCAGTTAAATCACGCAGGTGCGATGCGGCAACCGGGGTCGTCGTTCAAGCCGTTTGTTTATGCGGCGGGAATGATGAGCGCGCTCGATCCTTCCAGCCACACCGTTCTCACGCCCGCATCCACCGTGGTCGATGAGGAGACCACCTTCTGGTACGAACACGATACGCGCTCGTATACTCCCACCAATTTCGGCGACAAGTTCGAAGGGTTGATGACTTTGCGCTATGCCTTGGCGCATTCGAAGAACATCCCCGCGGTGAAGGTGGCCGAGATGGTGGGATACGACAAGGTCGCCGAAGTGGCGCGAGTGGTTGGACTGAATCATAATATCCAGCCGACTCCGGCCATCGCTTTGGGTGCCTATGAAGTGACGCCGCTTGAGATCGCCAGTGCCTACACTGTCTTTCCTAATGGCGGCGACCTTCTGAAACACGGCTTCATCAAGGCCATCCGGGATGGAAACGGAGCCAGCGCGTTTGAAGCCAAGCCCGAGCGGAAAGCGGCTATCGATCCGCGCGTGGCTTATCTGGTCGAGAGCATGATGGAAGACGTGCTGCGCGGCAGCGGTACCGGCGCGCGCGCGCGCAACATGGGTTTCCTTCTTCCCGCTGCGGGAAAAACCGGGACTTCACGCGATGGCTGGTTCGCGGGATTCACTTCCAAGATCATCTGCGTGGTGTGGGTGGGCTTCGACGATAACCGCGACTTCAAGCTCGAAGGCGCAAAAAGCGCCCTGCCGATCTGGACCGAGTTCATGAAGCGCGCGCATCAGCACGCCGAATACAAAAACGTACATTCCTTCCAGCCGCCGGACGGAATCGTCACGGCCGATATCGATGAGGAGACCGGTGAGTTAGCCACGCCCAATTGCCCCAAGGTTCGTAGCGAGGTGTTCATCGCCGGGAGCCAGCCGCTGCAGATCTGCCACATTCACGGCAACGGTCGCACTCTGGTTTCGAGCTGGGATCCCGTGCAACAGCAGAGTGCGCCCGCGGTGGCCCCTGCGCCGGAAAGCAGCACGGAAGTGGCTGCGGTCCAGGGTACGCAACCGGTTCAGCCGGTGCACCCGAGCGCGACTCCCAGGAGTATTCCCGTGACTCCGCAAGCGCCGCAACCGGCCGAAACGCAGAAACCGAAAAAAGGGCTCTTCGGACGGCTCAAGGACATCTTCAAGTGACGCTAGGCCGCTACGCCGGTTTCCTGCTTCTCTTCACCCCATCGATATGGGGCGACGCCACTCTGCGTTACCACACCGACGTTCAAACCAGCGCCATTATCCCGGCCGCAGCGCTTGATCAAGCACTCAGCGGTATCCGGGATATGGAGATCCGCATCAAAGGGAACAAAGCGTATTCCACGGTCGGCAGTCTCACCTCGATTGTGGATTTAACCAGCCAGGAATCGACCTTGGTGGATCCGGCGCGCCAGCGTTTCGCAAAGATTTCATCGGCTCAGTACGGCGATCAGATACAAGCCGCGCTTTCGACAATGCCCGAACAAGCGCGCGCCATGCTGGCTTCCCTGAAGACGAACCTGGAGTCGCGCAGCACCGGTCGTAGCGCTACTATTCGGGGAATCCAGACAGAAGAACGAGAATTCGTTCTGACCGTGGACATGGCTGCGCCTGGCGGCCCACCCACGCCCGCGCCGGTCCTCAAAATGGTGATGCAGGTATGGATCGCCACGCCAGAAGAGACGGAGCGAGTACCGGCTCTGCAGGAATTTAAGAAGTACCGCGCATCGGCTAGTTCCGCCATCAATGTGGCCGACATTATTAAGCAAGTCTTCAGCGCAATGCCGGGGATGGGTGACAACACCCGGACGATGGTCGAAGACATGACTGCGAACAGCGCAGTCTCGTTACGCACCCATTGCGAAGTTGTCATGCCGCTACTCGCCCTTTTGAGCCAACAGATGCCGAAACAGGCGGGCCAAGCCTTGCCTGCCGGACTTGATCCGAACGCTCCGCTCCTTGTGATGAGCCAGGAAGTTGTGGAGCTTTCGGCCGATCCCGTGGACGGCGCGATTTTCGAGATTCCCACGGGATACCAGTCTGTGTCGCTGGAAGAGATCCTGACAGGCGCGGTTTCCGGGTCTACTCTCCCACAGTTTAGACAGTAGGATCTCCAGTCGCGGCCAGACCCGGCCGATGATACAGTTAGGATAAGTAACGGAAGGAGGCTGCCATTATGTCTTTCGTCTCCTTGCTGGTGTTGGGTACCGGCTTGGCGTTTCAAGCTCCCCCGACGGTGCAAACCTCGGACGGATTTCGCACGCCCTCACCGAATCAAAACCAGCCGGCCAACCCTGCCCTGACACCCGAGCTGCGGGGCGACATCATGATGGCTCGCAAAATGTTCCGGGAGGCTATCGATTTTTATAAGCCGGGAGCCGAAACCAGCGCGATCCTGGTGAACAAGACCGGCATCGCCTACCACCAGCTTCAGGATCTCGACAACGCGGAGAAGTATTATCGCCGCGCCATCAAACTGAATAGGAAATATTCGGAAGCCATCAACAATTTGGGAACTGTGTATTACTCGAAAAAATCCTACCGGCGCGCGGTGAATCAGTACCGGAGCGCGTTACGGCTATCGCCCAATTCCGCTTCGATCCTCAGCAATCTGGGAACCGCCTATCTCGCGCGCAAACAGAGCGATGCAGCGATGAAAGCATACGAGCAAGCCTTGGCCATCGACCCGCAGATCTTCGAGCAGCACAGCAGCCAGGGCGTGCTGGTTCAGGAACGCAGCATTGAGGAGCGAGCGGCGTATTATTTCCTGCTTGCCAAAAGCTCCGCCAAAGCAGGCTTGACCGACCGGAGCTTGCAGTACATTCGCAAGGCGCTCGAAAACGGCTTCAAGGATCGCGATAAATTCAAGGCCGAACCGGAGTTCTCCGCATTGCAGGACAATATGGAATTCCAAGAGATTCTCGCCGCGGAGTACAAGATCCTCTGAAGCAGCGAATTGTTAGCAAGCGAAGCCTCTCGCTGATGCTGGTGGCCGCCGCCTGCGCCGCCTGTTCCCGATCCGAGGGTCCAATCGTGCAGCGCGTCGCGTTCCTACCCTTCGAAAACCTGAGCGGCGATACCAGCCTGGATTGGATCGCCTCCGCCGGGCCGAGGATCGTAAACGACGAACTGTTGGGCGGAGCGGCCCGCACTGTTCCCGCGCATGTGAGCGCTATGCGCGACGCCTACGCGTTCGGCGCCACCCAACTGGTGCATGGATATGTCGAAAAACGGCGTCAAGGTTTACATTTCGAGTTTCTGATCGAGGATGCCAAGACTCATAAGACGCTTCAGACACTTGCAAGCAATGGCGATGCACTACCAGCTCTGGACCGCCTGGCGAAGCAAATCGATGGCCAGGCGCATGCCTTTTCTTCTACCAATCCGCAGGCGGTGGCGGCGTGGGCCAGCGGCGACGATGAAAAAGCGGTCGCACTCGACCCGGGTTTCGGAGCAGCGTGGTCAAATTGGGTGCAGACGCGCGTCGCGGCGGGAGACAAGCAGCAAGCTTCCGATATAGCCGCTCGGGCTCTAGCGCAATCATCCTTGCGGTCGCCCGTCGACCGTGCGCAACTGGAATTCGATTCCGCCACCTTGCGCCAGGATGAACCCGCACAGGAGCGCGCTCTCATGGCTTTGGCGCAGCTCATGCCCCATGATTTGGCGCTGCTGGGCCAGCTCGCGACGCGGGAAATGAACGCCCGCCATTTTTCCGAAGCGGTACGGTACTATCAGGCAATCGTCCAGGAAGCGCCGGACGATATCGAGATTTGGAACCAGTTGGGGTACGCGCAGATTTTCGCCGGCGATTTGGAATCAGCGCAAAAATCGTTCGAGCGCTATGGACGCGATCCGGCCCACGCCGCCAACGCCCTGGACTCTCAGGGCGAAGGGTACTTTTTGAACGGAAAGTTCGCCGATGCGGAGAAGAGGTTTTTGGATGCGCAGGCCAAGAGCAGCACCTTGCTCGGCGGCGGGGATCTGCTCAAAGCGGCCTATTCGCGTTGGCTCGAAGGCGATCTTCCTGGAGCCGATAAACTGTTTTCGCAATATTTGACCTTTCGCACCCAGCAGAAAGATGCGCTTGTCCCGTGGCGTCAAGCTGTTTGGGAGTATTCCACGGGACGAGCCCAAGCCGCAATTGCTCGTTTGTCGAATGTGAGCGGACCGGTAGAAAATATCGCACGGGCGCAACTCGCGTTGTGGAAGGACCTCTCCAAGCTTCCCCAGGATCCGGTCGCGCTTAAGCAGGCGTATGAACGGACGCCCCCCACCGCGGACAGTCTTTCTCGGGTTCTTTACGCTGCCGCCTTGGCCCAGGCCGGCCGAAAGGACGAGGCCAGGAAACTGATTGCTCTGTGGCCGCTACCTGGAGCAGATAGCGATCCGCTGCTGCAATCCTTGGTGTTTCCTAAATATCTCCAACTAAAGCGGGAATTGAAATAGATAATAGACGAGGACAAATCAGGCAGGAAAACCTTCGGAGAGCGAACGAGCAAAGCCCGCCCGCTCCCCGCAGGGCAAAAGGGTTGTAAGTTAGCTGCCGTTGGCGGAACTGAGAACCGAGGCAACCTTCGAAAAGATCTGGCTGATACTGGTCGCAACGCCCGGCATAATCGCACCGGCCGCAACGGCCACAAAGCCAGCCATCAGAGCATATTCGATGAGGTCCTGGCCGCGCTGATCCTTCCAAACTTTGAGCTGCAGAAGCATGTTCTTCATAATTTAGTTCAATCTCCTCTCCCTTAAGTGCACGACAGTCCCTGTCGCCAACTCAAAAGTATCATCGGCACTCGCCTGAAAGAATCGGGGTTACACCTAAGGCAGGGGGTGAAATGTCCTCAGAATGCTGATTTTTGAAGTACTTGCAATGTGTTCAGTACTATGACCTTCGATTACGGCCCCGCCCGGACCATTCACCGAACACTTTGCATTCGATTGATTCGCGGAGCCCTTTCCGCTCCTTGTTAAAAGACCTGAGGCGAAAGTACGGCGTTTACCGGAGCGTATTTCGACCCATTCATCCGTAAGCTCAGACTATGTCCGCCCTGTTGCTGGTTCTTCTGCTGGCCGCGGCCGTGAAGGATGGCCCGACTCCCCTGCGCTCAGGCTGCTCGACCGACGCGCGAGTCCTGGCTTCCTTGCCCGCCGGCGCCCCTGTAACCATTCGATATTCGATCAATGGGGAGACCGGGCCCTGTTACAAAGTAGCCGTCGAGTTAGAGGGCAAGACTCTAGAAGGTTCCCTGCCCGCCAGCGCCATCAGCGAGACGGAGGATTTCGACAAGGCTCGCAGCCAGGCCGTATGGATGGATACTCCGTTGATCGTGAATACCATCCGGGAGAGCGCTACCTTGCCGTCCTTGCGAGCGAGTGGAGTCGCTAGCTCGGCCCTTGCGCAAAAAGCCGCGGACTTGATCACTTCCAGCCGGCCCCAGAAAGCGTTGGAAATTCTGGAGCCCGAGCTGAAGACCCATCGCGATCCAGGCCTGCTGGCCTTGGCCGGCATGGCTGCCTGGCGATCCGACGATCCGCGCCTGGCGCTGGAGTATTTGCGAGCTTCATTGGACATCTCACCGGCACCGGAGGTGGAAAAGCTCTATCGCCAGGTAGAGCGCGAATCCAAAGGCGACCAAAGCACGGAACGTTTGTACGGACTGCGCGTACTGCTGCGCTATGAAAGCGCGGTGGTTCCCACCGAGACCGCGCGCCAGATGACTACGGTTCTGGACCAGGAGTTCATCCGGATTTCGCAGCAGCTGGGTTGTAACGCCGAGGAACGCGTGATCGCGATTGTGCAGAGCCGCGATGCGTATCGCAAGTCTACCGATGCGGCGGAGTGGGCTGGCGGACAATTCGATGGCAGAATCCGCGTGCCGGTTTTCGATCCGAAGGTTCTGGATCGAGGCATGCTCAAAGCGCTGGCGCATGAGACCGCCCACGCCTGCCTGACTATGCTCGGACGCTGGCCAGCTTGGCTACAGGAAGGAATCGCGCAGAAGCTATCCGGGGATTCGCTCACGGCGGCACAGATGAAGCAGATCAACGGTTGGGTCCGTGAAGGGAAACTTCCGCGCTTGAGCAACCTTCGGCAGGACTGGTCGCGCCTGGATGCCGCGCACGCGGCGCTGGCATATGCATTATCGCTCGCGGCGGTAGAGTTGCTGTGGCAGGAATTGGGCGACGATGGCGTGCGGAACTTGGTGCGGAATCCGGACCGGCTGCCGCAGGTGACCGCCGACCTCGATCGCAAGCTGGGGCTCTAGGCCCGGCTTATTTTCCGGGAGCCTGTTTTGAAGCGCCTTCGACCAGAGACTGGGTTTCGTTTGAGCAAGCCAGTTCCATGATCTGATCGAACGGCGCCAATACCAGAGTCTGCTTCGGAACGACCCAGGGCTTAGTCAGGACCTTGGGATCCTCGAGCGTGGCCTCGATCTCGAGCGTGTTTGCGTCCACGCGCCGATAGCGCTCCACCATATGCAGTGCGTCGGAATGGAACGAGACTCGGCCCTCCGCATAGATCCAGCTCGTGTCGGTAAAGTTGGTCTTGTCGACCACGAGCGTATCGCCTTCCCAATGACCTATGCCATCTCCGCGATTCGAAGGAGGTATCGCATCCCGGCGCGGCCTTCCGTCGATGGGGATAATCTGGAAGCTGTTATAGGTTTCCGTCAGCAGGATGAGGAACTTCGGAGTCTGAACGATCTGCCCGACAGCGCCAACATCGAAGAGGCTCACATTCAAAGTGCCGAATGCCGTGTTAGTGCAACCCAGGGCCGGGTCATCTTTATCCGACAGCGTCTTGGCCTTCGCCGCAGCGGCAGGCGTATACAAGCTAGTAAACGTAGGCGGGGGTGTCGCACCTCGACCACCGGCCGGTGCGGTAATGCTTCCGCCACCGGGCAACTTTCCGCCGACATCAGCGCCACGCCACCAGACCCCGGATAAGTCCGGATGACCGTCTGCCGTCCGCGGTACCTTTGCGGACGCGGTTCCCGACTGCGCCGCGAGGCGAGTGGTGCCCGCCGTGGACAATGCCAGCGCGGTTGCCACCATCGCGGTCAGGATCGAGCGTTTCACTTGCCCGGTCCCTCCTGAGGGCCGAACATACCGTAACTTTTACCATCCGCGGTCGTAAGCTCCCGCAACATGCCGCGATTCTGGGAGGCATCCCTGGCGCGGAAACCCTTGATGGTGACCTCGGCGCCCTGCTTGATGATGTCAGGCTTGTAACCGTTACGAATCATCCCGCTCGGCGTCCCGGCCTCAAAGGACCACTGCTCCACTTTGCCATTGGCATCCTTCACGTCGATGACAAACCACGAATGCGGGTTTCGTAGTAGAACTTGACTGATCACCCCATGAACGGTGATCGCGTTCGTCGTATCGTAGGCCGCGGCAAACGAATGATGGGCCCACGCCGGCATTCCCGTGACGAGCGCGGCCAGACCGGACGCCAAAACGGCAAGAAATGTTCGTTTCATGACCACCTCCAGGGTGTGCTTCCAAGATTCCACTTGGAATTCTTAGCACAGTATATACCCGCGCGACATGCAGCAGTTCATGGCGGGCGTCGGCCCAGCCCAATTGCCGCTGATCTCATTCGCGGCGCAACGCCACCACAGGCTGCACTCGCAGCGCCCGCAACGCCGGGAAATAACACGCCAACACCGCGATCCCCGCGAGGCCCGCAGCAGCCACCGCAAACGTGAGCGGGTCATTCGACCTTACTCCCCACAAGAACGATCCGATGGCGGGTGTTGCCACAAGCGCGATGGCAATTCCCAAACTAAGTCCAGCTATGATCAGTTTGAGGCCCTGCCCGATCACCAGTTTGAGCACATCGCCGGCTGTGGCTCCTAATGCCACGCGGATGCCAATCTCATTGGTCCTCTGGCTGACAGTGTTCACCATCACACCGAAGATCCCTGTCAAAGCCAACATAACGGAGATGCCGCCGAACAAACTCAGCAGCGTCGCATACTGTTGTACGTCTTGAAGCTGCCCGGCGGCATATTCCTCCACGGTCCGAATGCTCGACACCGGCAAAGCCGGCGAAACATCGTGCAAAGCTGCGCGCAACGCCGGCATCACCACGTCGGGATTCCCTGCACTGCGCACTATAAAGCTGGGGACTAGGATCTCGAAACTCATCGTCATGTCCATGAAGCTCGGAAGTTGCGTTCGGGGAACATACACCTGCGGCTGCGGTCTGGTCTGATAGCGATCTTGTCGCACGTTGCCGACAACCCCGATAATCTGACGAGGTAAATCGTCCACCACATCCAACTGAATCTGTTGCCCGATCGGATCCTGGTTAGGAAAGAACTGGCGTGCCATAGCTTCATTAATCATCGCCACTGGCTGTGCGTTTTGACGGTCCTTGCTGTCGATCGCGCGGCCTTGATGCAACGGGATTTCAAGCGTTTTAAAATAACTCTCGCTTACCGGGTACCATTCCGCGGACCAGATACCTTGCTCGCTTTGCGAAATGTTCGCGCCCGGCCGGGAGAACTGCACGCGCCTGGGTGCGCCGCCCAAGGGCGGTGTGACTGCCGCGGTCGCGTGCTGCACGCCTGGGACTCTTTCCAAACGTTCCCGCACGCGTTCGCTTAAGGCATCAAAACGGCCGTCAAACTGCACTAGCAGCCCGCCAGTTGGATTCTGGCGATCTGTCCCACTGTAGAACGTTCGCGAGAACGGAACCTGCACCACCGCTACGTTTCGGGGATTAAGCCCTGTGTCAGTGGTATTGAGGCGAATCAGCGTGCGGATCAGGAGTCCCGATCCCGTTAACAACACCAGCGCTAAGGCCACTTGCGCCACAACGAACGCACCGCGTAATCGGCTGTTGCTCGCGCTCGCTGTCAGATTCCGTCCCGACTCGCGCACTGCGTTCATTAGAGCCGATCTAGAAACCTGCATTGCGGGCAGAACTCCGAACACCAGTCCGGTGCCCAATGAGATTGCGAACGTGAACGCAAGCACCCGCGAATCCAGCGAAACGTCTTTGACTGCATGGCTCGCCGCGAATGCCGTTCTTAGCACCCCTTGCACGCCGAACCACGCGATTGCGGTGCCCAAAGCTCCTCCGGTCAGAGAAAGCACTGTGTTCTCCACCAGCAATTGCCGAATGAGCCTGGTCCGGCCTGACCCTAATGCGACTCGAAGCGCGAATTCTTTTTGCCGGGCGGCCGCCTGAGCTAGCAACAGACTCGCCGCGTTAGCGCATGAGATCAACAGGAGGAGAAACACCGCGCCTTGCAGAACCAGTAAAGGATGACGCATATATCCAACGTAAGCGTCATGCAGAGATTCGATCCGGATTCCCCAGCCGCGGTTCATCTCAAGTTCCTGGCCCAAGCCCGGTTCCAGAGCGCTCAATTGAATCTGGGCCTGCTCTACTGAGACGCCAGGTTTGAGACGCCCGAACATGAAGAACACGCGGTTCGGGCTTCGCAAGGCGTTCGCGAGGTTGCGGTCCGGCTGTGGACGCCACAAATCGATATCCGGATTCATGGTCTGAAAACCTTCTGGCGCGACACCCACGATGTTGAACGGAACAGTATCCAGGTAGATCTTTTTCCCGATGACGTCCGGCGCGCTGTGATACATGCGTTTCCACAGACTGTGGCTGATCACGAGATCTGTAATTGGCTCGTCCGCGTACCATCGTCCCAGGATCGGGTCGACGCCTATTACCGCGGTCATGCCCGTAGATGTCCACGCTCCCTGAATCCACTCGGGAGGTGTCTCGCCTTTCGCATCCGGTGAGGCGCTAAAGCCGGTAATGCGTATTGCTCCGGTTTTTTCGAAGATGTCGCTGTGGTCGCGAACGAAGAAATAGGTGCCGGAATTACTGCCAAGTTTCTGGTCTGGCTGGTTCGGCGGAGAGAAGCGCACGGAGGCGAGCCGCTCGGCATGCGGATATGGCAGTTCGCGCAGCAGTACCCCGTTGACCAGGCTAAAAATCAGCACGTTCGCCGAGATACCGATTGCGAGACACAGGATGGCGGCAAACGCGAACGATTTCCGGCGTGCGAACGAGCGGAGCGCAAAGCGAACGTCAGCGGTCGTCTGCTCCAGCCAGGCTACGTTCCATGCCAAACGCGTTTCCTCGCTCGCTCCCGCACGCGACCCAAATTCCCTGCGAGCTTGTGCCACCGCTTGCTCTTTGGATAGTCCCTCGCCCTCCAGATCCGCGATCCTTGTCTCCAGGTGGAATTGAATCTCCGCAGCAAACTCTTGCTCGAAACGATTTCGTCTTGTGAGATGAACGAACTTTCGAATGATCTCTCCAAACATGAAGGTCGCTCCTATGCCGAACGCATCACCAGCTGAATGGACTTGATCAGCTGGTCGAAATCGCTGGTTTCTCGTTCCAGCTGCTTCCGTCCATCGGGTGTCAGCCGGTAGAATCGAGCTCGCCGATTGTTTTCCGACGTTCCCCAGTCTGCTTTAAGCCATCCTTTGACCAACATGCGATTCAGAGCCGGATAGAGCGAACCGTCTTCGATTTGTAGCCCGCCGCGGGATGCATCCTGTATCCGGCGCGCGATCGCATATCCATGCAACGGCCCCGCCGCAAGCGTCCGAAGCACCATCATGTAAAGCGTTCCGGGCAAAAGATCCTGCGTCATCCACTTCCTTCCCTAGTCCAGACTATATATAGTCCAGAAATGGACAGAGGTCAAGCCCCCTCAGGCCGAAGACTGCACACATTTGCGCTTATTACTGTTTCACTTTGCGGTCGCCGTTAGGCTTGGCACTGAAGGGCTGGGGCGGAAGGCCGCCCAGCGTGATCACGGTCTTGCCGTCGCTACGTGTCAGGCCGGCAGCCCAGGCGTGTTTCGCGCCATCCTTGGCGAGGAATGCCGTCACCGTGATCTCCTCATGGCCTTCCTCCATAGCTTTGTACACGGAGGTGTTGAAGCCATTGCGTTGAAGAACGTTCGGCGGGGGTAGTTCGCAAGCCCAATTGATGACTCTGCCTTTATCATTCTTCACATCCAGATAAATCCAGCCGTGCGGATTGTCGGGCGATACCTTGGTGACTTTTCCAGTCAAGGTGATCGGCTTCTGATCGTCGTACTCGGCCTGGAAGGAGTGATGAGCGAACATCGGAATCCACGTGCCCAGCAAGCCGGCGCCAAGCGAGAGCACTAATCTCAGGTTCTTCATGAGCATTCTCCAAATAGTCTTATTGCGCTTCCCGTACCATGCGGAAACCGATGTCGCCGACTTTTAAGTCCGTACCGTAATAGTAGTAGCGCGAGGACAGGCGCAGGTAGGGGGCGAAATTATCCCAACCGCCGCCGCGGAAAAGCGGCAGCCCTTCGGCTCCGCCGCCGTTGATCAGCAGTCTTCCCTGCGCGTCGAAACCCTTGGGGGGACGACCGCCCTTGTCGCCGCGTCCGCCTCCTCCACCGCCGCCACCGCGGCCGCCCTGAGGTCCTTTGGGATCGATGCTTACCTCAGGCAGCGGGGCGTAATCGTAGTAGGCGGCCCGATCGTCGACCCACTCGCGTACGTTGCCGAGCATATCGTAGAGACCCCAAGCGTTGGGCTTCTTCAAACCTACCGGATGCGACTCGTCGTCGGAGTTGTCTGCAAACCAGGCGTAGTCGCCCAGGGAAGCCCGCGGGGGGTCAGGCGCGCCCGCGCGAGCCGCGTATTCCCACTCCGCTTCGGTGGGCAGCCGGTACTTATAGCCATCGTTTTGGGCGTTGAGTTTGTCAAGGAACGCGCGAATTTCGGCCTTGTTTACGCTATCCACGGGGTTCTTCGGGCCTTTGGTGTCGCTGGGATTGGAACCGGGTCCCATCACAGCTTCCCACTGGGCCTGAGTAACTTCGTACTTGCCAAGTTCGAAGCCCTTGGTTAGCTGCACTTTATGGCGCGGCACTTCATCTTCCAGGCAATCCTTGTCCCCCGGTACGCAGCCCATCATGAATTCGCCGGGAGCGATCTTCACGAATTCGATTTGACCAAGGGGCTTAGCTCGATTAGGCTGGCTTTGCGCAACGGCGGTCAAGGCCACCAGGAATCCCACGCGAACCAACATCACAGGCTTCTCCAGGATACTCGTCGAGTATACGCCGACATCGAGATCGTTCGTCAATCGTGCCGCAGCGCCGTCATCGGATCGACGCGCGCTGCACGCCGGGCCGGGAGGTATCCGGCCAATAGCCCCACCGCGGCCAGCATCAACACGGCGACGGCGATGGTCATCGGATCGTTCGGCTTCATCCCATAGGCGAAGCTGTCCCTGTAAGCGGGCGCGAGAGCGTGATTCAGAATCGGGCTGAGCGCCAGAATCGCAGGAACACCAATGACGATGCCTGCCACGGCCAAGAGCAGCGTCTCGCGAACGACCATCCAAGCGACGCCTGCAGGCTTCGCTCCCAAGGCAACGCGGATGCCGATCTCATTGGTTCGTCGCGTCACCGCGTAAGCCATCACCCCATAGATACCAATCGACGCAAGGATCAAAGCCAACCCGCCGAAAACCGCGGCGAGCGACGCCATCAACCGTTCCTGCGACAGCCCGCTCTCAATCTGTTGCATTTCTGTGCGCACGTCGGTAATGGCGAGATTTGAATCGACCGAGCGAATACTTTGACGAATCGCCTGCATAACTCCTGCCTCATCGCCGGCAATTTTCACCTCAAATGTCACGGGACTAAGACGAGGCGCTTGCGCCCACGCACTGTACACCGATGGTCTGATCGCTTCGCGCAATTGATCAACCCGCCAGTCCGCGCAAACTCCCACGATTTCATACGCCGCGTCGCCCGAGCCCATGAACGTAGTGCCGACAGTATTCTCGTGCTGAAAAAAGTATCGTCCGAACTCCTGGTTCACCACCACGGCGTGCACACCCTTTAAGCTGTCATGCTCATCGATCGCTCGTCCGTAGAGAATGGGAATACCCATCGTTTCGAAGAACCGGCTGCCAACGTCACTCGCAACCGCACCATTGTCCACGCCCGGCTTGGATTCGGCGGGATTTACAGGAATCCTGCGAAAATTTAAGGAGGACTGGCCCAGGGTCCCTCCGCCTCCCCCGCTAAACGTCGCCGACGATACGCCTGGAATTGCAGTGAGTCTTTCCTGCAGCTCCGTCATCAACGCTCCAATTCTATCTAGCGGATACTGCATCCGCGGAGGGTCCACGGTAAACAACAACACTCCTTCCGGGTGAAGTCCCAACGGGATCGCCCTTAAGTTGGTGAACGTCTTTAGACACAGCCCCGCTCCAGCCAACAGCAGCACGGACAGCGCGACCTGTAACACCACCAACAGCCGTCCGATGCGCAACTTGGAAAGGTTCGCCGTACCGCGGCTGGCGTCCTTCAAGGCTTCGTTCAAATCCACCCGTCGCGATTGCACGGCAGGCGCGAGGCTGAACAGGAAACCCGTGAGCGAAGTGATCCCCAGTGAAACCAGCAGCACCTTCCAGTCGAATCCTGTCTCAAATGGATTCGGCTTCCACGGGGTCGCCAGCAGTGCCGGAATCGCGTTGCGGCTCACATATCCCAGCAGTAGTCCCGCGACACCGGCCATTGCGGCCAGAGGCAGCCCCTCAGCCAGCAACTGCCGCACGACCCGCCATCTGCCAGCTCCCAGGGCGAGCCGCACACTGATTTCCCGTTGCCTGGCCGCGGATCTCGCGAGCAATAAATTCGCCACGTTCGCGCAGGCGATCAACAGCACCAAGCCGGCCAGGGACAGCAGCGCCAGCAGCGTCCGATCATAGTGCGGGGTAAGATAATCCAGTCCTCGCGCGCCCGAAACGACGTTGAGATGAGGACGCTTCGCCGGGTCCTTCAACATCTCGCTGAGCGAAGCCCGCCCGTAATCCGCGTCGAGCTTTTGCTGAAAGATCAAATCGAACGCGCTCTGCGCCTGCGCATCCGACACCCCAGGCTTCAGCCGGCCCATGAGTGGCATCGACCACACTCTGTTTTCGTCTAATAGCGAATGTCCGCCGATCGGACCGGAAAGACTTAAGGGCGTCCAGACTTCGAAGTGTCCTCCAGGCACCACCCCCGTGAAATACTCAGGATTCACGCCGATGATCGTCACCGGAACCTGATTTAGCGTGATGGTCTTGCCGATTGCCGACGGACTGCGCGCGAATCTCCGCGTCCAATAGTCATAACTGATCACGGCCACGGAGCCTTCGGGCGTCTTCACATCGTCGTCCGGCCCGATCGCGCGTCCGATCACCGGCGAAACCTCCATCCCTCGATAGAAGTCCCCGGAGACGACAAAACAATTCAGCGGCTCGGCGCTTCCATCGACTACGGCCGTCACGCGCCCGAGCTCCTTAAACCCGAACAGGCTCTCGAACACCGTGTTGTCGCGCAGAAATTGTTTGTAAAAAGGAGTCCGTGTGCGTTAATCCGCCATCCGCCGTCTCGCGCTGCTCGTAAATCCAGCCATAGGTCGGAGAAACATAACCGAGGTTGGGCGCGACCCATCCGCCTCCCCGCCCGAGCCACGTCACTAACCGTAGTTCTTCCGCATGCTTCACAGGAATCGGCCGTAAGAGCGTCGATTCGATTAGCGTGAAGATCGCCGTGTTCGCGCCAATGCCGAGCGCCAGCGAGAGGACCGCTACAGCAGTAAATCCAGGAGTCCGACGCAGCTGCCGGATCGCGAAGCGGAGGTCTTTCTGGAAATCTTCAAGCCATCGGACGGCCAACACGTCTGTGACGATCAGTTTGATGGAGTTGCCGCATCACGTTTGACCGGCTTTCCGTAAACCTCGATCCAGGCGACGTCGGAGTACCCGCCTGTACCGTGGCCGCTTCCTGGAGTGAGATCGGCAAAGCCAACCGCGTCGACCTTGCTGAGGTCCACCTTGTCCAAAAGCGTTCCTTTGGTCTGGACCTTGGGCATGTCGAGCTTGAGCCAGCGCACCTCGGCCAGGTAAAATTCGCTCTCGTGATAGTCGAAGGTGTTCGCGTCGACGTGGTCTCCAATGAGCCAGGTTCCGTCGGCGAGTTTCAACACGGGGCGAACTTCATGGAAGCCGGAAGTCTTGGTGTACCAGCGGATCTTCGCCTTGCCTGTCAGATCCACAAAACTATCTTTATGACTGAGAGTAAGCGCGCATGAGGAAGCGCACAGTCCCGTCCAGATGTGAGGCATGTTTCCTTCGCTGGTGACACCGAAATCTTCCTTGCCCGCGCCATATATGTTCAGCTGCAGGTCCGGATTCACAACAAAGGCTTGCGTCACCGGAACATTACCGGGAGCTTCTTTCCACGTTTCTTTAAAGAACAGCGGCGGCGGTTGAGGCGCTTGCCCCCTGCCACCTCCGCGCGGCCCGGCTTGTTGAGCAAACACGCTGGCTGCCATACCTAATAAGATCAGGGCAAAAATCGGTCGCTTCATAACACCTCCATCGTAATGCGCTTCACGGCAGCTTATCACAACACTGACGTTCGTGCGCGCGATTGTCTACAATAAGCCACTATGACAAAGTTTCCTGGGCAACGTTGGACTCGCCGGCAGGCGCTTGAAGTCTTAAGTATCGGCGCGGCCGCCGCTTCATTCCCGAAAGGTCTGTTCGCGCAGGACCCCGCATTTCCGAAAGGCGCGGTGATCAGAACGATCCTCCGAGACTACGCTCCCGAGGAGTTGGCGGGAGGCGCCACGCTATTCCACGAGCACATGCAGCTGGGCCCCGACTTCAATGCGAAATTTGCAGCGGCCTCCGCCGCCGTTCGAGCCGCGAATGGTTTGCCGCCCGTGCCACCGCGTGGCGGAGGCGCTCCTAAAGGCGGAGGCGCTCCCAAGGCCGGTGGTGGAGCTCCGCCAACACCCCCTCTAGACATCATGCATAACGTCGATCTCATGTCGGACGAGGTCGCCAAGACCAAGAGTGCCGGCGTCGCCTGTATTGTCGACGCAGGACATCCGGACATGGGGCGCGACATCAATTTTATTCGTCAGGTCTCGATGAAGTCCGGCGTCCCGATTGTCGCAGGCGGCGGGTTCTACTCCCAGCCGTTTTATCCCAAAGAGATCTCCACGATGAGCGAAGAACAGATCGTCAAGGCGCTCATCAAGCAGGCCGACGAAGACACGCTAGGCGTGTTCGGCGAAATCGGCTCGTGGGACGAGATCACCGCGGACGAACGCAAGGTGTTCCGCGCTGTCGGCAAGGCGCATGTCGCCACGAACCTTTCGATCTTCACGCACACCGGAATACCCGGCAAGTCGGCGCTCGAACAGCTCGACATTCTGGAGGATGCCGGGGTTAAGCCGGATCGCGTGGTCATCGGGCACTTGGGAAATCTTGTGGATCCAAACGTGTATGTGCACAAAGCGATCTGCCGCCGCGGGGCCTTCGTGGGTTTCGATCGGCAGGGCGGGAACAACGATGCGCAGCAAGTACCGATGGTCATGGCTCTGATCGACGCGGGCTTTGTGGACCATCTGATGTTCTCGGCTGACGCATCCAGCGGCTATTCGAAGACGTTGACTGTGTTCGTACCAAAGTTGAAGGCCGCTGGGATCAGTGATCAGGCTCTGCACCGGATTACTGTAGATAACCCGCGCAGGTTCCTGGCCTTCGTTCCCAAGCGGCCTCGAAAGAAATAACAGCGATCTTACCGGCTGTAACCCTGGCGTTGATTGGGATCGTAGCTGGGCTGCTGCTGATACTGCTGTTGGTCGTAATTGTAGTTTTGTTGCGGCTGCTGCGGATACTGCTCCGGATACTGTTGTTGATTGTAATCGTAATTCTGCTGCGGCGGAGCATATTGTTGCTGTGGATTGGAGCAGTTGGGATTGGGGATCCAATTACCGTTCTGATCGTACGATCCTGGAACACACGCCTGCGCCGCGGGCGTCGGTCCGTACGAATAGGCTGGAGCGTACGCATACCCCGGATCGTAATAGCCGGGGCCGTACGCATAACCATAAGGAGCACCGACTCCAAGATAAACGCCGCTGCCGTAATAGCCGTGATGAACCGGGCGGCCATACGACCGCGAAGCGATATAGCCACGGCTGTAGCCCCTGGCCGGACTCACAAAGCTCCGCCCTTCGGAACGCCGAATCTCGCCGCCACGCGGGGCGACGCCTCGGTTCCCTCCCCTGATGCTTTGAGCGTGGCCGCTGTTACCTCGTCCGCCCGAACCCCTATTCGCGGCCAGGCCGGCAACCGGCATCAACGTGGTGAGCAGCGTGCCAGCCACGAAAGCGGTCAGTGCGATCCTTGGAAGCATAACAAAGTACCTTCTTTCCTTCACCCCTAGAGACGCGGGGACGCCCCACGAGGGTTCACGCGAGGTCCCTTGTGAACGATAAATAATCCGGAGGCTCTAGGATTATGGTCTGGCAGGAAAAATTGCGTACCCGCGTTCGCTATCCTGAAGATAATCATCCATGGCATTCGCCACTATTCCCGAGGCGATTGAAGAAATCCGCGCCGGCCGCATGCTGGTCGTCGTCGATGACGAAGACCGCGAAAATGAGGGCGACCTCACCATGGCGGCTCAGTTCGTCACCCCAGAGGCCATTAACTTCATGGCTGTCCACGGCCGCGGGCTGATCTGCCTGGCCCTGTCTCCCGAACGCTGCGACCAGCTTCATCTGCCGCTGGTTTCTCCGATGAATACGTCGCGCTTCGGCACGGCCTTCTGCGAATCGATCGATGCCGCCGAGGGCGTCACTACCGGCATCTCCGCGGCCGACCGCTCTCAGACCATTCACGTCGCCATGCGCCCGGGGACCAAGCCCTCCGATCTCGCGCGTCCCGGTCACGTTTTCCCTTTGCGCTCGCGTGAAGGCGGCGTCCTGGTCCGCGCGGGACAAACCGAGGCCGCTGTCGATCTGGCCCGCCTGGCGGGCCTCGAGCCGGGCGGTGTGATCTGCGAAATCATGAACGAGGACGGCAGCATGGCGCGCGTCCCCGAGCTGACTCAGTTTTGCGCGCGCCACGGACTCAAGATGATCTCGGTCGCCAGCCTGATCCGCTATCGTCATCAGACTGAGAACCTGATCCAGCGTCGCGCCGAGGGTTGTCTCGAAACCGAATTCGGCAGCTTTAAGACTGTGACGTACGGAAGCACTGTGAATGATGAGGCTCACCTGGCTCTGGTCCACGGCGAGGTTCGCGGCAAGGACAACGTCCTGGTCCGCATGCACTCGCGGTGCATTCTGGGTGATGTGTTCGGTTCCACCGCGTGCAATTGCGGTGTGATGCTGCGCGCCTCTTTAGAAAAGATCACGGAAGAGGGCGAAGGGGTGGTGGTTTATTTGCACCAATCCGGGTGGGGCGAGCGCAAACATACTCCCATGCCGGACGGTTCTCCGCGACCCCTGCACGAATTCGGCATCGGCGCACAGATTCTGGCGGACCTCGGCTTATCGACGATTCGTATTCTGACCAATCGCGTCCGCAAACTGCCGGGCCCGGGTCTGGACGCTTTTGGCATTCGCGTAACTGGTCAAGTGCCTCTGTCCGAGTAAGGTTACTTCAACAAGTTCCGCAGCACGAACCATAGGTTCGCAGGCCGCTCCGCGAGCCTTCGCATGAAGTATGGATACCACTCCGTTCCATAAGGAACATACAGGCGCAGCCGGTAGCCTTGCTCGATCAATTTGCGCTGCAGGTCGCGGCGAATCCCGTACAGCATCTGGAATTCGAAACTTTCCTTCCGGATACTCCGTCCCGTGACGTATTCGATCGCTTCCTGGATGATCTTCTCATCGTGAGTGGCGATTGCGGGATACACGCCATAATCGAGCAGCGTCTTCATGAGGCCAACGTAGTTCGCATCGACGTCCTGCTTGCGCGGAAATGCCTCCGAAGGCGGCTCACGATAGGCTCCTTTGACCAGACGAACAGGCACAGCCGCCGCATTCAGCCGCTCGATATCCGCGGCGCTTCGATGCAGGTATGCCTGGACACACACCCGCACGCATCCGCACTCGCTGCCGGCCTGAATGGCCATGGCCAGTGTGCGTTCGGTGTAGGCGCTCGACTCCATGTCGATTTCGACCCGGCTTCCGGTGGTCTTGGCTTTCGCTTCCAGACGGCGGATGTTTTCGAGGCAAGCTTCTGGCGAAAGATCGAGACCGAACTGAGTGAGCTTGATCGCGATGGTGCTGGAGAGGTGTCGATCGCCAATCTGCTCGAGCGCGCTCACGTACGCATCGCAGGATAGGGAGGCTTCTTCGATCGTGCGCACGTTCTCTCCCAGATGGTCGAGCGTGGAGAAAACGCCTTCCGTCTGGAGCCGTTCGCATACCGACAGCGCTTCTTCAAGGGTGTCGCCCGCGACGAACCGGCGGGTCACTTTATGCGATGGCGGCCAGGCCTCCATCCATCTCCGCAGCGCCGGCTGCTTGGATAGATAGAGAAAAATACCGCGCATCATATTGAAATGATGCTACGCATCATGCGCGAGGAATGCGGGCCGCATCCTCCGGCAATTCCGGCTGGCGCGCTGCTGCGTCGATCCGCGCAGGCTGCGGAGGCTCGGCCGATCCACCTATGCCCAGCTCCCGCATGCGCTTGAGCGATGGCAGGAGCCGCGAGTCCCACGAAGCTACAGATCGGTTGTAGGCTTCGATCGCCTTCGACAAGTGCCGGCCTGAGTCGGCGTAGTATTCGGCAAAGGCGCGCACGCGCTCGTGGAACTCGCCCGCGATCCGGCGCAGCTCTTCCGCGTTTTTTGCCAGGCGTTCCTGACGCCAACCGTACGAGACACCTTTAAGGATACTGACCAGCGTTACCGGAGTCGCCAGCAAAACCTTCTTCGCCAGAGCCGATTCGAGCAGATCGCGATTGCGCTCAAGCGCAGCACTCATGAAATGCTCGCCGGGCAGAAACAACACGACCATCTCAGGCGCCGGATCGAACTGGGCCCAGTATTCGCGCGTCGAAAGATCCATCACATGCCGCCACAACTGCTGCGCGTGACGATCCATGGCCGCCGCGCGCGCGGCGGGATCCTGGGCTTCCTCGGCATCGAGATATGCCGACAAGGGTGCCTTGGCGTCCACAGCCAGGGTCCGGCCGCCCGGCAGCTTCACCAGCATGTCCGGACGTCTTCTGTCTTCCGTTTGCTGTTCGAAGAAATCGCAATAGGGCGCCATTCCGGCCAGCTCCGCCACGCGGCGCAGGGTCAGCTCACCCCAGCGCCCGCGCGAGTTCGGTCCGCGCAGGGCTTGCGACAGCGCCAAAGTATCCTTGCTTAAGGTGGCCAGATGCGCCTCCAAGCCTCCAAGCGCATGCTGCCTTTGCGATTCGATCTCGCGCATCTGCGATTCGATACGGGCTAAGGCGTCGACCATGGGACGCGCGGCTTCGGCCGCTGTGCGCGCGTCATTGGCGATCGTCCGAGCGGTACTTTGCGCGGCCAGGCGCGCTTTCATCCAAACCACTGCGAGCGTCACGCCGGCAATGGCCGCCAAAACAATCGCGATCCAAAATGTTGCGGCGCCCATAGCTTTCTTACAGTTTGGCACACCGGAAAAGAATTAGTAGCGCGGTTTCAACAGCGTCGCCTTGCGTTAAAGCTTCCTCCCAATCTCGCCGATAAAACCTCGGGACATTGTGTCTCCACGGGAAGGTGGACCTGTGAGGAGGATAGCGTGGGTATTTTGAAGAGCCTAAATCGATTGGCAATTGTCGGCTTACTGGCCTGCGGCGGCGCCTGGGCGCAAAGCTCTGTCACCGTGCAGGTAGGTCTGACCCTGCCCGGCGTGTACTTCCTGATCGACGGCCAGCCATTTTCCAGCATCCAGACCGTGCAGTGGGACGTCGGGAGCACTCACCAGGTTTACTTCGTCCAGTCTCCCGAAGCGGATGAGACGTTCACCAATCACCAGTATCCGATGTTCATCGCCGGGTCCCGCTACACTTTCACAGGGTGGAACATCGTTGGCCAAGCGCCGGCCTTTAACCTGCCTCTATTGACCATCACAGTATCGCCGACACTCAGCCAAGTGATGGGCCAGGTCCTGTGGGAAGTGAAAGTTGCCGTCTCCTTCGATGGTTTCACCGATCCAAGTTTCCCGTGCTCGCCTGCCGTCGTACCGAACGACCCACGCCCAGGCGCCGTGACTATTGGGTCCGCTTGTTTCACCTCCCCAGGAGAATTCTGGATGACGCCCGGGCCCATCGATCTGGCCGCCGCAGCCTTCCCCGGATATTTGTTCACCAACTGGCTGATCAACGGCAGCCCTGTTTCCGGGCAGACAATATCCCAGTATCAGATTGTGATTCCTACCAGCGTCTCGGCGACGTTTGTGAAAGCCAAGCGCGTGCGCATTCGTTCTAACCCGCTCGGTCTGAGCCTGCTCGTGGACCGTCAGACGATTCAGCCCGGGCCGATCCCGGCGAAACCCTATTCGGGCGATCCCTACTGCCCGGTGAGCTACGACGTGCTGCCAGTCGGCGCGCCGGTAGGATATGTCCCGTTGTGCGTGGGCGATTTCGATTTCATGCCGGGATCCCAGCACATCCTCGGTGCGCCTCCCGTTCAAGCCGACGCTATCGGAAAAACTTGGCTTTTCACCGGATTCAGCAACGGAATTCAACAGAACTCCGTCTACACTGCCGGATCCGACATCAACGTGCCGGATATCTTTACCGCGAACTTTTTCTCGGGGGTTCCCGTTCAGGTAGTCACATCACCTCCCGGCCTCACGGTCAACGTGGACGGGCAAGACGATTCGAAAGGCATCCAGCGTTATTGGACGGAAACAGATACCCATCATCTGATCGCGCCGCCGACTCAGACCGACGCTGGGGGACGTCCCTGGCAGTTCGTAAGCTGGTCCAACGGCGGCACCGCCGACCAAAATTACACTGTTCCTGTTGGACAGCTCGGACAGTACCTGGTGGCGACTTATGTGCCGCTCGGGAAGCTTCAAGTTTTAAGCGTGCCGTCTGGATTGCCTTTCGTCGTGGACGGCGCGGCCTGCACCACGCCTTGTGTCCTGATCGATAAGCCCACCGGGGCCAAGGTGCAGGTGATCGCCCCGCCTTCGGCATCGCCGGACGCTTTCAGCCGGTATACCTTCAGCTCGTGGAATGGAGGAAACACCTCCAATTCATTCCAGGTCACAGTTGGCGATCAGGTGCAGGTGTTCACCGCGACATATCAGTCGTTTTTCAAAATCACCGCAACCTCCGTGCCGCCCAAGCTGGTAGCTTTCCTGTACACCCCGTCGCCTTCGGCCGATGGATTCTTCCCTGGCGGAACGCAAGTGTCTGTCACCGCTTTCCCCAACAACGGATTCGCCTTTAAGCATTGGTCCGGCGAACTCTCCGGGACCAATTCGACGGCAACCGTTACGATGAATGCTCCGCGCTCCGTGGTAGCGGTCCTCGACGGGTTCCCCTATATTTCTTCCGTCGCGAACGCCGCTGGACCCACACCCTCCAATACAGTTGGACCGGGATCGGATATCTCGATCATCGGCGAAGATCTTGCGGCGATAACGACATACTCTCCGCCCGGTGAACTCGCACAATCCATTGATGACGTCTGGGTCACCGTGAATGACCGCCTGCTGCCGTTGTTTTCCATATCGCCCCAGATGATCAACGCGCAGCTTTTCTCCGACCTGGCGGATGGCTCCTATACTCTCACGCTGCATCGCACGGGCCAAGGGGATACCAGCAGCAACTTCACAGTCCAGCGCGACTCTCCGGGACTCTTCCAGTTTGTTCCGCCGCAAGGCAGCCCCACTGTGTCCGCCTATCATTCGGATGGAAGCATGATTACGGCCGACAATCCGGCTACGGCTGATGAAACCATTTCGATCCTGGGCACTGGGTTCGGTTTGTACGACCATCCCCTGGTGGATGGTTTCCTTACTCCCCCGACCGGCGATTGGAACGTGGTGGATCCGATCAAGGTAAAAGTCGACGGCCAGATCTATACACCGGTCAGTGCGAAGGCCGAAAATAGCGACGCCGGCGTCGTGGTGCTGCAAGTGACGCTAACCGGCACTCTGCCGTCGGGCCTGGTGGATCTAAAAGCGACGGTCAACAACGTGGACAGTAACACCGTCCAGCTGCCGATCAAGTAACGGCGCGACAAGAGCATTACCGCACAAAAAACGCCGGCTTGTCGACGGATGCATCCACCGCGACGTCGAAGAATCCGACCATCATTTCGTCCCAGCTCTGGTGCCCGTATCGCACGTCGACAGTAGGGTCAGGATTCCTCGGATTCGCGGCGGAGTTGTCATAGGTCGCGATCCAGTTCAGGCGGGTCCCCTTCTTGAGCGGCATCGGCTCGGCGAGCCGGTAGTAAAGCTGCCAGTAAAAATCGTAAGGCTTTACGCGCAACAGCGTCTCCGGAAGCCCGTTGTCCCTGATCCTGGTGTACTCGAACGCTGTCCCCCTCAAGTGCATGTGTGGGAAGAATCCCAGCAGCAGCGCATCATTCGGCAGAGTGCCCCACACGCTGATCCG
>Ga0105240_10002486_pt1 | contig 29613 bp, 34 predicted proteins | sample KBSC54metaG_FD_80426 | JGI IMG/M metagenome (GOLD analysis project Ga0105240, IMG submission 80426) | Corn rhizosphere microbial communities from Kellogg Biological Station, Michigan, USA - KBS C5-4 metaG | ecosystem: Host-associated > Plants > Roots > Rhizosphere > Soil | place: Michigan, USA... | reverse complement strand
CCGCTGACAATCTCGATAATCTCGCGGGTGATGCTGGCCTGGCGGACGCGATTCATCAGCAGCGTCAGCTTGTCGATCACTTCGCTGGCGTTTTTGGTCGCAGCTTCCATCGCGACCATGCGCGCGGCGTGCTCTGCCGCAACGGATTCCAGAAATGCCCGATAGATCAGCAATCTGACATATCGCGGCAATAGGCTACCCAGCAATTCGCCTGGATTCTGTTCGTAAATATAGTCCACGGTTTGGGCCGTTTTGGGCACCTCGATCGGCAGGATTCGCGTCGAGGTCAATGCCGGGGCCATGGCGTTCTTAAATTCGTTGGTGAACAGATAGACCGCATCCACTTCGCCGGATTCGAAGCGAGCGATGATTTGGTTCGCGATCCGCTCGGCGTCCTCAAACTTCACGCGGCGGAATAGATCGGTATGGGTCCCTGCAATGCCTCCGAATCTCCGCCGGAAGTAGTTCACGCCCTTCTTGCCGATGAGCTCGAAGGTCAACGTCGCGTTGCGGTGCTCGTCGGCGAAGCGCTGGGCCAGCTTGATCAGGTTGGAATTGAACGCGCCGGCGAGTCCACTGTCAGCAGTAATGACAACTAATAAGATGCGTTGCTCGGGACGAACGGCGAGCAGAGGATGTGCACCCGCATCCGGATCGTTGGCGGCGCCTTGCGCCACGTTCGCCAGCATCTGGCGCAACAACACACCGTAAGGACGCGCAGCGATAGCCTGATCCTGGGCACGCCGCAGCTTGGCCGCCGAGACCATCTTCATGGCCTTGGTGATCTGTTGCGTGTTCTTGACCGAGCGGACGCGCCGCCGGATATCAATCAGACTTGGCATTTACTTGCGGGCGGATTTTGCCAGTGTTTCCTGTACAAATCGCGTCTTGAATTCCTGCAGCGCCGCGTTCAGCTTACCCTTCATATCGTCGTCGATGGTCTTCTTTTCCTTGATGGTGGTGAGGATGGCTGGGTGCGCGTTTTCCAGGAACCTGTATAGCTCTTGCTCGAACGCTTTGATCCGGTCGAGCGGGAGGTCGTCCAGGACGCCGTTGGTGCCCGCATAAATGATCGCGACCTGCTTCTCGACGGGGACCGGCGAATATTGGCCTTGTTTGAGGATTTCCACCATGCGGCTTCCGCGTACCAATTGAGCAGTCGAAGCTTTATCGAGTTCCGAGCCCATCTGGGCGAACGCCGCCAGCGCGCGATATTGCGCCAGACTGAGTCGCAAGCCACCGGCCACCTGTTTCATCGCCTTGATCTGCGCGTTGCTGCCGACGCGGCTGACGGAGATGCCGACGTCGATGGCGGGCCGAACGTTGGAGTTGAACAAGTCGCCAGTCAGGTAGATCTGACCGTCGGTGATCGAAATCACGTTGGTCGGAATGTAGGCGGAAACGTCACCCGCCTGGGTTTCAATGAAGGGCAGGGCAGTTAACGACCCGCCGCCGAGCTCGTCATTCAGCTTAGCGGCACGCTCCAGCAGGCGGCTGTGGAGGTAGAAGACGTCGCCGGGGAACGCTTCGCGTCCCGGCGGGCGGCGAAGCAGCAGCGAAATCTCGCGATAGGCCGCGGCGTGCTTGGAAAGATCGTCGTAGATACAGAGCGCGTGACGTTTGGTATCGCGGAAATACTCGCCCATCGCGCAGCCCGAATAGGGCGCGATGTACTGCATGGGCGCTGGATCGGACGCCGTGGCGGCCACGACAATCGTATACTCCATGGCGCCGTAAGTTTCGAGCGTCTTCACCACCTGCGCGACGGTGGAACGCTTCTGCCCGATCGCGACGTAGATACAAATTACGCCGCTGTCCTTTTGGTTGATGATCGTGTCCAGAGCGACCGTTGTCTTACCGACTTGGCGATCGCCGATGACCAACTCGCGCTGACCGCGGCCGATCGGAATCATGGCGTCGATGGCCTTGATGCCGGTCTGCATCGGTTCACGCACCGGCTGCCGGTCGACTACGCCGGGAGCCAGACGCTCAATAGCGTAGAACTCTTTCGTCTCGATCGGACCCTTGCCGTCAATGGGCTGGCCGAGCGCGTTTACTACGCGGCCCACCATAGCCTCGCCTACCGGCACCGACATGATGCGGCCGGTGCGGCGAACCTCGTCGCCTTCCTTGATGCCGGAAAATTCACCCAGCAGCACGGCACCGACCTGATCTTCTTCCAGGTTGAGCGCGATTCCGGAAACGCCGCCTTTAAACTCGATCAACTCGCCGGCCATGACGTTTTCCAGACCGTACACGCGGGCAATACCATCGCCCACCGAGATTACCGAGCCGGTTTCCGCTACGTTTACCGCGCGTTCGTAATTGTCGATTTCCTCGCGCAGCAGGCGCGAGATCTCATCTGCCCGAATTTGAGCCATAAATAAGTTTCACTTCAGGGAGCTTAGCCTGCCCCCAGCCTTGTTCGTAACTTTTCCAATTGCCCCCGCACACTACCGTCGTATACGGTCGAGCCTACGTGCGCCACCACGCCGCCGATCAGCGAGGGGTCGCTAGAAAATCTGAGTTTTGCTTTCTTACCCGCCAAGCGTGACACCTGGGCTTCTAATGTGACCCGTTGCGCGTCCGTCAACGGCGTGGCACTCCGGACTTCCGCAGCGACGAATCCCAGACGTTCGTCGAGCAACGTCTCGAATCCGTCCACAATGGAGGCGAAATCGTGCGCGCGGCGATGGTCGATCACCACATACACAAAATTGCGGACCTTGTCAGAGACTCCCATCGGCTCCAAGAGTCGCCGCATCACGGCCCGCTTGCGAGAAGGCGAAACCGCGGGCGAATTCAGAGCGTGCTGCAGCGTGGCCGATCCGTGGATCAAGTCCTGCACTGCCCGCAGTTGGGACAGCACCTGAGCCGGATCGACATTCGATCCTAGCGCGGTGACCACGTCCACCAGCGCTCGCGCGTATCTTGCTGAAACAACGGAGAGCATCTAGTTATTGGCCCCGTTCTTCTGAGACGCCTGATGTTCCAGGTCGCGCACAAAATCGTCCACCAGTGCCGACTCCGTGGCGCCGTCAATCCGCGCACGAAGGCGTTCTTCGGCTAGACCCATGGCGAGCTCCGCGGCGTATTCCTTCAACTGGCGCCGCGCGGTTTTTCCCACGGATTCGAGCTCCACGGCGGCCTGCTGTTCGATTTTCTTGATCTGCGCCGCAGTCTCGCGACTGATGCGCTCGCCTTCCTGCTGCATCTCGGCCGCAGATTGCGTGCGGAACTTTTCGATGTCGGCGCCCAGCGCGCTCAGGCGAGCATCCATTTCGGCGGAGCGCCTTTCGGCGTCCAGTTTCATCTGTTGCGCTTCGGAAATACCCTGCTGGATTTCCTTTGTACGCGACTTGAACAAGGGAGGAAGGCCCTTGGCCATTCCGTATCCGAGCAAAACCGCCAGAATCGTGAAATTTGCCCACTTCCAAAGCTCAAAGTTACCGTTTGCGCCGCCTTCTGTTTCCGCCGCCGCGAGCGTAGCCGCGGTGAGGATTACCAGGATCAGGGCGCGTTTCATGCGGCCCTCTTACCTAAGACCGTCACGACGATCTGATCGGCTACCACGGTGCTGGTGTCCTGGAGAGATTTGCGTGCCGCGGCGACATCCTGAGCGATGGCTTCGCGCGCCGACTTCACCGTTGACTCGCTGCGAATTCGCGCTTCCGCGACTTGTTGCGCTTGCTCATCCAGCCAGCGCTTGCGTATCTCTTCCTGCTGTTTGTAAACCGCCGCGCGGGCTTCGCGAAGTTTCGCCTCGTATTCGTCGGCTTTGCGCGTAGCCGCCGCCAGACTATCTTCCGCAGTCTTGCGGGCGCCTTCCGTCAACTCGCGGCGCTTCTGCATTACGCGATCCAAGGGCCCAAATAGCACGGCCTTCAGATAGAAATGCAGGATGATCAGAAGAATGATGGTGGGGATAGCTTTTAGCAGTATCCCACCTAGGGCTTGTAACGTTTCTTGCATTTTTAAAACTGTTGCAGGGAACTGAAGCTTTAAGAAACGAGCAGACTGTTCTTAAACTGATGAAGTTATCACAGTGGAGGGCTTTTGGTCAACTTTCAATAGCTTACGGATGGTATTTTGGTCCATAAGCGACTTCCATTCACTTCTGCCCGATGGGGTATCCTCATGGTGTGAAATCGCGAGGGGTGCTGTTGGCGATAGCGGGTCTTGCTGCCTGTATCAGCGCCGCGTACGCCTACCAGCGGGAATTCCGCGATTACCCCGGCGAAGACCAACTGCCGCCCGTGACTCCGGAACAACTGAGGCCTTCCGAGTTCGTATTCGGGCGTCTGATGTACCCTTCCGGCGGGGGCTTCGGCCGTTTTTTCGGCTCGGACTGGCGACATGGAGGCCGCGCTAACCCAGGCTGGACCAATGACTATCCGGCTGGGGATCGTCACCTCATGACCGCGCTCAGCCGGCTTACCCGAATCAACGGGCGGCCCGTTGAACAACCCATCAATCTTGAGGACGGGGACGACATCTTTAACTGGCCATTCTTATACGCAGCGCGGACCGCACGGATCGACCTGACCGGGGACATGACGGCCAAACTGCGCGAGTACCTCGATCGGGGAGGCTTCTTCATCGCCGACGACATGTGGGGGCCCAACGAACAGCAAGCGATTGCCGAAACCGTCAAACAGCTTTATCCCAATCGCGAGCTAGTGGAATTGCCTGACGACGCCCAGGCGTTCCATACGCTGTTCGATCTCGACAAGCGCTATCAGATTCTCGGACAGTGGGCCAGGTTCAATGGGATGCGCCCGCTCGACGGCGTTTCTTATGACCCCCACTTCAAAGGGGTCTTCGACGAGAAGGGGCGTATGACCATGGCGGCATGGTTTAACAACGACACGGGCGATTCATGGGAATGGGCGGACGATCCTTCGTACCCGGAAAAGTTCTCGGCATTGGGCATCCGAATCATGCTGAACCACGTCGTCTACGCGATGACGCACTAGTCCCGCGCCACGCGAATCAAGATCACCGCGGCGGCGAACAGCAGATACAGTGCAATCTGCGAAAAGGGTCCTCCGTGAGTCCCTTGCGCAGGCTCGACGGCAAATGCCGCCACAAATAGTACCGTCGCTACAGGCACTGAGATAGACACCCCCCCGCCGGGATCGCTGCTTGGCCGACGGTGCTAGCGCGAGCGAGAGATTCAGTGCCGCGGAGAGCAAGATAAACAAGTGGCGCGAGCGGTAGACAGCGCGGGTTACGTCATTAGCTGCGGAATGGGTGGTACGCGAACCCATCGGATATAGGCGCCGGTCAGTAAAAGACGACGAGTGTCGCGGTGCCAACGATCCAGTGCGCTCGCCGCCAGTCCATGACAGCAGAAATCGTATCACGCGACCGAATAAGGCGAGATCGCGGGCGCGTTGCAGATCGGCGTAAGCAAGTTCCTTCCTAAGATCACCACAGGCGACGGACGCCGGCTATTACCGGAACTCTTCCTGCATCCGCTCCAGTTCCGCCGACCCAGGACACAGCTTCTCATACGCCAGATCGCGCAAGGGCGTCGGCGACGACTGGCCGAGTTCGTGCATATCCGGCGCGCTCGGATCGATGTAGAGCAGCCCCGTGACCACGGCGTTCGCAGGCTGATCGTCCAGATACGCCGCCACCTTCCGCCGATCCATAGGATCGTAATCCTTGGGAACCGCGGTGAAGCGGACCACGCTGCCGTCATGCATCGTCACGGCCGTCGTCCCCGACTCGCTGATCTGGGCCAGAATCTCGCTCTGCGGCGGAACCCAATCGGCTTGCGTCGCCCGCAGCGTGTTCTTGCGCGTGTGCTTGTAGCTCTTGGTCGATCCTTCGTGGTCGTTGAAGGTCACGCAGGGCGACACCACGTCCACCAGCGCGAATCCGCGATGTGTAAACGCGGCCTTGAGAATCGGGACAAGCTGTTCCTTGTCGCCTGAAAAGCTGCGCGCGATAAATGTCGCGCCGAGCGATAAGCTCAGCTTCACCGGATCGATCGGCGCCATCCGATTCGGCTCGCCGCGCTTGCTCTTCGAGCCGATGTCGGAGGATGCCGAGAACTGGCCCTTGGTTAGTCCATACACGCCGTTATTTTCGAGGATGTAAGCCATGCGGATATTGCGCCGGATCGCGTGGCACATCTGGCCGAGGCCGATGGACAGTGAATCGCCATCGCCCGAAACGCCGATGTACAGTAAGTCTCGGTCGGCCGCTGCTGCCCCTGTCACGATCGCGGGCATACGCCCGTGTGCTGAGTTGAATCCGTGCGCGCCGCTGAGAAAGTAAGTAGGCGTCTTCGAAGAGCAGCCGATGCCGCTTAGCTTCGCCACCATGTGCGGCTGCGTATCCAATTCCCATAGCGCGCGAATCACAGCTGCGGTGATCGAATCGTGTCCGCAGCCCGCGCACAACGTGGACATGGATCCCTCGTAATCGCGGATGGTCAGCCCTAGCGCGTTGCGCTGCAGAGTTGGATGCGTGGCGACGGGTTTTGCGATCGACGGCATGGTCGGTGCTCTTTTCTATAGTTGACTCAAGATTCCCTGCACTACGTGGCGGCTGCTCAACGGGAATCCTCCGTAGACCAGAACGCTTCGCAGCTTTTCTTTTGGTACGGCAGTTTCCAGAGTGAGCAGGGAGCGAAGTTGCGCGTCGCGGCTTTGCTCCACCACAAAACAAAAGTCGTGTTGGGCTAAGAACCGCTCCACCACGTCGCCGAACGGAAATCCGCGCACACGTAGATAATCAGCGGTAGTCCCCTGGCGGTCGAGAACGTCCAAGGCCTCGCGCACGGCCTGATCGCAGCCGCCCATAGCGATCACGCCGAACTTTGCGCCTTCGCGCGAAACCAACTCCGGCTCCGGGATGAATTTCGCAGCGGCGGCATGCTTCTTCTTCAGGCGATCCATCACTTCCTGGTACTCGTCCGGAATTTCGGTGTAGCCGCCGAACTTGTTGTGTCCTGACCCACGCGTAAAATACGCGCCCTTTTGGCTTACGCCTGGCAAGGTCCGCGCCGCGACGTAATTTTCGTCCTCCTGGTTATAGCGCTGGAACTTGCCGATTTTCTTTTCCAGATCCTCGGCGTCCAGTACCCGGCCCCTGTCCGGACGATATGCGTCGTCCCAGGTCAGCCTCGGCACCACCCAGTCATTCATGCCGATGTCGAGATCCGACATCAGGATCACCGGCGTCTGGAACTGCTCCGCCAGATCGAACGCCTTCACGGCGAAATGGAAACACTCGTTCGGATTCGCCGGGAATAACAGGATGTGCCGCGTATCGCCGTGCGACGCATACGCCGCCAGCATCAGATCGGATTGCTGCGTGCGTGTCGGCATTCCCGTGGAGGGTCCCACACGCTGCACATCCACGATTACCGCTGGAATCTCGGCGTAATAGCCGAACCCGATCAGCTCGTTCATGAGAGACAGACCGGGGCCGGCAGTCGACGTAAACGCACGCGCGCCGTTCCAGGATGCTCCCAGAACCATGCCGATTGCCGCCAGTTCATCCTCGGCCTGGATGATCAGGTAGTTGTTCTTCCCCGTTTCCGGATCTTTCCGGTATTGCTCGCAGAATCCTTTGAACCCGTCCATTACCGACGTGGCCGGCGTGATGGGATACCAAGCCGCCACGGTGCACCCGGCGTAGATAGCTCCCAGCGCCGTTGCCGTGTTGCCATCGATCAGGATCTTATCCTTGTTGGCGTCCATCTTCTCGAGACGAAACGGCAAGGGGCATTCAAAGTGTTCCTTCGCGTATTGATAGCCCAGTAACAGCGCCTTGTGGTTCGACTCGCGGAGCGCCTTCTTGCCGGCGAATTTCTCGTCCAGCAGCGCATTCACCACGTCCATGTCGATATCGAGCGTCGCGACCATCGCGCCGGCATAGGCGATGTTCTTCATCAAGATCCTTGTGCGCGGATCTTCGAAATTCTGATTGCACAGCTCGGCCAGCGGCACGCCCAGGAATGTTATGTCCTCCCGATGCAGGTCGGGATCGAGTGGCCAAGACGAATCGTAGAGTAGATACCCGCCCGGCCGGACTTCCTTAATATCGCGATCGTAGGTCTGCGAGTTCATCGCGACCATCAGATCGTAATCCAGCGCGCGCGCCGAGTAGCCTTCCTTGTTTACGCGAATCTCATACCAGGTCGGCAGGCCCTGAATGTTCGAAGGAAATAGATTCTTGCCACAAACGGGAATGCCCATGCGGAAAATGGCCTGCATCAGCAGTCCATTGGCGCTGGCCGATCCCGTCCCGTTGACGTTGGCCAGCTTGACCGCGAAATCGTTTACGCGAGTACGGAGGACGTCGTGCATGCTGCTCCTGCGTAGGGAATTATCAGATCGAATTTTTGCATGTCCCACGCCGCCGTCGGACAACGTTCGGCGCACAGGCCGCAGTGAACGCAGACGTCTTCGTCCTTCACCATGGCGCGACCGGTTTGCGGCAACGGATTCGAAGCGTACATCGGCTGCTCCAGGTTGGTAGCCGGAGCCGAAAGCCGCGTTCGCAAGTCAGCCTCATCGCCATCGCGCGTAATAGTCAGGCACTGCACTGGACAAATATCCACGCAGGCGTCGCATTCGATGCACCGATTCTCGACGAAGGCTGTCTCGATATCGCAGTTGAGACAGCGCTGCACTTCGCGCGCGGTCTGCTCCGGGTCGAAGCCTAGCTCCACTTCAATGTTGAGCTGCTGGAAGCGCTTCGTCAGCTCCACATGCTGCATCTTCTGGCGCTTCGACGGATTGTAGTCGTTGTGATAGCTCCACTCACTGATCCCCATCTTCTGGCTGACCAGATTGGAGCCTTGCTTGGGTCGATCGGTGACCGGCACGCCTTGGCAATGATTGTGAATCGAAATCGCCGCCTGGTGCCCGTGCGCGACCGCCCAAATGATGTTCTTGGGTCCCCACGCCGCGTCGCCGCCGAAGAAAATTCCAGGACGAGTCGACTGGAAGGTCGTCTGATCGACCGCCGGCATGCCCCACTTGTCGAAGTCGATGCCCAGATCGCGCTCGATCCAGGGAAAGGCATTTTCCTGACCGATCGCGAGGATCACGTCGTCTGCGGGAAGAAACACTTCGTCGATTACGCGGGACTTTTTGGCCTCCGCGTCCCATTCCAGGCGCTCAAACTCCATGCCCTTCAGCACGCCGTTTTGGACTACGAATCGCTTCGGCGCGTGATTAATGGTGATATCGATACCTTCTTCTTCGGCGTCCTCCAGTTCCCACGGCGAGGCCTTGAAGAATCCGCGCGGGCGGCGCGCCATCACCTTAACGTCTTTTCCGCCCATTCTTCGTGACGACCGGCAGCAATCCATCGCAGTGTTGCCCACGCCGATGATCAGAACGCGCTCGCCAATCTTGTCGATATGCCCAAACGCGACCGATTCCAGCCAGTCGATGCCGATGTGGATGCGATCCGTATCCTTGCGGCCCGGCAGATCCAGTTCCTTGCCGCGCGGCGCGCCGGTTCCGATGAAAACCGCATCGTAACCGTCCTTTAAGAGCGTTTGAAGGCTGCGCACGGGCGAGTTGTAGCGAATGTCTACACCCATGTCGAGAATCGTGCCGACTTCGTCCTCCAGCACTTTTTCCGGCAACCGGAATGACGGGATATTCGTCCGCATCAACCCGCCAGGCTTGTTCTGCTTTTCGAAAATGGTGACTTCGTAACCCAGCGGACGCAAATCGTTCGCAACCGTGAGCGAGGCCGGTCCCGCTCCGATCAGCGCCACTCTTTTGCCGTTCGATTCGTTAGGAATTTTGGGGAGTAAGTGCGAGATATCGCCTTTCAAATCGGCGGCTACGCGTTTCAGGCGGCAGATCGCCACAGGAGCACCGTCCAGCCGTCCGCGGCGGCAAGCGGGCTCGCACGGCCGATCGCAGGTGCGGCCTAGAATCGCCGGGAAAACATTGGATTCCCGGTTCACCATGTAGGCGTCGGTATACTTACCCTGTGCGATAAGACGGATGTACTGCGGTACATTCGTGTGCGCAGGGCACGCCCACTGGCAATCGACTACTTGGTGGAAGTAATCAGGGTTGCGAACGTCGCTAGTCTTCAGAATCTTTCCCCTGAGATTTGATTTTACAACAACTTATGGGCGACAATTTCATACACCTGTGAACTCCCTAGTCCTTCTTCCCGGGTTCCTCTGCGACCAAACCGTCTGGAAACAGCAGATAGCGTCGCTAGCCGACGTAGCGAATGCTGTATGCATGGAGTGGGCTCCCGAGCACGATTCGATTCTCGCCATGGCGGAGGCCGTGCTGCGCTGGGCCCCCCCGACCTTCGCATTGGCAGGGCATTCCATGGGTGGACGCGTCGCATTTCAGGTCTATCGCCTGGCCCCTGAACGAGTAACCAAAATTGCCGTATTGAACACAGGCTCCGATGCAAAGCCCGGGGGCGACGCAGGGGTCGCTGAAGAAACAGGCCGCCGCAAGTTACTCTCCATGGCCCGATCTCAGGGCATGCGGACAATGGCAGTCGAGTGGCTCAAAGGCATGCTGCCTCCCTATCGCCAGGACGATACTCTGCTGGTTGAAGAAATCATCCAGATGTTCGAACGCAAGTCCCCGGATCTGTTTGAGATCCAGATGTTGGCGCTGTTGGGCCGCCCGAATGCGACCCCTTTGCTCGCGGAGATTCAGTGTCCGGCGCTGGTCCTGACGGGCCGCGACGATGCCTGGAGTCCTCCGGCGCGTCATTTGGATATGGCTCAATTGATCCCCAAGAGCGAACTGGTCCTGGTCCCCAAATGCGGGCATATGTCGACCGTGGAACGTCCGGATGACGTAACCGCCGCAATGCGTCGTTGGCTAAAGTAGGACAGGTGATCTTGTCACCTGTTACTCGGAACGGCTATCATTATCTTTTCCTTGAAGTGAACGGAATCATATAAGTGGCAAGAACAGTTGGGGTCCTCAAAGAGACCTTCCCCGGTGAGCGGTGTGTGGCGATTGTCCCGCGATCGGTGGAGCCTCTCAAAAAATCTGACATCACGGTGATCGTGGAACCGTCGGCCGGCGTCGAGGCTGGGTACACTGACGATCAGTACATCGCCAAGGGCGCGACCACGGCGTCGCGCGAAGAGATTTTCGCGCAGGCCGACATCCTGATCCAATTCCGCAGTCTGGGCGCGAATCCCGAAGCTGGCCGCGCCGATCTTCGCTCTCTGCGCGCAGGCCAGATCGTGATGGGACTCGGAGAACCCCTGACGGCGGTTCGCGAAGCAGCGGATCTCGCGGCCACCGGCGTATCGTACTTCGCCCTCGAGCTGATCCCGCGCACCACGCGCGCCCAGAGCATGGACGTGTTGTCTTCGCTCGCGACCATTTCCGGCTACGAAGCCGTTCTTCTATCCGCTCGAGCGCTGCCGAAAATCTTCCCGATGCTGATGACCGCCGCCGGCACCATCACCCCGGCGAAGGTATTCGTGATCGGAGCGGGTGTCGCAGGATTACAGGCTATCGCGACTGCACGCCGTTTGGGCTCGGTTGTCAGCGCCTACGACGTTCGTCCGGCGGTGAAAGACCAGATCGTCAGTGTGGGCGCGAAATTCATCAGCCTGGACGTGGAGGCCACAGCCGCGGAAGACAAGGGCGGCTATGCCAAAGTCATGGATGAAGCGTTCTATCGCCGCCAGCGCGAGCTGATGCTGGAGGTGGTTCGCGAACAGGACGTGGTGATCTCGACCGCCGCCGTACCGGGCAAAAAAGCCCCAGTGCTGATCACCACGGAAATGGTGGAGGCCATGGCGCCCGGGTCGGTGATCATGGACGTCGCCGCAGTGCGCGGCGGCAACTGCGAGCTCACGCGGCCTGGAGAGACCGTCATCCACAAGGGCGTCACCATTCTGGGCCCGACGAATTTCGCGTCGATGGCCCCCTACCACGCGAGCCAGATGTTCTCGGCTAACGCCATCACGTTCCTGAAACATCTGATTGGTTTCCTGCCTCTGACAAACGATGTGACCGACGATATCGTCACGGACACTCTGGTCACACACGCCGGCGAGGTGACCAATTCGCGAGTCCGCGAAGCGCTGGGATTACCCGCCGCTGAACCTGTTTCCTCCGGGAAGGTTTCCTAAGACAATGCAGTCCTACGAATTTGGCTTGTACGTCTTCATGCTCGCCGCGTTCCTCGGATTCGAGCTGTGCAAAAGGGTTTCCCCGCTCCTGCACACGCCGCTGATGTCGCTGTCCAACGCGATCTCGGCTATCGCAGTGGTCGGCGCGATCTTGATCTCCGGCGAGAAAGACGCCAGTACGCTGACGCGCGCTCTGGGATTCGTTGCGGTGGTCTGCGCCACCTTAAACGTAGTCGCGGGCTACCTGATCACCGACCGTATGCTCAGAATGTTCCGCAAGCGCGAGCCCGACAAGAAATAGTCAAGAAATGACCAAGCAATGATAGAGAACGTTCTTCCCGCGATCTACCTGCTCGCCTCCGTAGGCTTCATTCTCGCGGTCAAGTGGATGAACAACCCCGCCACCGCGCGCCGCGGAGTCATCATCGGCGAGATCGGCATGCTGCTGGCCGTGATCGGCACGATGTTGCGGCCCGAGGTGGTCGAGTATCGATGGATCTTGATCGGGCTGGGTATAGGTTCGGCGATCGGCGCGCCCCTGGCCTATTTGATGCCGATGACTGCCGTTCCGCAGCTTACCGCGCTGTCGCACGCCTTTGGCGCGATGGCGTCGGCGCTGATCGGCACCGCGGAATTCTATAAGGGTGTGATCCCGCTCGGTTTCCCGATGGGCGCACTGGTGGTTGAAACGCTCCTGGGCTTTCTTACTACCACGGCCAGCATTATCGCTTTTGCGAAGTTACAGGAGCTGATGCCTACGCGCCCCATGACGTACAAGGGCCAGAACGTCGTCAGTCTCAGCGTACTCACTGCCGCAATTGTCATCGGTGGCTGGATGGTGGCTGCTCCCGCACCGGTCTGGGCGTATCCGGCTTTTGTTGCCCTCGCGTTGCTGTTTGGCATCATGCTGGTGATGCCGATCGGCGGCGCCGACATGCCGACCGTGATTGCGCTCCTGAATTCTTACGCTGGTGTCGCCGCGGCTGCGATGGGATTCGTGCTGAACAACCGCCTGCTGATCATCGCCGGCGCGCTCAACGGATCAGCCGGCTTGATCCTGTCGATCATCATGTGCAAGGCCATGAACCGATCATTTACGAATGTGCTGTTCGGGGCTTTCGGGCAAATCACGGCTGCGGTGGCGGGCACGACAGCTCAGAGGCCGGTTCGTTCGGCGAACCCCGACGAAGCTGCATCGATTCTGGATTCCGCGCGCAGCGTCATCGTGATTCCGGGTTACGGCATGGCCGTCGCCCAGGCACAGCACAAGATCCGCGAACTGTATGATGCGCTCACCAAACGCGGGATTGACGTGAAATTCGCCATCCACCCGGTGGCGGGACGCATGCCCGGCCACATGAACGTGCTTCTGGCCGAAGCCGATATCCCCTACGACAAACTGCTTGAGATGGATGAGATCAATGGCGATTTTCCCAACACCGATGTCGCCCTGGTCATCGGCGCGAATGACGTGGTGAATCCGCTGGCGCGCACGGATAAAACCAGCCCCATCTACGGCACGCCGATTCTGGATGCCGATCGCGCCCGCACGGTCATGGTGATCAAGCGCAGCATGAGTCCGGGTTTCGCGGGCATCGATAACGAGCTGTACTACATGAACAACACACTCATGCTGTTCGGGGACGCGAAGAACTTTGTCGCCGGCATCGTGAAAGAGCTGGCGGGTTCCCACTAGGCGATTGTCGAGATAACATTGTCATATGAGCGCGTTGTTGCTCATCGTGATTTGCTTCTTGGCAACGACCCTCTGTGCCCAGGTTCGCTCCCGGGAATTCCCGCCTGACATCGTTCCGCCCGAGGTTCTAAAGGGCAAAGACGCCCTCACCGCGGACCCCCAACACTACAAGCTGGAGCTGGAGAACGATCACATGCGCGTTTTGCGCCTGATCCTCAAAGCTGACGAGGTTTCGCCCGTCCACGACGATCGCGACGCCCTATTCGTCTGCATCGCCGCTGGATCAGAGAAGGCGTGTCACTTAAGGCTGACCCGCCCCGGCGGCCGCAGCCAGGACATCCACATGCAAGCCGGGGAATCCCGCTGGGTCTACGCCGATACTCGCTCTGAGAAGAACCTCGGCAGCCAGCCCCTTGAGTTGCTGGTCATCGAGACCAAGTAACTTATAATGGGACGTTCACCGTAGATCAGACATGAAAATCGATATCTTCAACCACATCTTCCCCCAGAACTATTTCGACGAGTACATCGCCGGTCCCAAGGCGCTCCCCGATATCGGCAAACGCGTACGCAACATGCCGACCATCGTGAACCTCGACGCGCGTTTCAAGGTGATGGACGAGTTCGGCGATTACTGCCAGGTCATCTCCCTACCGGCCCCCGCCATCGAGGCATTCGGGGGTCCCAATGAGACTCCCGCCATCGCGCGGTTCGCGAACGACGGAATGGCCGAGCTGTGCCGCAAGCATCCCAAGCGTTTCCCGACCTTCATCGCATCGCTGGCGATGAACAATCCCGAGGAAGCCACCAAGGAAGCCATCCGCGCTGTTACCGAACTAGGTGCGGGCGGTGTCCAGATCTTCACCAACGTCACCGGCGAGCCACTCGATGAACCCAAGTACCAGCCGTTCTTCGATGAGATGGCCAAGCGCGATATCGGCATCTGGATGCATCCGGCGCGTGGCGCCAACTTTCCGGATTATGTCACCGAGAAGAAGTCGAAATATGAGATCTGGTGGACATTGGGTTGGCCTTATGAAACCAGCGCAGCAATGGCGCGGATGGTCTTCTCCGGCCTGCTCGACCGCAATCCCGGAATCCGGATCCTGACCCACCACCTCGGAGGCATGATTCCTTATTTTGAGGGCCGCGTCGGCCATGGCTGGGACCAGCTTGGCACTCGCACTTCCGACCAGGATTACGTGTCGTTACTCAAATCGATGAAGAAGCGTCCGGTGGATTACTTCCACATGTTTTATGCCGATACTGCACTGTTCGGCGCGGATGGAGCCACGCGTTGTGGCATCGAGTTCTTTGGGTTCGATAAAGTCTTGTTCGCGTCCGACGTGCCTTTCGAACCGTCTCCCGGCTTGTACATTCGCGAAACCATCCGCATTATTGACGGTCTCGACATCACCAACGTGCAGCGCGAGCAGATCTACCGCGGCAACGCGCTAAAATTTCTGAAACCCGCCAAGGTTCTGCAAGGCGTCTAACGATGCGATATCCCACCGCACTGCTGGTTTCGTTGATCGCCGCCGTTCCTCTTGCGGCGCAGTCGTACAAGGCGCCCCGCACCGCCGACGGCAAGCCCGATCTGCAAGGCATCTGGCAGGTGATGAACACCGCCGCCGTGAACCTTGAAGATCACATCGCAGTGCTAGGCATGCCCGCGGGCCGCAGCGTCATCGTCGATCCTCCCGACGGCAAGATCCCGTACACGCCGGCAGCCGCGCAAAAGCAGAAAGAAAATTTCAAGAACCGGGCCAAAGCCGATCCGCTGAACATTTGTTACATCCCAGGCGTTCCGCGCGTGATGTACCTCCCGTTCCCAATCCAGATCGTGGAGACGCCCAAGTATGTGCTGATGGCTTCGGAATTCGCCCATACTCTCCGCATGGTTTATATGAACGGCACCAAGCATCCCGACGTCGCCCTGTTTTGGATCGGCGATTCGCGCGGGCATTGGGAAGGCGAGACGCTGGTCGTCGACGTGGCGAATAATCTTCCCGATACGTGGTTTGACCGATCTGGAAACTTCCACAGTGACGCGCTTCACATAGTCGAGCGCATCACTCGTACGGAACCCGATATTCTTACCTACGAAGCAACGCTAGAGGATCCCCAGGTGTTCACTCGGCCTTGGACCATCCGGATGTTGCTGTACCGGCATAAAGAGCCCAACTTCAAGCTGCTCGAGTACGAGTGCAACGCGTATTTAGAGGACGCCGAGAAGGAGAACAAATGAGAAAACTGAATACGCTGAACCTGGTGGTGGCGTCCGTCACCGCCGCCGCACTGATGACGTTCGCGCCGATTCCCGGTGCGGGTCAAGACAAACAAAAAGGCGGACGGGGCGGCGGCAAAGGGAAAGGCGGCCCTCCCGGCGCCGAGCAGTACGGGCCCTACTATGCCGCACCCGCAAAGGCGGGCGAACCCGTGGGGCGCACTCCCGATGGGCAACCCGACATGCAGGGTTTCTGGACGCCGCGCTTCAATCAGGCGATTTTCGAAGTTCAGAATCATCCCACCGCGCAGCCCGGAATCGGCCCCGGCAAGGGTGCAATCGTCGATCCGGCTGACGGGCGCATCCCCTACAAACCCGAGGCCGCAGCCAAAGCCAAGGAAATGCTCGCCAAGCAAATTTATCTTGAACCCGAGGCGCATTGTTACGTGTCGGGCGTACCTCACGCGGCGTACCAGCAGTTCGGTTATCAGATCGTTCAGCCGGCCGGATATGTACTCTTTCTGACCGAGTACGCGCACACCTATCGTGCGATTCCCACCGACGGGCGCCCGCACATTTCGCCCAACATCAAGCTATTTCGTGGCGATTCCGTGGGCAAGTGGGAGGGCGGTACTCTGGTGATCGACACCACGAATCAGAACGGCAAAACCTGGTTTGACATGGCGGGCAACTTCACGACCCCGGCCATCCATGTGGTCGAGCGCATCACACCCGTCGATACCAACAACATCAACTATGAAGCCGTTGTGGACGATTCCACGATCTACACGCAGCCTTGGAAGATCGCGGGGCAGCTCGGGCGGCATCCTGATCAGAACATGGAGCTAATGGAATTCGCCTGTGTGGAAGGCAACCAGGATCTGGTGCACTACACAGAGGGTGTGGGCGGCAAAGCCAAGGAAAAAGGCGCGCTCCGGCAATAACGATTTATTTCAGGATACTTGCCCGCTTGATGTAGTCGAGCTTGGGGAACCGCGGAACCAGATACGCATTGGCGCCTTCTTCCACTGCGCCCGGATCGATGAACTTGCCGGTCGGCCGCAGTTCGCCATAGCCTGAATAGAACTTATCCACTACATCCAGGCCCTCGACAACTTTGGCGAATGGCACGAAGCGCTGCTCGTCCAGGACTGCGTTATTGTTCAAGTTGATGAAGATCTCAGTGGCTCGCGTATTCGGTCCGGATTGGGCGAACGCCAGCGTGCCCACCAGGTTCTTCTGCTGCGGCGGATCGTCGACGATAAACAGATTCCGCCAGACCGTGTGAACGTCGTAATCGCGATGCACGCCGAACTGCACGATGAATTGGGGAACCACGCGGAAAAAGCGGCTCTCTGTGAAGTAGCCCATGCGCACCAGCTCATGGAACCGGTCCACTCCGTGTGGCGCCCAGGAACGCGTCGCTTCCACAATAACGTCCCCTTTGGAGGTTTCGAACTTCACCCGGAAGACTTCCGGGACGACGATCTTCTTCTCCCCGCAGGCGGAAAGGGAGAGACAAATCGCCAACGCACAGGCGATCGTCCCGGCTCGCATGGCTTGCTTCGACTACGAAATCCCCAACAGCTCGATCTCGAAGACCAGGGTCGCGCCGCCGGGAATATCGGGGGGAGCGCCGCGCTCGCCATACGCGATGCTCGCGGGACAAACCAGGCGCGATTTGCCGCCGACTTTCATCATCTGGACACCCTCGGTCCAGCAGGGAATCACCATATTCAGCGGAAACTCCGCGGGCGCGTGGCCATAAGAGCTATCGAACTCCTTCCCGTTGGTTAACGTCCCGCGGTAGTGAACCTTCACGGTATCTGTTGCCTTGGGCGATGCCCCCGTGCCGGCTGTAATCACGCGGTACACGAGACCGCTGGCGGTTCTCTGCGCCCCGGGTTCGGCGGCGGCTGTGTCGAGGAAAGCTTTTGAATCAGGGCTTGAGCTCACAGTGGTTTTCTCCGAAGGTTCATTCGATGATTCTTGTTTGGAAGAGCACGAAACCAGTACAACCGGCAATAAGCAGATCAGGACGCGACGCATTCGCTCAGAATACCAGCTACGGAAGAATCGCCAGCAGTTCGATCTCGAAAACCAGCGTCGCTCCCGGAGGAATCGACGGGCGGCCCTGGTCTCCGTAAGCAATTCCCGACGGGCACACGAGCTTCGATTTACCCCCGACCTTCATCTTCTGAACGCCCTCAGTCCAGCATGGGATAACACCGTTCAGCGGGAATTCCGCCGGCATATTTCGCTTGTAGGAGCTGTCGAACTCGGTACCGTTGATTAGCGTGCCGCGGTAGTTCACTCGGACTCTGTCCGTTGATTTCGGTGAGGGCCCCGTGCCTGCCGCCAGTTCGCGGTACACCAGGCCGCTGGAGGCGCGAGTGGCTCCAGGCTCGGCAGAAGCCGCATCCAAAAAGGCCTTGGCTTTAACCTTCTCCGCAGCCGCCATTTTGGCCGATCGGGCCTGTGCAAACGCAGGGAACTTCGGTTGCCAAGCGTCCAATTCTAGAGCCGGTTTCCCCGCTGCGGAGTCGTTGAGAGCCTGCTTTATGATGGCGTATTCGGCGGGCGTAATGCCCATCTGCGAAAGCTGCTGGGCCATGCTGAGTCCCAGCGCGTAAATGGTTTTCTGGTCGTCCGTGGTCAAGGCTCCGGGAGCCGCGGCCGGTGTTGCCGACTTACTTTTAGCGGACTTCGCCGCGGTCTTAGCCGCCCTCGATGCCGGAGTAGCGCTCTTGGCCGCAGGGGCGGCTTTGGTCGCCGGAGGCGGAGTTTGCGCCATCAGGATGGCCGGAAAAAGGATCAGGAATGCACGCATTTTTCCAGAGTAACATTGGAGGGTGCGTATCCCATATTTGGCTGCCGCTTTGAGTCTCGCATGCGCCGCTCAGCTTCCAGGCCAGGATGCTGCCAACGGCAAAAAGCTATTCGCTAAATACGGATGCTATGAATGCCACGGCAGCCAAGGGCAGGGGACCACGGCAGGCGCTCGTCTGGCTCCGAAACCGATCCCGCTCGCCGCGCTGATCGCTTACACGCGTCAGCCCAAAGGACAGATGCCCCCCTATACTGCCAAAGTTGTTTCCGATGCCGAACTCGCCGATATCCGCGCTTATCTCGCGTCTATTCCGGAACCGCAGTCATCCAAGAACATCCCACTCCTGAATCAGTAGACGATCTAGCAAGGCGCAGCCTTCAGCGGAACGTTGAAAAGGTGCGTGCAGGCATGCATCTGAACCGTCGCGGCGATCAAAAGCAGATGAATAGTCTGAGCATCAGTTGCGCGGAGGAATCGTCCAAAGATACAACTTCCGGCTAAAGAAGCCGTCATCGCCGGTATCCACGTTGAATTCTTTCTCCGGCTTCCAGTCGCCCATATCGAAAGTGTTCGAAACGACGCGAGTACCCGGCCGGAGTTCCTGCAACAGCTTGGGGCGGAGCCGTGCGTTCACGCTGGTCAATAGGAACAGCGTCACTACGCTGGCCTCCCGGATGTTGGCCTTGAACAGGTCGTTCTCCTCAAACCGGACCAGTTTTTCCACACCGGCTTTCTTGGCGTTATCAGTGGCTTCCCGGATACGCTGCGGATCGATATCGATCCCCACGCCGTGCGCGCCGTACAACCTCGCTGCGGTGATCACGATGCGACCATCCCCGCAACCCAGGTCATAGACTACGTCGTCGCCGGTGACTCGCGCCATCTTCAACATCGCCTCCACCGCCGCCTGAGTAGTGGGAACATAAGGTACCTCGGGAGTTTGTTTTGGCGGCTGCGGGGCTTGCGCCAGAACGCTCGAAATCAGGAGAATTGTCGATGCCAAGGGTCGCATTCCTCACCTCCCGACGACCAGACTATAATAATCTGTACAGAACCGGGTTTTCATCCGATAGAAGCCCGTCCGACATCTAGGTAGATCACAATAGAGGTGAGGGAGCTTCTGTGAATCTGGCGGGCTTTTTTGGCTGGCCGACCCGGCTGAACGGGTCGGGACCGCGCACACCATCGCGTGCCGCGCGTAGGGCCATCCTGCTGTGCCGCAATCTCTTGTCCGAACGCGGTGAAGTTTCCGGTACGCTTCTTGCCGCCGAAGCATTAGCCGCTTATCAGGCACTGGACGAAAACTCGCGCGCCGGGTTCTTCGATCTGCTCATCGAGGAGTTCTCTCCGGATTCCAAACAAGTCTTAAGCGCCGGGGACGCCTATCGCGCCGATCCGTCCCCTGAGAATCTGGCCCGTTTGCAGGCCGCCGTGGAATCGCCTCGCGAGGAGCTTTTCCGGCGTCTGAACCTCGCGCCTGGCGGTACGCGAATCCTAGTAGAATTGCGGGGCGGCCTGTTGCGTAAGCTGGATCTGAATCCGCACTGGGAACCGATCGTGGCGGATCTGGAGCGCCTGCTGATCGCTTGGTTCAATCGCGGATTTCTGGAACTGCGTCGGATCGATTGGCGCACTTCGGCGCTGGTGCTCGAGAAACTTATCCGCTATGAGGCGGTTCATGAAATCCAGGGGTGGAACGATCTGCACCGCCGTCTGGAGGTCGATCGCCGCTGTTATGCGTTTTTTCATCCGGCCCTGCCCGATGAACCAATCATCTTCATCGAAGCGGCGCTCACCCACGGCATGACCGACCGGGTCCAGCCTTTGCTCGATCCCGGCTCGGCCGTGTTGCCACCCGAGTCGGCCGACTTCGCGATGTTCTATTCCATTACGAATTGCCAGGAAGGTCTGCGCGGCGTGCCTTTCGGCAGCTTCCTCATCAAGCAGGTCGTCGAAGACTTGGGCCGCGAATTCCCTCGCATCCGCAAATTCGCGACGGTTTCGCCGGTTCCGGGCTTTCGCGAGTGGCTGGCGGCGGATCCCGAATTCGCGCCTCTGCAGGTCAAGCTGGCACAACCCCTTTGGTGGGAGAGTGAGCGGCTTTCCGAAGAACTTCGCCAGGAACTCATTCCTTTGTGTGCGCGCTACCTTCTTCACGCGAAGCATCGCCGCGAGCCGCTCGATCCAGTTGCCCGTTTTCATCTCCGCAACGGAGCCCGGCTCGAGCGGATCAACTGGCTCGGAGACATATCCGCCATCGGAATGCAGCGGTCCGCCGGCATCATGGTGAACTACTTCTATCGCCTCGCGGATCTCGAGAAGAATCACGAGACCTACACGCGCGACTATCACATCGTCGCAGCTTCCGAGATCGAATCGCTCGCCAAACGCAAGACTATGCGGCCCGCGCCTGGTCCCCACAACAAGCGCTTACCCGCATAACGCCGCGCTACTTCTTCGACACGCTCGCTGCCGCGGGACCCACTGCGCCCTTGGTCGCCGAATCCCAATGCTCGACCAGCTTCCCGTTCACGACCCGCAGCATGTCGAACCATGTCGTCGTGTACTTCTTACCCGGCGCCGACGGATCGTCATACTCTTTCACGAACGATAACGTCACGTAGTCGCCTTCGGCCTGGATCGCCACCAGATCGTCGAGCGTCGCCGGAATCGGCGGAAGCTGTTTCGGCTTAATTGCGTTGAAGTACGCTTTGAAGCCGGCGATTCCGGTTTCGGCATTGGGGTTGTGCTGAATGTAATCGACAGCCATGTACTTGTCCGCTTCATCCACGCGGAATCCGCGCAGCACGATGCGGAAAAAATCGTACACCAGCTTCTTGTTCGCCGCGAGCTTGGGATCGCTGCTCTTGAGCATAGCGGCCTGATTCTTGCCCGGGACTACCGGCACCGCCGCGAATACGGGTGCGCATGCCGCGGCCAGCGTGAGAGCATAACCAAGGATGTTCATGTTCGTTCTCCTAAATAAGAAATAAGTCTTACTTGCCTACCAAATGCTTAACGTCGACATTATTTTCCTGGCAGATGTACTCGTATAGTTCCCCACCTGGGACGAACGGAATCAGGTAACTGGTGGTCCACGGCTTCTCATACATCTCGGGATCGTCGACCGTCACTTCGTAACGCATCGACAGCTCATTCAGGCGCGTGAACTTCTCCATGATGTGTAACTGTTCGCCATGCGGATGGCCGTCCTGGTCGAGCCACGTCCGGTTATTGAACCCGATCACGTCCGTCACCAGCGTGTCGCCTTCCCAGTGACCGATCGACTCGCCTAGATATGCGGGATTGGGGTCCTTCGAATGCGGACGACCGTCGGTGTAGATTTCGCGCCACACGTGCGCCGCGCCTTCGAAGATGAAGAGGACGCGGTCGGGCTGCTGGAAAATCTGAAACGGGAACGGCGTCGCGTACATGCGCGGAATCCCCGGAGGCAGGCACAGCGACTCAGGATCGTCTTTCGAAAGCGTTGCCAGCCGCCGGTCGTATTCCGCTTTCGCCGCCGGCTTGAACGGGATCTCGATCGGCTTCTCCACAGGCGACCGGTTCGGTCCGCCGGTGCCGGTTCCAGACAGATTCACGATGGTCCGGGGATTCCAGGCGCCCTTACCGTTTCCCAGATCCGGCTTGCCGTCGGCAAGGCGCGGCGTCGGTTTGGGATTGGCGGCTTGCGCTCGAGGAACATCGTTCAGCCGGCCGCCGATGCCCCCCTGCGCGCCCAGCTCCATCGGCAGCGAAACGCCCAGCGCCGCTAGTAGCATCCATGTGGACATAACGTTTTAGATGATAGCCTATGTCAAAGGTAATCGCCATGACTTATCGCAGTCGCCGCGATCTATGAATCCATGTCGAAAGCAAGCCCGCGGCTGATTTCCTGCGGCGCGCTTAACACGCCAAGGATGCTCGATCCGCTGGAAAAACGCTTGGCCTCATGAAACAGACGACTTTGTGGCTGTTCATTATCGTCGGCCTCGTACTTGTGGCCTACGGTCTCTACCGACTCCGGCATTCGAAGACCAAATTGAACGTCGAGCCTCGGGCCGCTGAGGAGATCGAGAAGGCCAAGCGCCAATAGCCCCTCGCCGACGTTTATACTGACCGCAAGGAGGACAGCCTTCTGAAAGCGAAACCGACTCCCTTCGATCCCAAGAGCTTTCTGGCCAAGGTCGGTAAGGGAAGGACCCTCACCGCGTACGGCAAGAATAAACCGATTTTCGCGCAGGGCGACTCCGCCGATGCCCTCTTTTACATCCAAAAAGGCAAGGTCAAGCTCACCGTTGTTTCGAGGCATGGTAAAGAAGCCATTGTGGCCGTCCTGGGGCCTGCCGACTTCTTCGGCGAAGGGTGCTTGGCGGGTCAACCGAAGCGGATCTCCACCGCCACGACACTGTCTGATAGCACGGTCGTACGGATAGAAAAATCGGCAGCGATGAAAGTGATCCGTGAAGAGCCGCGTTTCTCCGAGTTCCTCATGTCCTATTTACTCTCCCGTAACATTCGGATTGAGGAAGATCTGGTCGACATGCTTTTCAATTCCAGTGAAAAGCGGCTGGCGCGGATATTGCTCTTACTGGCCAATTTTGGCAAGGAGGGAAAACCAGAACAAGTGATCCCCAAGATCAGCCAGGAAACCCTGGCGGAGATGGTGGGTACCACCCGGGCCAGAGTCAGCTTCTTCATGAACAAATTCCGTAAGTTGGGCTTCGTCGAGTATGATGGGGGCCTGGAAGTTCACAGTTCCCTCCTGAATGTCATTCTTCACGACGAACCTCTAACAATTCATCAAAAGTGAGCAGTTTTGTACAGACAGGGTTCCGGGCGGGGGTCTATAATTAAGACCTTTTAAACCACCTATACATGCGGTACTCGGCGGCAGTTTCGTTGGGTGTAGTGTGCGGCTTGTCCGGTCTTGCACAAGAGCCGGAACCGGCGCCCGATCCGCACACCATCAAATCGAACATTGAGTACAGGCTCTCCCGCGGTGACCTGCCGAAACTGTCATTCGGTATTGAAAAGCCGAAAAATGTCGAAGTGGTCGGGGGCGGCGAAGACCTATTAAAACGCTGCCTCAGCGACACCACGACATGGTCCAAAGACCGGCTCATGTTCCGTCTGGCGCACACCCATGCCACGGAGATTCAAAGTTGCCGCGAAAACAGTTCCCCCTCAATGCATGCCGTCTTCCTGAAAGTGCCTGATGAACCCTTGCAGACCTGGGTGCACCTCGATGGGCACGGTTCTCAGACTTCCGGCAGCCGGATGGTCCATTTCGGCGAGTTCCTATATCACAAGCTCACGCTTCGGACCAACGATCAGGACCAGATGTTTGAAAACCTACAGCGGTCGTTTTCAAGCTCGCTCCAGACGCCTCCGGACCCAGTGATCCCGCTCACCGGGCACGAACGGTTCACGCTGTTTGCCTCCAAAACTCTAACCAGAGTGCAGCCGTACGCCAGTTCAGTAATGTCCTCGGCCTTTCAGTTGATCAGCCCGAGCGACGTTTGGGGCCGCGGCGTGGACGGATTTACCGACCATATGATAGCCTCCTTCACTCAACGCGTGGTAACGTACGGCCTCCAGAGTGGAGCTGCCGCGGTGCTGCACGAAGATTTGCGATACAAGCCCTCTGACAGCCATAACGTATGGAGGCGAACCGGCCACGCGCTCTTGAGCACGGTGGTTCTCGAAAATCCTCGAGGCAACGATATCGCGTATGCCAACATTGTCGCCGCCATGGGCAGCGGGTTCGTCATCAATACCGTCCATCCGGGGCGAAATATTTCTAATCGTCCGGGGGCGTGGAACCTCGCCGGGCTAAATCTCTTAGGCTTCGCGCAGGGCAATCTCTGGAACGAGTTCAAGCCGGACATCAAGCACCTGGTCCGGCACAAACTGCTGCATCGGAATTAACCCAGCGCAGTTGTGGAAAGCCGACCGGTTCCCTTGCAAGCCGCCAAAATATCCGCCGCTAAAGCCTTTATCGCCGCCAGGTCCGATGGTTTGAAGCAGCAAACGGCCCCTAATGCGGCGATTCGAGCACGTTCCGCTGGGCTCGCATCCGACGTGAGTATGAATACCTGGATGTGATTCAGAATCGGTTCTTCTCGGATTGCCGTGAGAACTTCGATTCCGTTGTACTTGGGCAGATGCAGGTCCAGCAGAATAATGCAGGGATCATTCTTGCGGCGGCCCAAGCGATGATCGTCAATAAAAGCCAATGCTGCCTCGCCGTCGGGAAGGACTTCGAAGTGATAAGGCTCCCCCAGATCATCCAGAGCGTAGCGTAGTAACTCCCGATCCGCCACGTTATCTTCGATCACAAGGATGGTTGGAATGCTCACCTTAAAAACTCCTTGGCTGAGACGTAATTGTCGATCATACCATCCCTTTCATTCGACTCCGATCTACAATGGAGAACACTCAAGGGATGCGTGGAATTAGATGATGAAGATGGCGCGGAACATTCTCGGTGGACTGCTGGTGCTGTTCGGCGCCATCTGGTTTCTGCAGGGGATCAACATTCTTCCCGGCAGCTTCATGACCGGCGACATTCGCTGGGCTTTCTATGGCGGCGTTGCTATCGCCGCGGGAGCCCTGTTGCTGCTCACACCCAACCGCCGCCCGCGAAAAAAATGAAGTGGTGGGCGCGCAGGGATTCGAACCCCGGACCCCCTCGGTGTAAACGAGGTGCTCTAACCAACTGAGCTACGCGCCCCTCTTGGTATTCTACCGGGTTAATTCAACGCGTTACTTTAGCTGCGCCGTTTTGACGCCGCTCTTGGCGTCCCCCCAGGCGATCCAGGTATCGTTTCCCGCGCGCACGATCTTGGGATATCCCAGGCTCGTCCGCGGCCCTTCCGCGATCTTCAACACAGGTCCCGCGACACCTGCCGGCGATACCAAGCGGACCTGAGCGCTAGCCGAGTTGGCGCCTTCTTCGATCCAGGAAACAAACGCGCCCCCGTCGCTGCTGAGTGCCGTCGACGCATAACCCAGAGTGTCGCCGAGGTTTACTTTGGTCGGCTTTGAAAATGTGGTGCCGGCATCCGATGAAAACACTACTTGCACTCGCGGAGTATCGTTCGCTTCGGTATACCACGCGATTGCGACCCGGTTGTCCTTGGCCGCGGCGGATGCGGCGTTCACCGGACACGCATTGATCTCCCATTTGTCTGCATACAGAATCTTCGATGCCGACCACTTCCCGCTCTCCAGGCGAAGCACGGCGATGTCGCGGATGTCCTTAGGAGTATGGTCGCGATAGGCCACCAGCAGACCTTTTGACGTGTTCACCACTGACGTGGGGCAGCACGAGCACGTATCTTTATCCAGCTCTTCCTCTTTGATCTCTTTTCCGTCCGCGCCCACCACCGTCCGCATCAGCGAAACCGGGCCGTCTTCACCCTTCAGCGCCTGGAGCCAGAACAGAGAAGCCTCCTTGGGACCGCTTGCGGCGATGGAAACCAATCCATGCTGCACAGGGCTGCGGTCGTGGTGCGCGATCACTGGTGTCGTCCACTTAATGCCATCGGCGGAACTCGAGACATAGATGGTTTCTTCTTCGCTGGAATCCTTCCCTTTTTCGACCCAGTGGGCGAGCAGCGTTCCATCGCTCAGGCTGACCAGCCCGGGCACTTCTGCCGGATGACGCCAGAATGGACGGCCGGTCGCGATGGTGCGCGCTTCCGACCACGCAGCTCCCTTACGTGCGGCGTAACGTAACGTATACCCGCCGCCTTTCGTGGGTTCCACCCAGCTCAGAAGGGCGTTTCCGTCGGCCGCGACGGCCCAGTTTGGCTGGATGCTTCCGGCAACCGACGGGTTCGGCACGGCCACTGGTTTAAGCGCTTGCGCGAAGCTGCATACAGCGAAGGTGACAGGCAGCAGAATTAAAAAAATCTTCATGGGAGTCCCACTTGATTCTACCAATCGCTCTCATACTGCCAAAAGACGATGGCCCGCAGTGTTGAGGAGTGATATATTTTGTGCAAGCGTCCTCCATGGCACGATGTGTCACTTGCGCCGCCGAAACCGAACTATACGTGAACGGTTCGCCCCTCTGCATTGCCTGTTCAGACAAAAACGAACCACCTACCCGGAAACCGCCGCAATTTTCTGACGCGGGTCTCTCCGAAACGAATGCCGCCCTGAATGCGGCTCGCGACGCTTATAAACGCGCGTTACAGGCCCAAGCGGAAGCATCCCATCTCAAAGGCCCCGAAGGGATGACAGCGCTGTTTAACGCCAACCACCAGTTGGAATTGGCCGCCGCGAAGTACCAGGAGGTGCTCCGGGAATTTATCGCCAGAACAGGCATGCGCCGCCGTTCGGGGTAGAGCCGCAGTCAGCGTTCTCCGAGGACGTGGGCTCGGCCCGCCGGCGAGAGTTCATCCAGCAACACCTTGAATACGCCGTTCGTCCATCCAAAACCCACTTCATTCGAACTGTATCCGTAGCGAACCTCGCCTCGGATATCAGCAGCTCGCCGCTCCACGTCGTACTTCTCCAGAATCGTGCCGGTCTGGCGGAACTCGTGATGCGCCATGCTCAAGAACTTCTCCGCGATGCGGTCGGCATCATTGTTATATCCGTATCGCCGCAAACTCTCCACCGCGATCAGATGCAGGGGAGCCCAGCCGAATGGCGCATCCCATTGGTCCCCGCTTTGATTCGTACTGGTCCGCAGTCCGCCCGGCCGTTCGAACTTTCCTAACGACTCCCGCACGCGCGCCGCTTGAGCCGCGCTCGCAATTCCCGCCCATAGAGGATAGAACGTCGTCAGGAACGGATACCGCCGGATCTGCTTTTGCTCGAAATTGTAGTCGTAATATATTCCGTCGCGGGCGTCCCACATGAGCCGGTTAACTCGCTCGGCTCTCTCTTCCGCCCGCTTCCGCCAAGCCGGCGCTTCTGTCTCCCGGCCGACGATCTGTAAGATCTCCGCCATGTCCTTCTCCATCACATAGAGAAGCGAGTTCAAGCACACGGGATCATAGGCGACAATATCTGCGTTGAAAGGTCCGAACCTCGCGGAAGGATCGAAGCCCGATTCCCGCATCGACCGGTCGGCTTTGTAAAAGGCTGGTGTCAGCTCATTGCGCTGCCGATCGTAAAAACGCGACACATCATATGCCTCTACACGATGTGTCCGAAAGTACTCCCGAACCAAGTCATAGTGGGTATGGCCCGTATCGTTTATTTCCGAAGCCAACACTTCGGGCGACGGTCCTTCTCCCAGGTCCATGTATCGCGATAATCCCGTTTGCGGCGTCAGGTGGGGCTCGCTCATCCAGTAATCGTAGTATTTCGCGGCTGCGTCCACCGATTCTGCCAGCCATTTCCGATCCGCCGTTTTGCGGTAGACCTCGAGCAGCATCTCCGTCAGAAACGGCGGCTGCGACCGTGTCAGGTAATACGTGCGATTCGCATTGAGAATCTGGCCGTACTGCCGGATCTCGTAAACGAAATTGTCCGCCATATCTTTGGCCAGTTCGATCTCGCCGTCCCGCAGCAAGCCAAGCTGGATAAAGTAGCTATCCCATCCGTACATTTCATTAAATCTTCCACCCGGAACCACGTATGGCTTCGGCAGATACAGCAACCCTTGCTCCCGGATGCGCGTAAGATCTTCGGGCAGCCGGCGGATGTCGATTTGGGCGAAACCGCTGGCCGGCATTTGCATACGCAGTTCGCCCTCGATTCGTTCCAGGTTCTCGGTTCGCGCAACATAGACCGGCCAGCGCCCGCTGGGGCCTACGCGAAACTTCGGATCTACCGCCGCGGCTGCTAAATCTCTGTTCGATCGTGTAAGTACAGTCCAGGCGCGCATAATGTAATCGGCGATCGGCAGGCTTTCTGCCGCAGCCGATAGAGCCAGAAGAACAGCCGCAGCCGCCACCGGTGCTGGTTTATGGAACCTCAACAAAACCAGTCTCCATCCTGATAGGTAGTGCGCTAAATGTTGGTTGATGGCTCAAACTGCGGGAGGATGCTCGCCGTCCTGGACTTCTTCCTGGTAGTTGGCCTCGTTCACAGCTTCTAGCGCGGTCCGACACCCTTTCTGGTACGGCTCGACTCGATCCCAGTCAACTGGTTCCCAAAAGAACGGACCGCCTTCATGGAGACCGCGAGCGTACTTGTCCAGGCGCGTCTTGTTGTATATCTTGAAACGGCCTTTTGCGCTGGGGATGTCGTTTGCGCCCGTACGATTCACAATCGCTTCTCTACGGCTGAGACAAATTCTATTTCTCTGGTTTGGCTGGCGCTTCCGAAACGGCAGCTTTGGTTTTCGTCTTTTCGATCATTGCGCGCCATCGATCCTGTCGGATCGGGCCAAACTGATTCTCATAGAGTTTCAGTTGATCGAATATCAAGAAAGCGAGACCAGCCGCATGTTCGGGAGGCATCACAATTCCAGTATGAGCCTTAAACTCCTGCGGCTCCGGCGAATCCGGATTAACGTCCGCAAAGTGTATTCGCAGATCCCATGGTGTTAAAGCGATGCCCGCGACATTGGAGTAGGCGTAGGAATCGGGACGCTTTATCTGGATGGTAAACTCGACGGCTTTTGTCGGGCCGGTTTCTAACTTAAACGCAACCTCGTTGTTATCCGGCATATGTTGTCCTCGCGGCCTGTTCAAGTTTCATGAAACGGATTGGCGTCTCAGGCGCTATAGGTTTTTTGATCGTCACCCCCTGCGAAAGGGAATCTTCTGGCACCGGAACTG
>Ga0105240_10002484_pt1 | contig 29622 bp, 33 predicted proteins | sample KBSC54metaG_FD_80426 | JGI IMG/M metagenome (GOLD analysis project Ga0105240, IMG submission 80426) | Corn rhizosphere microbial communities from Kellogg Biological Station, Michigan, USA - KBS C5-4 metaG | ecosystem: Host-associated > Plants > Roots > Rhizosphere > Soil | place: Michigan, USA... | reverse complement strand
CGAACTAGCCAGCGACGTGATGGACAAGGGGATTGTGCTCACCGGCGGCGCTGCCCAGCTTCGCCAACTCGATGCACTGTTAAGCAAGGTCACTGGCGTGCCATGCGAAGTGGCCGAAGAACCGTTATTGGCAGTTGCCCGTGGCACCGGCATTGCCGTTGAACATTTAGACGCGTACAAACGATCGGTTCTATGGGCAAGAAAGTGAGGGCAATGACGATTGGCATTGATGCAACTCCAGCCACTCGGACCGTCAAAACGGGCACCGAACACTACGCCGAAGCGTTGATATTGGCATTGGCCGCCATGAAGACTGAGCACCAGTTTGTGCTCTACAGCCGCTACCAACCAACCGGAAAGTTGGCGCAACTACCAGCCAACTTTCGCTGGAAGGTTATGCCGTTTCCAATTCTGTGGAGCCAAGTTCGATTGGCGGTTGAGTTTCTTTTTCACCCACGGGCCGTTGATGTGATGTTCTTTCCAGCCCACGTGATGCCGCTGATTCACCCGAAGCGATCAGTCATTACCCTCCACGACATTGGGTTTGAACACTTGCCCGAACTGTACGCCAGTGAACCCATTGGACCGTCATTCCCACCAATTCGCTGGCTAATTACCTTGGGAGTGCGACTGTTTACGGGGTTTCGGTACCGCAATAATGAACTCGATTACCATCGCTGGGCGACTCGATTTGCCCTAGATCATGCCAAGCAAGTGGTGACGGTTTCAAACGCAACCAAGCGCGACATTACAACCCACTTTCACCCAAGTGTGCCAATTACCGTCACTCATTCAGGCTTCGTGGCCGATCGATTTACACCATTAACGCCAACCACTAAAAAGTTGGTACCAAAGCAAATTGCGCGTCAAACCCCATATTTACTCTTCATTGGTCGGCTCGAAGCCAAAAAGAACGTGAAGACGTTAGTCGAAGCCTTTGGCCTGGTAGCGGCAAAAAACAAAAAACTGCAACTGGTGCTGATTGGTCGGCCAGGCTACGGGTACGCTGACATCGCCGATGCTATCCAAGCGTTGCCAGCCGATGCAGCCAAGCGCGTTCACGAACTTGGCTACCGTGGCGATGGGGAAGTACGCCAATGGTTACAGAGTGCCGAGCTGTTTACCTTTCCGTCCGCCTTTGAAGGGTTTGGCATTCCACCGCTCGAGGCAATGGCTTGCGGCGTGCCGGTTATATCAGCCAACGGATCGAGCTTGCCCGAAGTGGTTGGTACTGCTGCCAAGCTAGTTGATACGTACGATGTTCCCGCTTGGGCGTCAGCTATCGAGTCGATGCTTAAATTAGCCAAGCTTCAAGCTGACTATCGCAAACGCGGGCTCAAGCACATTCAAACCTTCCAGTGGTCAGCTACTGCCAAACAAACGCTAACTGTCCTTGAAACTGCCGGAGCAAACCATGCCAAATGACGAAGTAAACAAACCGCACACCCGGGTCGAACATTCTGCCGGCGGCATGATTTGGCGCCACGGCGCCACCGAGCCAGAATGTTTACTGATTAAAGATTCACACGACAAGTGGGCCTTGCCGAAAGGCCATGTTGAGCCAGGCGAAACGAAAGAACAGGCCGCTCGACGAGAAATATTAGAAGAAACCGGCTTGTCAGCGCTCAAGCTGACCGCTGAACTTGGCGAGTCTGACTTTTGGTTTGAAGATAAATGGGAAGTGCAGGGCGATCGCGTACACAAATTTGTTACGTATTACCTGTACGAGCTAACCGAGCCAGAACCGGTGGTCACCTCGGAAGAAGAACGCATTTACGATCATAAATGGGTGACGTTGAGCGAACTCGAAGCCGCCGTGTCGTATCCGTCGCTCACGCCCGCCATCGCCATTACGCTGGCGCTCCTAAAAACAGCATGAACGGTGAACGCATTCTGACTGTTTCCGAATTCAACCAAATTGTGAGCACCACGCTCACGGAATCGTTTCCGTACATTCAAATTGAAGGTGAGGTGAGCGGCCTTAAAGTGCGCCAGGGTCGCTGGATTTCGTTCGATCTGAAAGATTCCGAAAGCTTACTGCCGTGCTTTGGCGTAGTTGGGCAAATTGCACCAGAACTTCTTGCCGACGGCGCCGTTGTTCGCATTACCGGGTCGCCGCGTTTGTACGTACCGTACGGCAAGTACAGTTTTTCGGTGCGTTCCGTTGAGCCAGTGGGGGAGGGAGCACTCAGAAAAGCGTTCGAGCTGATGAAGCAAAAACTTGAGGCCGAAGGATTGTTCGCCCCAGAACGTAAGCGGGCTTTACCGCTCGTGCCCACCTCGATTGGCCTGATCACCAGTCGCGATGGCGCCGTGATTCACGACATGCAGCGAACGCTCGCCAGCCGATGGGGGAAGCTTCGGTTAGTGCTGGCGCCAGTTGCAGTACAAGGTCGCGATGCTGCCACGTCGGTCACAAACGCACTGCGCTACTTTAATAGTAATAATCCCGTCGATGTCATCATTATTGCCCGCGGTGGCGGATCGTACGAAGACTTGGCCGCGTTCAACGACGAAGGGCTAGCCCGCGCTATTGTTGCAAGTCGCATTCCCACTATTAGCGCCATTGGCCACGAATCCGATGTTACCATTGCCGACTTAGTTGCCGACCGGCGGGCGCCAACCCCAACTGCGGCCGCGCAAATTGTGGTGCCGGAACGAAGCGAGTTTGAACTTCGCCTCGCCAACGCCAGTGCCACCATGGAGCAACGGCTGCGGCAACGATTGGCCGATTATCATCGTGATCTGGCCACCAGCGTTCATCGGTTTCGTCGGTTTTACGAAATACAGAGCTTTGGCCTCGAACGGCTAAAGACTGGTTTGGCCACCCAGCGCGCCCAAATTCATTCCAATCTCACGTTCCAACGACAACTCCTTCTGAATCAAACGAATCAATTGGTAACGAATACCCGAAAGTCGATTACCACTACTCGCCAACAGCTCACCGTGCTCGCTGGCGCTATTCATTCGATTGATCCGGCGCATATTCTGAAGCAGGGTTACGCCCTTGTGCGCCATACCGACGGATCGGTAGTTGACTCGATTAAAACGGTAGTGCAAGGTGAACAGCTGGGAGTGCAGTTAAAAGATGGCACGCTAAAGACCTGGGTTATCGAACAACACGAAGGGAAAGCATGACCAACAACGAATCAAACAAACCATCGTTCGAAGAACGATTTACCGAGCTTCAGAAAATTGTTGAGCGGTTTGAGCGAGGCGATGTGCCATTGTCTGAATCGCTGGCCTTATTCAAAGAAGGTATGACGTTAGTTGGTGCGCTTGAAAAAGAGCTGAAGGCGACCGAACAAACGCTCGAAACGATTGAACGCGATTTTTCGAAAAACGAACCAACGCCACCAGCAGAAGAGCCGGCGGAGTAGCTGCAACCGGTTGATTTTGTAAGACCGACCAGGTATACTGGCCGGTCTTTTGATAAAAGACGCACCTAAACATTCTGCCGGCGCAGCGGCATATATCTGCGCTTGGAGTACTGAATGGATGACCGTGATGCACTCTGGGCGAAACTCGCCGAGCTTCGTGAAAAGCTTGGCACTATTTCACCCGGGATTACGATGGAATATCCCTGTTCGAGCGTTTTCGAAGCGTCATCGAGCAATGTCGTAGCCGAACTCGATCAGTGTGTGACTGGGTTACGCCTACTACTGGAAACCGTTGACTCTCCGCTGTCCCACAACGAACGTCGCGATCTGTTGGAAAATGTTCGACTTACGCTCGAACATACCCACCAGCTGGCACTCGCCCAGCCGACAACCCTCGATCAAATTCACCAATCGCTCACACATATCTACGCAGTGATTGGCTACCAATCAAGTACGCGCCAGGAGCTTGAGTATGACTTGGCCACAACTCAAGCGCTCATCGACAACTTGCCAAATTCAGAAGAACGCTGCTTCAGCGTTTTTCAGAACGAAGCCAACAGTCTTCCGGACGAATTTCGGTACTGCGTCGACTTTCTTTACGCTGTTATTCACGCGCCAAGTTCAGAGATTTCTTACCACGAACGTCCAAGCTTCGTTGCCGAGGTCGAACAGTCGCTCGAACACACCCGATACTTCGTCGTAACAAACCCAAGCTTCGGCATCATTCATCAACGGATAAAGCAGCTTTGCGAGATTATCCGCATCTACCTTGAAAACAACTTTCACGTGACGTAATCAGCGGTCGCCCCGGCGACCGCTTTTCATATTGTTGACCAGCGCGTAGCATAAAGGCATGAACATCTTTTTTGATCTTGAAACGATTCCAGCCGATGAAAGTATTGCGGATTTGGTTCGCGAACAGTTCGAACGAAAATCGAGCTACTCGTCGAGCAGCTACCGCCGCCCAGTGACATTCGAAGAGTATCTTCACGGCACCTCGCTCGATCCAAACTTTGGTCGAATTCTCTGCATTGGGTACGCGGTCGACGATCAGCCAGTCGACGTTATTTCGGGTGACAGCGAGCGAGAAATTCTGGAACAGTTCTGGAAAATTGCCAACGGCGCCAATCTGCTGATTGGCCACAACGCCGTGTCGTTCGACGTACCATTCTTGTGGAAGCGTTCGGTACTCAACGGCATGCAGCCGTCGATTGATTTGAACGACGAAACCAAAATTGGTGACACCATGCTGCTGTGGGATTACCGAATGCCTCGCAAACACACCAGCCTCGATCTTCTGGCAAAGTTGCTGGGCATTCCAAGCAGCAAAGATAAAATGGACGGCTCAGAAGTATATGACTATTATCGCGCTGGAAAACTCGACGACATTTACGAATACTGCAAAAAAGATGTCGATGTTACTCGCCAGGTGTACGAAAAACTGACCTTCGCCAAGTAATACTTGAGTCAAGCTTGGCCAGCTGGTAGGGTGTTTCCACTATGAATAAACGAACTATCGCGGTTGCCGCAATTGCCTTGCTATTGGCAGGCTGCGGAAAAGCCGCCACCCCAACTACCTCGAGTACAAGTACTGTTACTGGCACCCCGTCAGTTGCAGCAAATCCAACCGACTTAAGCGGAGTATCACCTATGAATCGAACCAACCTTCAGTTTCCTGGTTTGTTGCCAGACGCCGAACGTCTCAACCAAAAAGCCACAATCACGTTGGCCAAGGGTGGCGCCATTACCTTTGATATTTTTGGCGACATCGCACCAAAAACTGCTAGTAACTTCATTGCGCTTTCCAAAATGCATTTCTACGATGGGTTAACATTTCACCGCGTCGAGCCAGGCTTCGTCGTTCAGGGTGGCGATCCACTCGGCAACGGCACCGGCGGCCCAGGCTACAAGTTTGAAGACGAACCGGTCACTATGGACTACACCCAAGGTATTGTTGCCATGGCAAACAGTGGTCCGAACACGAACGGCTCACAGTTCTTCATAATGCTGGCTGACACGCCACTGCCAAAGCAGTACACCATTTTCGGCAAGGTCACGGCCGGTATGGATTTGGTCCAAAAGATTCAAGTTGGCGACGTAATGCAGTCCGTAGTGATTAGCGCCAAATAGTTCTTATCGAAACAAGTACTAAAACCGGTCGCTGCGGCGGCCGGTTTTAGTAGCACGAACCGAGAAACCTGGTACCCTAGAACTATGCAACTGAAACTTCTGGACATCGAACTAACTACCAATACGCGCGAGCAAATTCTCGCGACGCTCCACGAATGGCTAAAAGAATCAGCGCCACACCATGTGGTAACCGCCAACCCCGAAATTTTGGTAGCCACAACTCGTGATGCTGAGTACAAAACCATTGTGCAACAGGCTGATCTGCGACTAACTGACGGTGCCGGTATTGTGTTTGCTGCAAAATTGCGACATTTGCCACAACCACACCGCTTTACTGGCGTTGATCTGGTAGACGCACTTACCGATCTGGCAGCTGAAACTGGCCGATCAATTTACTTGCTTGGCGGAAATTCTGGCGTTGCCCAAAAAGCCGCGAAGGCGCTTCAGGCCAAGCATCCAGACGTGCGGATTAGTGGCGCAGAAGAGGGAATTCCCAAACTGACCGACGCACGGTTTCAAGCGCTTGACCCAGCCATGGATGAAGCAACGCTAGTCAAGCGAATTGCGGACAATAAACCGGGCATACTATTTGTAGCGTTCGGTCATCCAAAGCAAGAACAGTTTATTGCCAAACACAAAGCCGAACTTGGTGCGAGCATTCTCATCGGTGTCGGTGGCACATTTGATTACCTGGCTGGCACCGTCAAACGCGCCCCGAAGTTCTTTCAGACCATCGGCTTAGAATGGCTCTGGCGCCTCATTGTCCAACCCTGGCGGATCAAACGTATTTGGGACGCCACCGCGGTCTTCTTGTGGCTCGTCATTCGTAATCACACAAAATGAATGAGCCGATTGTTCAAGTAGGTGTTGGTATTTTCGTACTGAAAGACGACAAGTTTCTCATGCAGCAACGCAAGGGTGCCCACGGTGCTGGCACATGGTCTACCCCGGGTGGCAAGCTCGAGTTTGGAGAATCATTCGAAGAAACAGCACAGCGAGAAACGAAAGAAGAAACTGATCTTACGATAACCAATATCGAATTGGCAGGTGTTGCAAACAATTTTTTCCCTAAAGATACTAAGCACTACGTAACTATTTGGATGGTGAGCGATTACGAGAGTGGCACTGCACGCATCACCGAACCGGAAAAATGTTCGGCGCAGGCCTGGCACACCTTCGACGATCTGCCTACGCCGCTTTTTCTTACTCTCGATGAACAAATGGTTGCGCATGTTAAGCGGCGTATGGAGAAATTGACAAAATAAACCCTGCGGTTTATACTTATTCCACGTTGAACATCCAGCATCTGCTGGGTGTTTTTCTTTAGCCAACAATCTATAATGAATGCCTACCGCTCGAAAGGAGCCACATGGCAGTTTCACCATTCACTGATGCGATTAACCAGATTTGCGAAGAAAAAGGACTCGACCGAACCATCGTGGTCGAAGCCGTTGAAGCTGCGCTCGCCGCAGCCTACCGCAAAGACTACGGGTCACCACGCTGGATCGTGCGCGCCAAGCTGAACGAAGCCGATATTACCAAGACGGCGATGTTTCGGGTGTTTCAAGTTGTCGAGAACGAAGAAGCGCTCGAAGACGAAGAGCAGCAGTTATTGCTCGACGCCGCCAAGAAGATGAACGCCGATGCGAAAGTTGGCGAAGAGGTTGAAGAAGAACTGCCAGAGCATGCTGATTTTGGCCGCATTGCCGCCCAAACCGCCAAGCAGGTAGTCATTCAGCGCCTGCAAGAAGCCGAACGTTCGATGCTCTACATTGAGTACAAGCAGCACGAAGGCAATCTGCTCAATGGCACCATTCAGCAGATTGAAGGTCGCGATGTTATCGTGAATCTTGGCAAAATTAATGCCGTAATGCCCGCAAACGAACAAGTTCGCCAGGAACACTACTACGGTGGCCAACGCATGAAGGTGTACGTCGTCGGCGTTGAAGAAACCAGCCGCGGCCCACGCGTTATCGTCAGCCGTGCCCACCCACAGTTTATTGCCAAGCTCTTCGAACTCGAAGTGCCAGAAATCCAGTCCCAGACGGTTACTATAGAAGGAATCGCTCGCGAGGCTGGTAGCCGCACCAAAATGTCGGTTGCTGCCCACCAAGAAGGACTTGACCCAGTTGGTTCGTGTGTTGGTCAGCGAGGCATTCGCGTTCAAGCGGTGCTCGCCGAACTCGGCGACGAGAAGATCGACATTATTCTCTACGACGCCGATCCAAAAGCGTACATTGCCAACGCGCTCTCTCCGGCCGAAGTTGATTCAATTGAAATTGACGAAAAACAGGGCCGCGCCAAAGTGTTCGTGCCAGCCGATCAGCTATCGCTTGCCATTGGCAAGGGTGGCCAGAACGTTCGCCTCGCTGGCAAGCTTGCTAGTTTGAACATCGACATTGAACGCACCGGTGGCGACCCAGCCGACGAAACACCATCTGCAGAAGCCACCGAAGAAGCTATGAGCGACGCTGAAGCCGAATCAGTAGAAGCACCCAAGGAAACACCGGCCGAAACTGCGCCAATTGAAAACGCGTAGTCGGCCTGCAAGGACGCATGCCAACGTCACGCCAATTCGACAAATTTAGCCAAGACGCCCAAGCGGTGCTGCTGCGGAGTCAAGAACTCGCAGAGCAACGCAAAGGTGGCGTAATCGGAAGCGAAGATCTGCTTCAGGCATTGTTTGTGCTCCCAATGCAGAACGCGGTTCGCGAATTACTAGCCGAGTACGCGATCGACATAGATCAGATTGAACTAGTGCTGAGCTTGAATGCAATCGACGAAGGCCGCGCCAGTCGCGACGGCCTGACCGACGAAGCACGGCGCGTGCTCGAACAGTCTGCGCTTCAGGCGATTCACACCCGTTCACCATTCGTTGAGCCAACCCATTTACTTTGGGCTATGGTGAGCGATTCAGCCAGCGCTGCCCACGCCATACTGACTCGAACTGGTGTTCAGCCAGAACATTTGCGCAGCCAGTTGGAACAGCTGTTCCACGAACATTTGCATTTAGATCGAATGGTCGCCGAACACCTCGAACTGTTTGATCCGAACGAGGACGATGGTCACGAAAGTGGTCCAAACCCCATGCATGCCGCCACGAGCACCAAGAAAAAGTCGATGCTCGAACTCGCAACGGTAAACTTGGTGTCACTCGAAAAACAAGGTGAGCTCGATCCACTGATTGGCCGAACCGACGAGCTGACACGTTTGATGCAAATTTTACTGCGGCGCTCCAAAAACAATCCAATTTTAGTTGGACAGCCTGGCGTGGGAAAAACTGCCCTGATAGAAGGGTTGGCGCATCGATTGGCCGAAGGCACCGTTCCAGCTGCTCTTCAATCGTTTGAACTTCGACGACTCGACGTGACCGCCCTGTTAGCGGGCACCATGTACCGGGGCCAGTTTGAAGACCGGCTTCATAAGCTGATTAACGAAGTTACCAGTCGTGGCAACATTATTCTGTTCATCGATGAAATTCATACCGTGATTGGTGCTGGCAGCGCCGAAGGATCACTAGACGCCGCCAACATGCTCAAGCCAGCACTGACCACTGGCAAACTTCGTGTCATTGGCGCCACAACGCTCGACGAATACCAAAAGCACATTGAAAAAGACGCTGCGTTTGAACGCCGGTTTCAGCCGCTCACGGTAGCCGAGCCAACGGCTGCCGATACCGTCCGCATTCTGCAAGGATTGCGCGACAAGCTCCAGTCGCACCACAAAGTGATTATTCCTGACGAAATTTTAGAACACGCGGTTGAGCTGGCCGACCGATACATTGCTCACCGCCAATTTCCAGACAAGGCGATTGATGTTATCGACGAAGCCGCTGCCAGCGTACAAATGTCGCTGCCAGCAGCAACCAAAGGAAAGTCAGCTATTCAATCGCTCGAACGACAGTTAAAAACCATTAGTCGCGAAAAAGCCTACGAGCTCAAGCGCCAGAATGTCGAGCGAGCTGCATTTTTGCGCGATCTCGAACTGAAGCTCAAGCTAAAACTGACTCGAGCCCGTTCAACCAAACAAGCTTCGGGAACGCCTACCATCACCGACAGCACCCTCGTGACTACCGTCAGCCGCATGACGGGTATTCCATTGAGTCAACTGACTGTGCAAACGCTGCACCCCACCGAACTCACCGAAACGCTCGGAGCCAGTATTGTTGGTCAGGGAGCTGCCTTATCAAGTGTCGCTCGTGCAGTCGCCCGAGCTCGAGCTGGTTTTATTCCAAAGGAACGCCCACGGGCCGCACTACTCTTTGCTGGTCCTACGGGTGTCGGCAAAACTGCTACCGCCTATGCGTTAGCACGAACCCTGTTTGGCAGCGACGACGCGTTGATTCGGCTAGACATGAGCGAGTACCGCGAACCTCACACCGTGTCCCGATTGATTGGTGCTCCTCCTGGTTACGTTGGCCACGAAGATGCTGGTCGATTAACGGAAAAGCTGCGCCAGCGCCCGGCATCGGTCGTGCTGTTCGACGAAATCGAAAAAGCACATCCCGACGTCTTCAACACGCTGCTCCAGGTTTTAGACTATGGCACCCTTACCGACGCCAAAGGCCGAGCAGTCAGTTTTCGTAACGCCTACATTGTGCTGACCACCAACGCTGGTGCTGACGCTTGGCAATCGCTCACGCCTGGTTTTCTCGGCGGCAACGACCAACGCGATCGAGTTCGCGGCGCGGTAAAGTCATTGCTAAAGCCCGAGCTTCTCAATCGACTGAATGACGTCATTGTCTTCACGCCGCTCGAAACGTCAACCTTCCATACCCTCCTTGCTACTCGTATCGACAAATTGAATGCCACGCTGAAGTCAGCCGGACTGTCGGTCGCACTCCACCCGAGTGCTGCCGATGAGCTGGTTCGTCGAGCCAGCGCTAGTTCGCTTGGGGTTCGCGAACTTGATCGCCTGTTAGGCGAACACGTTGAAACCGGCGTTGTAACCGTGCTTACCACCAAATCTCGTCGCCAGCGCCAAATGGTTCTTACCTTCGGATCAACCGGTTTTCGTCTTGGGCGGACACGTCAAGCTGAAACCCTTGCCCACCATGGCTAAAACCAAAGCCGTTCGCGATCAATACGCCGCCCTCAGAACTCGAATCAGCGAGTGGCTATCGCCTCGCGAACTCAAAAAAATTGATGAAGCGTTCGCGTTTGCCGAACGAGTTCATGCCGGTGAACGACGAGCGAGTGGCGAATCCTACTTGCGTCATCCCGTCGAAGTGGCAAATATTCTTGCCAGCATTCGGCCCGATGCCGCCACCGTTATGGCAGCGATTCTTCATGACACACTCGAAGAAAAGCCGTACGATGTGCGTCATATTAAACGAGCGTTCGGCGATGAAGTGGCGACACTTGTTGAAGGCGTCACCAAGCTCGATCGAATTCAATTGAATGAAACCAGTAGTTGGTTCTCAATTCCGCTTTTACACCGCCGCACGAAAGAACGCCTTGGCCACGAACGACATGTGGAGAGCCTGCGCAAAATGCTGTTGGCAATGACCAAAGATATTCGCGTTATCTTAATTAAACTCGCTGACCGGCTCGACAACATGCGCACCCTGGCACCACTGCGTCCCGACAAGCGTCGCCGCATTGCCCAAGATACACTCGAGCTGTACGCCCCGATTGCCAATCGCCTTGGCATGGGTGAGTGGCGAGGTGAACTGCAAGACTTAGCATTTCCATATGTGTACCCACAAGAACATGCGGCGCTACAAGAACGCGTTGCCCGCTTTTTGCCACGGTACGAAGTTGCCGTCAACCAAGCCAAACAAATATTGGCCGACGAATTTGCCAAAGTGGGTATTAAGGCCGAAATCCACGGCCGAGTGAAGCACTTGTATAGCTTGTGGCTCAAGCTTCAACGCTATGACAACGACCTTGAACGCATCTACGACCTGATCGCCCTACGGGTCATCGTGAATGACGATACCGCCTGCTACCACGCACTCGGCATTGTCCACAAACTCTGGAAGCCGCTTTTTGGCCGAATTAAAGACTATATTTCACTGCCCAAACCAAACGGCTACCAGTCACTCCACACCACGGTCTTCGGTCCATCTGGCCATATACTCGAAGTCCAAATCCGCAGCCGTCCTATGCACGCCTGGAGCGATCAAGGCATTGCCGCGCACTGGTTGTACAGTGGCGCAAAGGAACAGGGGAGCGACAAACGGCGAAGTGTGGTGGTATCACGGAATGAACTCGGTTGGCTCGACGAAATTCGCAAATGGCAGCAGTCACTTTCGAACGTCACTGATCTTAAGGCAACACTGAAAACTGATTTCTTTTCCGATCGAATTTTCTGCTTCACCCCAGCTGGCGACATTGTGGATCTGCCAGCTGGCTCGACCCCAATCGACTTTGCGTACCAAATTCACACCACGGTGGGCGACCGGTGTATTGGTGCCACCGCCGACAACAAAAACATCTCACTAACTGCTGCCTTAAAAAATGGCCAGATCGTTGAAATTCGTACATCGGACAAGCAACATCCTCGGCGTGACTGGCTGTCGGTAGTAAAGACCGAAAAAGCGCGATCGCGAATTCGTACTCACTTTACAAACGGCCATTAGCAGCGGTAGCTGAACCTGATACAGCCGCTTGTACCACGGGGCAACCCTTGGTACACTCGACCCGTTCTCATTATGAACGGAGGCTCGATGTCAGCACTGCAAAGCGCTCGCGGGATGCGCGATATTTTACCCGACGAGCAAGCTTACTGGACCTTTGTTACGAAAGCCGCCACTCGCCGAGCGGAGCACTTTGGTTTTCAGCAAATGCAGACGCCAATAATCGAGCCGAAGAGTCTGTTTGTCCGTGGCGTTGGCGAAACTAGCGACATTGTTGAGAAAGAAATGTTTGGCGTCCACCGAGTGGGTACTCGCACTACCGACGCCGAAACGCAAACGTCTGACACCGAAGAACTCGTGCTGCGACCCGAACCAACGGCTGGCATTGTCCGCGCCTATATTGAACACGGCATGCACACTTGGCCACAGCCGGTAAAGCTGTTTGTGATGGGCTCATCGTTTCGGTATGACCGACCACAAAAAGGCCGCTATCGTCAATTTACCCAGTTCGATGCCGAAGTCTTAGGCGACGGCGAACCAATGACGGACGCACTCGTTATTCTGCTGTTGTGGCAAATTTTCCAAGATCTCAATCTGACCGAATCAATTGTGGTTGAACTGAACTCAATTGGCGACGCCACCTGCCGACCAAAAATTCGCAAGGCGCTGACGGCATACTATAAACCGCACCTCGCCGAACTTTGCGCCGACTGCCAACGCCGCTTTGCCACTAACCCACTGCGCCTGCTCGATTGCAAACACGATCAGTGCCAACCGCTCAAAAAGAATGCGCCAGCCATTATTGATAACCTCTGCGCCGACTGTCGCACCCACTTTATGACCACCCTCGAGTACCTCGATGGCGCGGGCATTCAGTACGAACTCAATCCATTCCTCGTCCGCGGTCTCGATTACTACACCCGGACTGTCTTTGAAGTGCGCGACAAGGCCGACGAACAGCGCCAAGCGTCACTCGCCAGTGGTGGCCGATACGACGGGCTCGTAGCGTTGTATGGTGGCCAGAACACCCCTGCCATGGGCTTTGGAATTGGTATTGACCGAGTCGTCGAAAAGCTCCAAGAAAAGGGGATTGAAGCTCCACCACTACCAACCACCGATGTGCTGATTATTCAACTTGGCGATAAAGCACGCCGCGCTGCCTTACCACTGGTGGTTCGACTTGGAAAACTTGGCATTGCTGCCAGTGCCGCCCTTGGAAAAGAAAGCTTAAAAGCTCAGCTTCGATCTGCCGATAAAATGAGCGCCAAACTCGCGTTGATTATTGGCCAGCGTGAATCAATTGACGACACCATTATTATTCGTGACATGCGCGACGGCACGCAAGAAACAATTGATGCCGATAAAGTGGAACAAGTCGTTCAAGAACGTCTGAACGCGTAACTATGCCCTTGGTTGGAATACTCGATAACGTTCGATCGCGCTACAACGTTGGCGCGATCTTTCGTACGGCCGATGGCCTCGGCGTGAATAAATTATATTTGTGTGGCATTACGCCAAAGCCCGACCGCGACGACGATCGTCTTGGCATTGCCAAAACAGCTTTGGGCGCCGAAGTCACGGTGCCGTGGGAAGGGGTAGGGGAAACCGCAGAGCTTGTAACCAGGCTTAAGCGCGATGGCTACACCATTGTGGCACTTGAAACTGACGTCCGCGGCATGCCACTGCCAATCGCGATTCAATCAATAACGAGCGAACAAAAAATCGCCCTCGTGGTTGGTCACGAAATCTACGGCATTCATCATGACGTGCTAGCCTTGGCCGATGTAGTTGCGGAAATTCCCATGCACGGTACAAAAGAATCGCTCAACGTTGAAGTATCCTTTGCCCTTGGCGCCTACGCGCTGACCCATACAAAATAACAGGCGCCGAGGCGCCTGCATTGGGAATTGGAAAGAGAAGGGGAGTTAGAGCGATGCGAACCGTTCAATGACCACTCGCACCAGTGCGTCAGTCATTTCGGTCACGTAGAGCGCTACCTGTTTTGGTTCATGAAACGCCAAGGCGAATCGAACGAAAAACGATCGCCGCATACCGCTTGGCTGCAGAATACACGGATGCACCACCGTGCCGCTCGCCGCTTGCTCAATTCGCTCGAGAAGCGATTTGTCGACGCGCTCATTTGCGCAGAAAATTGGTTCCAGACTCGATGTCTGGATAGTTTGGATAACGCCAGCAACATCAACGAAAACGCGAATTTCTTCCGCGCACGCAACAACAGCCATACTGTTCAGTTCCTATCTCAGTAGTAAGTAGCTCACAAGAGTGCTTACAGGTACTGTACCTGAATTGCTCATATTATCCACAGTGATATGTTCGGGATTTGTTTGGTATCGTAACACTACCGAACAAAGAGCGAACACCGTGGTCGATCGGTCTTGCTCAAACCAAAGGAGGCACCATGACCGAGATTCACGAACCCGTTCAAATTGCATCAACGTTTCGACAACGTCAGCTACAGCCGGTGCTCATGCTCTGGCGCAATCGCCAGTACCAGCTCGACGAAGTAACCAGCTATCACATTACCCGAATTGGCGATGACCGAATTCATCATTTTGCGGCCCTGGCCGAAGCCACGCTTTACCACCTGCTTTTCAATTCACAAACGTTCGAATGGTGGCTCGACGGTATTGAACCGCAGGCCGCGTAACGCATGGCGCCGCTGATTGCCTATGTCGATATGAACGCCTATTTTGCGTCGGTCGAAGAACAGACCAACCCAGCGCTGCGCGGCAAGCCAATTGCAGTGGGTGGCCGCCCCGGCACTCGATCGATAGTTACCACGGCGTCGTACGAGGCTCGGCGCCTTGGGGTAAAAACCGCTATGAGCATGCATGAAGCAATCGCTCGCTGTCCATCGCTTATTATTGTGCCGGGCAACTATCAGAAATATCAAGATTTTACCCGCCGACTGGCGCTCCTTGCCGAATCGTTCAGCCCGTCGGTCGAGCTCTGTTCCATCGACGAACTGGCGATCGATATTCACCACCTTGTTACCAACAACCTAAACCAAACCGCTCAAAATATTGCGAAATTTATTACTGCATTCAAACAGAGTATCGCTACTGAATTAGGCCAGTGCGTAACCGCTTCGATTGGCATTGGACCATCGTCGGTTCTCGCAAAAGTGGCCGCCGAACTGCGCAAGCCAAACGGAGCATTCTTCATTACCGCCAGCACCAGCGCTGCTCGATCGGCGGTGATTGCCGGTTTGCCCGCTCAAACCTGGATCACGGTTCGATCGCGCTTGCCGCTCGAAGCCATTCCTGGCATTGGCAAACGGTTAGGCGCGTCACTGCGACTCGCCGGGTACGCCACACTCAACCACCTTGGGCAAGCCGAAGAAGGGGAGCTCATTCTTCGGTTCGGCATTCTTGGATCATGGTTATGGCGGGTGGCCAACGGCCGACCCACCAAAACGATTCACGCCTTTCAAGCGCAGTCGGTTGAACAGTCAATGACGCATCAAATTACCCTGCCACGTGACCTACCGCTTAATCGCACCCGTGCCGTCTTCTTTAGTCTGGCCGATCGAATTGGCAACCGGCTAAACCGCGCCCAGTCAGTTGGCCACACCGTAATAGTCGGCTTTGGCCAAACAAATGCACCAGGCTGGTACCGCCATGTTCGAACTGGTGCTCCAATTACCAATGGGCTCGAGCTGTTTCAACGCGGTTGGCAACAAATTCAAACAATCTGGGGCGAACGCCAACCGTTAGTTCGTCGACCAACTATTGGCGTAACCAGCATTACGCCACGCGGTCAGTATCCGCCATCACTGTTTACCGAAGACCGACAACGAACCCGAATGCACGACACCGTATACGCTCTGCGCACTACCTATGGCAACAGCATTATTCAGCCAGCAACAGCACTGACCGTTCAACTTGACCACATTCCCGACGGGCGCCGCGTGGGATTCCATATGCTCGCCCGAGAAGGATAATCTATCCACTGGATGTTCGGTATCTATTCGGTATTCTATATATGAAAGGAGCGCCATGGGTACAAATTTAACCAAGCGACAGCACGAGCTTCTGTCATACATCGATTCCTTCATGCGCACCCATGACTATGCGCCGAGTTTTCGTGAGATTGCTGAGCATTTTGGGCTGACGAGCACCGCCACGGTGGCCGAACATATTGAAACGCTTCAGCGCAAAGGCCATCTGACGAAAGACCCCCTCGAAGCCCGATCCATTCAACTGGTTGAAACCACCGATATTATCCCAGCCACCGCACCACTTCTTGGCGCCATTGCTGCTGGTTCGCCGATTGAAGCAATTGAAACCCGTCTCACTATCGACATTCCACAATCAATGGCTGGGCCAAACGTTTTTGCACTCCATGTTCGGGGCGATTCAATGATCGAAGACGGCATTCTCGACGGTGATTACGTGATTGTCGAACAGACAACGCAACCAAAAAATGGCGACATAGTTGTGGCGTTGCTCGAAGATAAAGGTGCCACGCTCAAACGATTTTACAAAGAAAAACATCGCATTCGTCTCCAGCCAGCCAACCATAACTACGCGCCAATGTACTCAACCGACGTTGCCATTCAAGGAAAAGTTCGGGGCGTCATTCGACAGTTTGCCTAGTCGCAGTCACATCGTGGTAGTATCGATGCATGGGTAGCTACATTGATCTTCCACGACGCCGCAACTTCGCTCCGCCAAAAACGCAGCGCGAAGCCAATACCAGTCGGCCAAAACGCAAAGGCGCTAGTTCACTCCTAATCGCAGCGCTCCTAGTCGGCGGTTTCTTCGCTCTAACCCGGCCATCAATGGGCAGCACTCAACCACCTACACAGCCAAAACCAGCTGCGCCAGCCGTCTTGGGTGCTTCCGATACGCGGATTAGTCCTCCACAACCCGATAACACACCACTCAACGAAACAATCATCCTCGACTCCCCGTTGGCAGATTCAAAAAAGCAAGACAGCCCGGCTGCTCCGGCAGCACCTCCAGCCTCAACCACACAATCCTTTTCGCTCCGCATTTTGAACGGCAGCGGGGGAACGTACGCTACCGATCAACTGGTGAACCGACTGAAATCGGCATCATTAACCACCACTGCCACTGGCAACACGGTGAATCCGTACGATTCGAGCACGATCTACTACACGGCTGGTCACGATGCTGCAGCGAAAACAGTGGCTCACGCCCTTGGTCACGACACGATCACTATGGAGGAAAACGATATTGCCAGTCCTGCTGACGTCCTCTACGTCATTGGCGCCAACGAAAAGTAACAACCGACACCATACACAAAACACCCGCCGAAGCGGGTGTTTTGCTAGCTCAATCGGTTAGATCGAGGCCATAATGTTCTGTACTTTCTGTACATACCACTCAGCGTGGTTGTAAGAAAAGAGTGCCTGGTGCACGTTACCGTTCGCGGCACCGTTGGCGGCCAACATGGCCGCAGCAGCGTTTAACGCGTCGGGAGCATAGGTGATGTCACCCGTACCGTAGTGTTTCCAGGTACCAAACATAAATTGCATCGGACCTTGGGCACCGGCGCTCGAATGAACGCTCGTTTTCCAAGATTTACCAGACTCAACCTGCCACACTGACTCTAAAAGTTTCCAGTCAATGCCGTGGCTCGCAGCAATTTGCTGCACAAGCGCACGCTTTTCGGCAAAGCTAGGCTCTGGAGCAGTCGGAGTAGCCGGCGTCGACACATTGGTCGACTGAGCCACAACCGATACTTTGGTAGCCTGAGCCGCCTCTTCAGCACGTGACAACCCCTTCTCAATCGAAGGAACTGGCGTGCTAATGGCAAGCGGTAACGGCGAGGTGGGACTAAACCGAAGGTTGGTCACCACTACTGCCGAATCATTCGCCGTTGGTGTCGCAGTGCTAAACGGCACTAAGCTAACACCGAGCGTCATTGCACGAGGCAATAAAGCCAAGGCAAAGACATGCGTTTTTGTATTTTTGTTCCAATGAAACCAATGAGCAATCTTCTGAATCTGACTCGTAACCCTCCTTGAAGGGATACGGATCTTCATGCTGAATTGTTACTCCTGTCGTCTGGCACGGTACTCCCTGGGTATTAACCAGCTTTCCCGAGGTGCTACCCAAACCAAGCAAGCCTGATTGGGTAACAAAAATTCCCTGCTGCCAGAGAACGCGAGTACTATAGCAAGTTATCCACAGTTTGTCAAGGGTGCCGAACCTGTAATGACATAAAAATGACCCCATTCCAGCAAAGGAATGGGGTCAGGTTAGGCTAGTGCGTTACTGCGCTAGCGGAGGGTAGTAATCCATTTACCGTGTCACGAGCGAGTCGCTCGCGAACAATCGGGTTCTGGATGTCGATGTAGTCTTTGTCGTAATTGAGGTTGCCGTACTCAATCACGAACTTGTTCAATGCGCTGTTGAACCTCGGTTCAAGAATTCGCCACATGCGTTCAATCTGAAAGGCGTGGAGTGAAGTGGTAAGGCCCGATAACAAGGGTGATTGCTCGCCAACGTACGGGTAGATTTTGACGCCGCCAGAAGCCGTGTCACCGCTGGCGAAACTCACCAGAATGAACACCACGTGCTCACGACCCTCGGAGACCACCCAGCCGTTCACAAACTGGGCAATGCAGCTGATAACCTTTTCGTCGTCGGTTGCCGCGTTCTTGAGCGGTTCCTTGATCTTCGGCTTAAGGTAATTGACTGCAGTCGGCGGATCGGCCGGATCCCAGTAGAGCGGCAGAAAGTTGAGCTCGCCATGCGTGCCCTTAATTGGCCACTCCACTTTGGCACCACGAGCCTGGGCGTAACGCGCAATGCGCGCTGCAATATCGAGCTCAACGCTCGACTGGTAGAGGAAGCCGCGATTGTGTCCCGGATCTTCCTTGAAGTTGCCAATCGCTGCACCACCGTTTTCCGGACACGGAATAAGCACCATGCCGGCTAACGCGTTGTCATGCAGCTCATTGATCTGTCGGTAGTCCTCAGCTCGAAGCTCTGATCGCTCCTCGAAGGTCTGAAGATGGTACGAATCGGCCGCTGGCACATAGCCAGTCGGGGCAACAATTGGCGCAACAGTCGGCGGCGCAGTGAAAGGGGGAAGGTGGGTATAAGCGTTATAGCCCGACATGACGGTCGCAATCACCACGCTGGTAACTCCGCTACCATGCTTCGCTAGCCAGCTTTTGTAGTGGCCGACATGCTCGTGAAAGAATGTTCCGTCGGTCAAGTGCTGTAATCGACCCCAAACAAGATAGCCGAACCAGGCGAGCGCTGCGACCACGCCAACGGTCACCCAGAAAATCCAGGGATCGCGGGTGACGAAAGCTCCGATCGCGGCTAATACAGCAAGCACAAAGCGCCCTATATTAGTACGTGTTGATGCGTTGATCCTGTAAAGCGGGGTGGCGTTCCGCAAACCAGTAAACCAGGCACCGATACCGCCACCGAGGACTCCAAGAATGGTTGTCCATTCAGCTGGACTAAGATGGAAAACACCGGCGTTCAGCCCGAGTCCAGCAATGATTGATGTGACAAAACTAGTGCTGGGCCACACCTTCTCCTTGCGGAAAATTGGGTACCAGCGGTAGTAAATCCACGCTGGCAGCCCCAACGTGAGCACGAAGACCGTAATCGTTTGCCAAATGTCACTCATTTAGCAAAAGCTCCTTTCGTTTGTTAGTGACCGTTTACGCTGGCGCGGTACTGCTACCGTGCCGAACGCGAAAACTGGTCATTTTACTCGAGAAAGAGCCTGATGTCAACGCTATCTGTTCGTACTTTGTTCGGTTGGTGATAGAGTAGTTGCATGACCACCGAACCGCTGGCACAGCGATTACGACCAGCCACACTCAATGACGTGATCGGGCAATCGCACCTGTTGGGCGAAGGTAAGCCACTCCGCCGAATGATGGAAACTGGCGAACTGCGGTCGCTGATCTTTTGGGGTCCACCAGGTTCGGGCAAAACCACCGTGGCACGAATTCTGGCGCAGCATACCAAAGCGGTGTTCGAAGAACTGTCCGCAGTCACAAGCGGCGTTGCCGACGTGCGACGAATTCTGACCGAAGCCCGCAATCGGCGAGAAACTGGCCAATCGACCCTGTTATTCATCGACGAAATCCACCGATTTTCAAAAAGTCAGCAAGACGCACTGCTTCACGCGGTTGAAGACGGCACGGTTATTCTGATTGGTGCCACAACCGAAAACCCATCGTTCGAGGTGATAAGTCCACTCCTTAGCCGTACCCAGGTGTACCAGTTTTACGCCCTTACCCAAGAAGAGCTTCGGGAAATTCTTGTGCATGCCCAAAAAACCTTAAAGGGAATTAGACTTGGCAAAGATGCCGCCGATACCATTGTGCAACTGTCTGGTGGCGATGCGCGTGCTGCTCTGAACCTGTTAGAACTCGCGGCATCACAATCAGCGAAAATTACTGCCGATTTAGTAACGTCGATCGCGCAGCGTAAAACCGTGCGCTATGACAAAGACGGCGAAGAACACTACAACACCATTTCCGCTTTCATTAAAAGCATGCGCGGGAGCGACCCGAACGCCGCTGTTCACTACCTAGCACGCATGATCGAAGCAGGCGAAGATCCGCTGTTTATTGCGCGACGGATGGTGATCTTTGCATCCGAAGACGTGGGCAATGCCTTGCCAACCGCACTGGTAGTAGCCACGAGCACTATGCAGGCGGTGCATTTAGTTGGCTTTCCCGAGGCACAGTTACTGCTAGCCCAGTGCGCTACGTACCTGGCAACTGCACCAAAGAATCGTGCCGTAGCCGATGCAATTGGCGATGCACTCCATGACGTACGTAACAAACCGCTTGATTCAATTCCGCTCCACCTGCGGAATGCACCCACCAAACTCATGAAACAATTTGACTACGCGAAGGGTTACGATTGGAGTGGCCGCACCGACGGCCGCCCCGGCACTAATCTGCCATACCTGCCCAAAAACCTCGAGGGAACGCGCTACTACGAACCGCCAAAACTAGGCAACTCGAAAGCCTGAAATAGCGTATTTCGAACCTGCAAACCATTGACAAATGGTCAGTTAACAGGTATGCTCCTCGGTTCTTTAATAACTACTCCGACGAGTCTTATTGGTGGTGAACTTTCATCGCCAGGAAGACTCATCGGAGTCAATCTGTTTCGAAAGGTACTAGACATGAAATCGTCAGCGGTTGTTCTTACCTTCCCCACGATCAGCTCTTACCCTCTGACCGTCGACTATGATATTTCCCATGAGGAGATGGTCAAGCGGTGTAAGTACGACAAAACGAGCGACGGCATGAAGTATTTCGACGCAAAGGACTTTCCTGCGTCACACATCAAAGGTACGGCAGATATCAACGTCGAGCTGGTCCACTTCAATGACAATCATTTGACTAGTCAGGAAGTGGTCGACAAGCTCGACATGATGGGCTTGCGTCCTGCCACGCTGTCGGAGCTGCTGGCCTTCGGAGAAAAGTATTCCGAAATCAAGCACACTATCGTTGCACTTGGGTCCACCTGGCTGGACAAGTATGGCGATTGCTGTGTGGCGTTTCTGGATTCTGTGTACAGGAATCGGCCTGAGCGTACGCTGCATACCTACTTGTGGGATGTGCAGTGGGACGACTGGGATCGGTTCGCGACGGTCCGCAAGTAGTACTTATTGTGACGTCCTCCCCACTGAGGAGGACAAGAAAGGAATATCGCGCACTTTGCAAAAAGGAACGGTATATCCTAGAGATGGAGGGAATAGGATCATGAATCCGAATGGTTTTGAAATCTATAGCAAGCTGGTCCACCGGAATTACCGGGAGCTCGGAGCTGTCTTGCTCACGGCGAAGGATGAGTATCACGATCGTCTGGTCGTTGCCTTTCCTGAATTCTTTACTGATGACCCACAGTTGCTGAATTTCGACACCATTCAGGGTCTCGCCTCGATCTATTACGACTTCACCAGAATCGGACGCAACAGTCGTTGTTCAGGCGGCGACGAAGTCAACAATCAGTGGGGCGATATCCTTCCCTACCTCGGAATCCCAACAACGCAGTTTGCCGTGGGTGAAGAGGATGATCTGCCGGTACCGGAGGAAGTCAAACAGCAGCTGATCGGCAAGCGGTATCAGTTCCTCGAAAATGAATTTACTTGGAGAGGTGAGCGCTGGGTAATCTGTTGGACTACGATTGATGTAGGTGAGCAGATCGAGGAGCACCAGTTGGAATATTTCCGCTGTGTTTCGACCAGGAATCTCGGCTGGAAGACCTCCAACAATAGCCCCACCGAAAACTACTCTATTCCGGTGGAGTGGGGAGGATAACGACTCTAGAGCAGTTTAATTTGTTGCATTTGCAATAAATTAAACTGCTCTCTTTTTATGCCACGACCAACTCAATCAGGCTAGTTCTGACATCCTCCGCCCAGACCCGCCATTCGCGCGGGTCTTTTTATTCGCGGTATACTCAGCACATGGACGACGCACTGCCACTTCGCGATTCCGACTGGCTCGTTGAGCGACTCCAAATGGTTTGGGGGCGCTATTTTCCCGATGTTCCACGCGCCAACGACGTGGTGATTGAATTTGGTCGACGGGCCAAAGCTCGGCTGGGCAGCATTATGCGCGAACCACGCGGGGCCAAGCGTTCAATTATTACCATTACTGGCTACTTTCGGAGTCGCGACGTGCCAGATTTTGTGGTTGACACCGTCATTGGCCACGAACTAGCCCACTACGCCCATGGCTTTTCGAGCCCGCACCGCCAGTTGTACCGCCACCCGCACGAAGGGGGAGTAGTAAGCAAGGAACTCCGCAAACGTGGCATGGGTGACGCCCTACGATTGCAAAAGCAGTGGCTCAAACGACACTGGCGAACATTTGTGACCGAAACCAAACGGAGGAACTATGCCTGACTGTATTTTCTGCAAAATTGTTGCCAAAGAAGTTCCAGCCACTATTCGCTACGAAACCGACGAAGTATTGGCCTTTGACGACGCTACGCCTGCAACGCCGATTCACATTTTAGTGGTGCCAAAACGCCATATGGAACACCTAGGTAACGCCACCGAAGCAGATGATCAAGCATTACGCGCCTTACTGCCAGCCGTGAGGGCCATTGCCGCTCAAGAGGGGATTGATGGCTTTAAATTGGTAGTAAACAACGGCAAAGCCTATGGCCAAACCGTTGCCCATTTACACCTTCACATGCTCAGTGGACACGTGGCACCATCGGTGCTACAATCCCTGTGACAAATCTGCTCCGCCGACACCCGGTGGATGCCGATAAGAAACGGGGTGATTTTTCTGGATCAGTTTCAAGATGCACGAGCCGATAGAGAATCGAAAGAACGACGCACTCGTACGCCGAATTTTGACGTACTGCTTCGCCGATTCTTCCGCGATACGCAGCAAAGCCGCGTTCTTTCAATCGTTAAGCAGAACAAAACGTGGTCAAAAGGACCGTCGCGCACCCGTCGCCGACAGTCAGCCATTCGCAAAACGCAAATCAATCGAATGAAGCGAGGATACTAACCGCTTTTGCGGAAAGGATGCCCATGCTCGTTGACCAACTCACGAGTGATCTCCATGCCGCAATGAAGTCTGGCGATAGCCAAACTCGAGACGTGCTGCGCATGGCCATCACGGCAATGAAGAATGAATCAGTGAGCACGGGGAAACCGCTCGACGACGCTGCCGCGGAAGCGGTGCTCGTTCGTATGAAAAAGCAGCTCGATCAAGCGGCGGCTGAGTACGAAAAAGCTGGCCACGCTGATCGCGCTGCGGCCGAAACTGCCGAAGCTGGCGTTGTCGCCCGATATTTACCCGAACCGCTCGACGACGCAGCGCTCAAAAAGATTGTCACTGACGCCATGACCGAAACCGGCACCACAAGCGCCGCCGACATGGGCAAAGTCATGCAAGTAGTTCGCTCGCACGTAGGAAATCGTGCCGATGGTGGCCGCATTGCTGCCTTGGTTAAACAAGCGCTCAACAAGTAAGCCATCAGCAACCACAAGCGTGGTGCAATCGAGTTTTCGCGTACTCGCCACCAACAGTATTATCAGTATGCTTCTAGCAATAGGGGCGTGGGCAAGCCTGCGCCTTTTTGCTTGGCCATTGTATGTAAATGGATTATTTGGGCTTAGCATCGTGATTCTCGCCGCAGGGTTTGTTACGTGGAACACGCTTCGAGTTTCGCCCGTGATCGTCGACACGATCCGCCGGGGTCGTCAAACTGCACGGCTGGAAAGTTTGACACATCCATTATTACTGCGCCTTAGCCAAGAAGCGCCGGGTACCTTTCACCACAGCCTGCAGGTTGGCGCTCTGGCCAGTCATGTTGCCGATGCAATTCACGCTGACGCGCAGTTGGCTCGCTTGGGCGGGTACTATCACGATGTTGGTAAGCTTCCAAACCCGCAGAACTTTATTGAAAACCAAGCCGATCAACCAAATCCACTCGATCGACTATCGCCCCGCAGAGCCGCCCAGGCCATTATTGCCCATGTCGACGATGGACTACAGCTAGCCCGAGCCTACCGATTGCCTGCAGCAATTATTGCCTTTATTCCGCAGCACGTTGGCACCACCCGAGTGCAGTACTTTTTGGCACAGGCCAGTGCTAGCGGCAAACGATATGCTGCCGAAGACTTTCAGTACCCAGGACCAAAGCCTCAAACCCGCGAAGCCATGATTGTTATGTTAGCCGACGCGATTGAAGCAAAGATTCGACTGGTGCATAATCCATCGAGGAACGTATTGGCGCAGCTGGTTGAAGAAACCATTCATGAAAAGCGAGCCGACCATCAGTTTGAGTTTTTGCAGTTTACCGACCGAAATTACCAAGCCCTCAGCCAAGCGTTTGTCGCCGCGCTCGAACCCATGCACCATAAGCGGATTGCCTACCCACATCGCACGCCCAGCCAAAAGGAAAACCACCGATGAATTTGACGATTCAGCTTGATCCACCCGAAACAACAGTTGTCAGCGAAGCACTGCTACGCTCCATTGCTCTGCCACTTCTCGAAGCAAAGGGAGTAACTGGCGACTGGGAACTGGAATGTAAAATAGTTGACGAAGCGGCCATGCGAACGTTAAACCGCGAAGCGCAGGGGCTCGATGAATCAACCGACATTCTAAGTTTCCCCATTCATTTTGCGACCAACGAAGTTGATCCACACACCGCGCTACCAACCAGCGGCCCACAGCTGTTGGGCAGTTTAGTTATTGCGCCCGAGGTAGTGGCCAGACAAGCAGCAGCAAAGGGAGACACTACTGAAAAAGAGATGACCATGCTGCTTGACCACGGATTACGCCACTTGCTTGGCGAAGACCACGACGATAACGCTGAGTGGCTGCCACGAAACGAGCATGATAAGTTTTCCCCCCGCACCGATGTCGTGCATGGCTAGTGCGAGGATCGACTGGTATGATAATCACGCGTTCAGGAGTGGTTGGACTATCATGATTTGGAGGGAGAACCGTGCAAGAGACTGATCTCATTGTTGGCCTCGATATTGGCACTACCAAAATTGCTGCCTGTGCCGGACGAATTCACGAAGGTGGTATCGAAATTGCGGCCGTCAGCGAAACTCCGCACAGTGGTGCGCGCAAAGGTGTTATTACCGACGTGCAAGAAACTGCTAGTGCCATTGCTGCCACACTCGAAACCCTAGAACAGACTGCCGGTGCTCCTATGAGCGGCGGGGTAGTGGTTGGTATTGGCGGCGGTGAAGTTACTACGACCGAATCAATCGCTGCAGTGCCCGTTATTCAAGCCGCTGGTGGCATTAGCGACGACGATATTGCCAACGCCCTCGAAGCAGCTCAGGCTGCCAACTTGCCAGCCAATCGCACCGTACTGCACTGTTTGCCAATTAGCTTTACCACCGATCACGAAACCAACGTTCGTGATCCACTTGGTATGGAAAGCATTCGACTTGAGGTCAGCGCGCAACTGATTACCGCATCAACATTAGCTATTCGCAACTTAGAACGGGCTGTAGAACACGCCGGCGTACAAATTAACGACATTGTCTTCAACCCACTCGCTGCTGAAAAAGCGGTGCTCACCAAACGCCAAACCGAATCAGGGGTGGTGCTCATGGACATTGGCGCCGCCACGACCGACTTGGCAATTTTCGAAGAGGGTCATTTAGTTCGCGCTGGTGTACTGCCAATTGGTTCGCAGCACCTAACGAACGACATTGCCATTGGTTTGCGCACCAGCTTAGAAGTTGCCGAACAGCTTAAGCGCGAACATGGCACTGCTTTGGCAAGTTTAGTGAAAGCCAGCGAACTGATTCATTTAGAAGAGTATTCCGAAGACGATCGCGAAACGATTAAGCGGCAGTACCTCGCTGAAATTATCGAAGCTCGTTTAAACGAACTGTTTGGCTTGGTCACCGAAGAACTCAAAAGTCTTGATCGCGACCAGCGACTACCGGCCGGGGTGGTGTTAGTTGGGAACGGCGCCCGGCTCGACGGGTTAGTGGACTACGTAAAGGCCACACTCAAGCTACCCGCCACCGTGGCCAAGCCTCGGCTCGAACTTTCAACCGTCATCGTTGACACTGCGGACGCACCTGATTACACTACCAGTGTAGGACTCCTCTTGTGGGGCCTGGAACATGGTACTGCGCCAAGTGGTGGTGGATCGCTGCCGCGGCCATCACTCCCGTCGGTCGATGTGAATTCAGTCTTGAACCGAGCCAAGGATCTGTTCAAACAATTTTTGCCATAGCAAACGCTGCGAGTTAGAGGGGGCTCTGCATCAAAGGAGCAGGGATGGAACGACAATCAGAAATAGAAACCTTCGCCATCATTAAAGTTGCTGGTGTTGGTGGTAGTGGTGGCAACGCGCTGAACCGCATGGTGGCCGCCAAGGTAAAGGGGATTGAGTTCATCGCGATTAACACCGATGCTCAGGCCCTGATTAACAGTCAGGCCACCATTAAAGTCCAGATTGGCAAAGAAACCACGGGCGGGCTGGGCGCTGGCGGTGGTCCAGAAATGGGTCGCAAGTCGGTTGAAGAAAGCAAAGACGAAATTTACGAAGTGCTCAAAGGCGCCGACATGGTGTTTGTTACGTACGGCGCGGGTGGTGGCACTGGCACTGGCGCTGCGCCAATGGTAGCTGGCATTGCCAAAGAACTCGGTGCGCTCACCGTGGGCGTAGTTACCAAGCCGTTCACCTTTGAAGGTGCTCGCCGACAGCGCGTAGCCGAAATGGGGATCGAGGAACTGAAAGAAAAAGTCGACACCCTCATTACTATTCCAAACGATCGACTCCTCCAGATTATCGACAAGAAGACGAGTCTCATGGACGCTTTCGGCATTGTTGACGACGTACTCCGCCAGGGCGTACAAGGCATTTCAGACCTCATTACCTTGCACGGGCTAATCAACGTCGACTTTGCTGACGTTCGAACCATTATGGCCGATGCAGGATCAGCCTTAATGGGTATTGGTCACGGCACTGGCGACAACCGCGCGGTCGAAGCTGCGCGGGCTGCGATTGATTCACCACTCTTGGAACTGTCGATCGACGGCGCCAAAGGCATTTTGTTCAACATTACTGGTGGGCCAGATCTTTCTATGTACGAAATTGACGAAGCAGCCAAGCTGATTACCGAAGCCGCTGACCCAGACGCCAACATTATCTTTGGTTCAATTATTGACGAAGGCATGACCGGCGAAATCAAAATCACCGTGATTGCTACCGGGTTCGACGGCCCTCGAGGCGAACGTCGCCAAGAAAAGCCAATGAGCCGGGTAATGGAATCGCCAACCAGCAGCTACCAGCCACGCGAGTATCAACCGCAGCGCGAGCAGCAAATACGCGAACCAGAAACGCCGCAGTGGACCCAGCCAATTGAGCAAGAAGACGAGCTCGAGGTTCCAGCCTTCATTCGCCGCAAGCTGAAGTAACCAGACTTCCAAAAACCACCCAACTGGGTGGTTTTTGCATACAGATTGAACCTGTTAACCATTGACAAAACGCATAAAATAGGGTATAGTTTCCCGATTCACTGAACGACAATGCGTTTAGTGAATTACCCGCAAGGGAAATTTAACAGAAGAGGTAACGAAAATCAGACACGATACTTTTGCGAAACTCCTTCAATTCGTGGAATCAGAGCGTAAGTCTCTCGAGTCCATTCCTGATAAAGACGCCAACAAGCTACTCTGTTACAACGGTTATGGCTGTGGAGACAGAGAAGAAAACAAATCTCTCAAAAAAGAACTGCTGGGCGCGCTCCAAGACGTTACCAGAGTACTCGAAGCCTACCAGGCTGGTATGGATTTTCGAAAACTGATCATTATGATCGATGAAGAAAATCCTTGCCATGAGACAGCGTTTCCATACTGGCTCGCAGCAAGCAAGAACAAAGGATACTGGCTCGAGAGTTCCACTCGAGTTCGAAACCTCAGTCGCCACATCAGAAAGCTTATCAAGAGCGAAGCCAAAGTGGCCAAAAGCCTTTTAGTATAAAAGAGATCCAACTCCAAAAAGCCGACCCGAAAGGGCGGCTTTTTACTTTGAACCTTTACTGGATCCCCGTTGCCAATTAACCGAATTTAAGAGCGGGGCGTAGACGTCTCGCCCTTTTGTTACCTGAAGCTGTGTAAGTTCTTCGGGGCTTGGGTCGCGATCTTGAAACTGCACGAATGGTATATCCGTTATCACAGCCAATGGCGTTTGTTCGTTAGCTTCACCCATAGTTACTACGGCTGCTGCGGCCAGGGCTTGAGCATGGTTGGCCCACGTAGGTTCCAAGGTTCGCCCAAACACATCTGATTCGCCGCGGTAATCGTGGAGCGCCGCAAAGCCACTATGTGCCAACGCAATACCAGTGGTGCCGCGCTGGAGTGGGCGAGTGGTGGTGTCGGTAATGATCACTCCAACATTCTTTATGTCATATGTCTCACGAAGCCAAGCACGAAGAATATTCGCCGAATTCTGTGGATTGTTCGGCAACGAGACTAGCCAGTCACCAGCTGGGTCAACGCCCGCGTTGGGAATGAGGGTGTTATGGGTAATGGTGAGTGCAAACGATTTGTCTGGTTTTGCGTACGTGTACCAATCAGCGTCGCGAGTAACTACGGCCTGTTCGTCCGTATTAGCAGCAAGTACATATGATCCTTCGGCCAGCGACACGAGCTTTGAAGTGACCACCACAATTGAACTATCCGACAACGATTGCATTGCAGCTGCCAGCACCGAAGTCAGCGGATTGTTCGGCGTAATAACTGGCGTATGGATTGGCTGAATTTGCATGAGCTCGGAGTATACCGCTGGGAGCAGAACCTGCATAGCCTGACAACGATCAACTTGGCACATTCTGAGTTTTCCACACTTTGGTATCAGGTTTGACAGGGGCAGGGGAGAGGGTCGACGACACAACATGTTGTGTCTATTATCAATGAGTAACCACAAGATGTTGTTGTGATTACACCGTTCGCAAGGGGGGATTTTGGACTGCCCAACCTGTCACAAAGAAACAAAAGTGGTAGATTCTCGCGTGGACGAACAAACGGTTCGCCGACGG